>Ga0115008_10002982_pt1 | contig 14001 bp, 3 predicted proteins | sample FraStrMetagenome_FD_87164 | JGI IMG/M metagenome (GOLD analysis project Ga0115008, IMG submission 87164) | Marine eukaryotic phytoplankton communities from Arctic Ocean - Fram Strait ARC3M Metagenome | ecosystem: Environmental > Aquatic > Marine > Oceanic | place: Fram Strait | collected 2012-06-18
ATGGTATTAAAATATCAATGCGCCTAGAGCAAGTAAAGCAAAGAAATCTTGGCTATGACACAAGAGCTTTAGGTATTCAAGAAAAAATCGCAAAGAATGCACAAGACCAAGTAAAGAGAGAACTAGAGCTAAAACGCAAGAAAATAGGTGCGGAAGTTACTGCAGCTGACGAAGTTTTGATACTTAAAAAAGCAGAACAAGAAAACTCAAAGAATAGAGCGGCAAGACTAGCGGCAGAGTTAACAAAACTTGACATAGAGTTTGATCTTATAAAACTACAGTTTGATTTAGAAAAAGCACGAATTGATAGACTTGTAAAAGAAGGAAAGATAAGTGCTGAAGATGCAAAAACTTTAAAGGCTCCGATTAATGCAGTAAATGCTAAAATCGAAGGAACAGGCGGCCTACGAGAAACAGCAAAAGCAGGTGCTACAGATGCAAGTAAAGCTGCGGGAGACAAAGCCGCACACGATATAGCTATGAAACAGGCAGAGGCGGAGCAAGAAAGATTCAATAAAAAGATAGCCGGTTTTAATGCTGTAGCAAAAGCAGGGATACAGGCACAGAGAGATATTGAAAATGCAACTGCGTTAAGAGTGCAGAGAGAGGCTGAAATTGCAGCTGCTGTAAAAAATGGCACTATGACCCAAGCAGAAGGCGATCAAGCTACTTATGATGCTAAAGCTGCTGCTTTAAATGGTTATGCTTCTTCTGTAAACAGTACTTTGTCTTCAATCGGAGCTTCTATGGCTGCTATTGGTCCTGAAGGTGCATTAATGGGTGCCACTTTATCGGGTATTGGTGGTATGACTGAGTCTTTTACTCACGCCTTTACAGTAATTAAAGATGAAAGTGCTTCTATGGCTGATAAGATGCAGGCAGGTCTTGGAGCAATAGGATCCGCTATTTCAGCAATTGGGGGCATGCAGAAAGCCTCTTCAGAAGCCCGGGTTAAAGCACTAGATAGCGAAATCGCGGCAGAGAAAAAGAGAGATGGAAGATCTGCAGGTAGTCAAGCAAAAATTTCAGCACTAGAAAAGAAAAGAGAGTTAGAAAAACGAAAAGCATTTGAGCAAGATAAGAAAATGAAAATTGCTCAAACTGTTATCTCTACCATGCAAGGTGCTATATCTGCATACACAGCTATGGCTGTTATTCCTATTGTTGGTCCAGCACTTGGTGCCGCAGCAGCTGCGATGGTTTTATCTATGGGTAAACAGCAAGTTTCTGCTATTAAAGCAACAACTTATCAAGGTGGTAGTGTTTCAGGAGGCCCTAGCTCTATAAGTGTAGGAGAAAGAGCTAATACAGTAGATCTAGGATCTAATAGTAGTCAATCTGGTGAACTAGCATATATGCGCGGGGGTTCTGGAACAGGAAATGCTCAAAACTTTACTCCTGCTTTTTCCGGCTATAAGCATAGAGCTGCAGGAGGATCCGCAGGCTATATAGTAGGCGAGCAAGGACCAGAGCTATTTGTGCCAGAAACTTCGGGAGAGATAATGTCTGCAGGAGACACAGGAAAAATGTCTGCCCCAACAAATGTAAACTTTTCAATAAATGCAATAGACGCTACAGGCGTAGAAGAACTACTAACAATACAAAGAGGAAATATAATAAGAATGATAAGAGATGCCGCAAATCAGCAGGGCGAACGTTTTCTAGAAAACGTCGCAGAGAGTGAACTATAATGCCAACGTCAACAGCTTTTTCAAATATACTACCAGATCCAAGTAATCCGATCAATGATGCGGGTCAGGCTTCAGCGTCTAACTCTGCCCCTGGTTTTTCTTCTGTCAAGTTAGCTTCTGAATCCAAAACTCAGTTTAACAGAACAAACTCAGGAAGGCTTATAACTTCAGGGTCTTTAGGACATAAATGGACTGTAGATGTTACTTATAATCCGCTTACTCGAGAAGATTTTGAGCCTGTATTTAACTTTCTACTAGAAAAGAAAGGCAGACTAACGCCTTTCTTTATGTCTCTTCCGCAAAATAAGTTGCCAAGAGATCCAATATTTTCAACTTTTGTTACGTCAAATGATAATTTTGTTATGTACACTAGTTCTGTTCTTATAACAGAACTACAATTAAATAGGGAATATCATGTTCAATATACTCCTGCCAATACAAATTTTGTAACAGTTGGAGCAACTAGCGATAGTGCCTCTATTATATTTACAGCTACAGGGCAAGGTACGGGTACCGGACTAGCCGCCCCTACCTACGAGCCTGCAGGACAAGATAATATAACAATTAGTAATGTTGCAGATAGCTATAGCAGAACCTCTCACGGAACTCCCAAGCCTGGTGACTTTTTTACTGTAGCAGATAGTAGTGATACTTTACACACGAAACTATACAAAATTACTAAAGTGGAAACACCTGATCACTATGAGACGTCAATTCCTGTTCAATCAGTTCATTCTTTACCAGAGCAAACTCCTAACGAAACTGATGTTACGAGAATATATTTTACCCCTAGTTTACAGAGAAATCTATATTCAGGGGCTTCTATTAAGTTCTATGACCCCAAAATACGAGTTATTGTATCGGAAGACTTACAAGAGTACTCCTTAAACAACGACAATTTATACACTTTTACTTTAAAGCTTGAGGAGGCTCAAAAATAATGCCAGTCCGACCTTTACCCCCAACCCTAAAAACTTATTTGGATGAAAACAAGCCGTATAATATTGCGCACCTTGTAAAATTTGAAAGACCGGAAATATCACAAAACTATAAAGGTTTTTCTAGGCAAGAGTCTACGGACTATATTTATATAACTGATTGCGGCAGAGATATACAATTTGATGATGGTTCTTTCAGCAGAAAAGAGCAAGAAGAATATGATGCTGCTATATTTAAAAATACTGCTTCCACTGCTACCCCTAACGGAGTGCAAAGATATATCGCTCACAGATTAGGAAAAATTGGAAGTATAAACGAAGGTATTGAGGCAAAAGCATCTAACCTTAGTTTAAAAATAGATGCTACTTCTTTACAATCTGATTTATATGTTAAAATGGAAAGATCTGGTTCTAAGCTCCATACAGACATAGATCTATCGGAGTTTGGGTTTCGAGAAGGAGATAAGATACAATACACTCACGGATCTACTGTGGGCGAAGCAATAATAAACAGATTTACTGAAGAAGGTGATACAGATCACCCTTTCACTGCACATATCACAAAAACTCTAGGTGCGGATGCTTCTACTTCTTCAACACATCAAAGAATAAGTATTATCTCTGAAGAGCTGACGTCTTTGTTAAGAGGTAATCAGAGTATAGCGTATACTAACTATATTAATAGAGAAGTATTTATTTACCGAGTTTATTTAGACCCTGAGACAAATCAGATAATAGGAGGAGAGCCGGGATTCTATAGCGGTGTTTATGATCCTAAAGGTGCTGTGCTTATGTTCAAAGGTTTAATTACCGGAGCCAATCTAAATGATGATCCAGGCAATAAAACAACCATGACCTGGACACTTTCTAGTCATTGGGGCGACTTTGTACAAGTAAAAAATAGAATAACAAATGACTCTGACCATAGAGCTTTAACAGAGCTAAATACTCCCGACACTGATGTTATTTTAAGACAAAGTTATGCTTCCGATTTAGGCTTTGAGCACGCTGAAAGATCTCTCAATTTGGTAGCCACCTATGATAAAACCGTTACTAAACAGAGATTAAAGAAAAAGAAAAAGAATTTAGGGTTGAGCACTAAGTATACTTTAGAAGATTATGATGAGATAGTTCCTACTGATATTGATTTAAGACTAAATCTAAACGCCAAAGCACTACCCGTAGTGTATGGCGTACAGAAAGTAGAGGGTATACCCGTATTTTTTGATAATCAAAAGTCAAAAACAGATCACATATATGCGGCATATGCCATATGTGAAGGAAGCGTAGGTGGTTTATTTGATGTCTCTTTAGATAATAAAACTACTATATGTTTGGATGCTAATGATGAAGATTCTAGAGGCCAGCAAAACGATAATGAAAGTATAGATGTACTGTGCCAAGGTAGAGCAGACTTAGGGCAGGTTTTGGTAGGCGGAACACCTTCTCAAGGTGTAGCAAAATATGTATCTCATGTATATGATTACGAAGGTTTCAGAGGGGTTGACACAGCAGGAGTAGTAGCTCTTGAAAATGCACCGTACTATGAACAAGCTACTAGAGACTTGAATTTAGGAAGTGTTGGGGCTACAGGTATCTTACATGAAAAAGGGTATTCTTTTAGAGACCCTATTGACTGTACTTTTATATTTCATGCGGGTCTTCCAGAACAAAAAGCAAATAACCTACTACTAGAAAAAGCGTCAAAGGAGCTGTTTAAAATACAAACAGATTTTTATGAAGGACAAGCCCATAAATACTGGACTCCAAACCATAGACTTCTAGATACAGCATATGTTGTAGGCGAGTTTGTTGTGGGTGATGGAGAAATAGAACTTCCAGAACTAACCTTTATTGTTAAAGGTAGGGATATAAATTGCTACAATTATGACGATAGTTTTATCCACAACCCTTCTAGTGCTTATGCGTCTGAAACATCAAATACTGCTGATTTCCATTTAGGAGCTTCTGTGTCTGTATCTGGTACAGGATTTTCTACGTATACTACTACTATTGCGGATAGATGGTTTTTGCAGGGCGCTTCAGGTGTTCCCGAATTAAGACTTCGTCTTTCACAAATGCCTTCTGATTACCCAACTTACGATATTAATCTTGCAGCTAGCGGAACTAGCAGTCAGTGGCATATGTTAGTATCTGATAAATTGGTAGCTGTAGGTAATGTTTCAACTAGTATGTTAGCTACTGTTGATGGCTATGCTGGGTCGGGAGATGGTTTTACAATAAGTTATAATTCTACCAATGCTGCAAGTAATAACTTTACAAATGTAATTACAGCTACACAAACGACTACGGACGGAAATAGTGAGTATATAGCTCGTCTAGGTCTTGATCATAGAGGGGGCACATATTCTCCTAGTAAACTTAGCTACTCTAATTTATATTATACTTCGGTAAACACCTCCACGACTACTATTGGTGGATTCAAAGGTACTAGCTTCGATAGCTCTAATATTAGTACTAGCGATTACAATACGGTACAGATTAGAAATGCTGTAGGCATGATACTACGAGACAGCAGCAATAACTTTTTCAACCCTGCTAATGACTCTTTAGAAGGCCATACTATTATACTAACAGCTTATGATAGTGATAATAAGCCTTATGTACAAGAAAGAAAAATTGTAAAATGGTTTTCCAATGGAGGCACGGCCAATGCGAATCAAGGTATAGCCCTTGTTGATCAACCTTGGGATGTACTGTATACTCCGTATGTTGGAGCGGGATCTCCTGCTAGAACTTATAATGTACAAGTAAGAACCCCTAAAGATTTAAGGGTTTCTCTTAATCCTTCTATGCAACTTTTAGATTATATAAAGTCAGAAAGATACGGTCGAGCGTTACAAGATGAGTTTATAGATCTAGATACATTTAAGGTGGCAGCTTTAAAGTGTGACACTAGGTCTGATGTAACTATGATTTTTGATAAGCAGGCAGGCGTTTCTGCTCCTGCAAAAGATTCTAAATACAGAAAGACTTCTGGAGGTATTACTGTTTTCGAGGGCAGAGTTCTTAAAAGCTCCGAAGTACAGCTCAATGGTACAGATTATTACTTAGTAACCTTTACAGATTGTATAGGCAAATGGGCTGTTAAGTATACAGGAGCCAGCAAAGCTTTAAGCGGGCAATTAATGTGGAGAAACTCCGGTACAGCAATAACCTTAAAAACAGGCTCGGGAAACAATATCCATAGTGTGTCAGCGTTTAATGCTATGTCAAACCCCTCCACAGCAGATAAAACTCTAAACAAAGTTACAGGGACAGGACCTTCTACTTTAGTTGTAGAAGTTGGTAGTGCTGGATACTCTTCAGACGGTAATCCTGTAATCAAAGGTATCGCGGCTGATGGTACGGCCAGTGCTTCAGGATTTAGTTTATACGATTCTGATAATGTAAAATACTGGAAATACTGCGGGTGGGACTCTAACGAGCAGAGAAACGTTACTAGACATCAATTAAACCATGTAATTGATACAGGTAATACTGTATTTGCGAACATTAATAATATGTTGCGCCAGTTTAATGGTATTTTAAGATACTCTAACGGTAAATACCAATTAGATGTAAAATCTGCTGCAAATACTTTAACAAATTATGAAAAAGTTTATGATGAAGATATCATAGGGGCAATCAAACTAACTGACAAAGGAAGTAAAAAAACTTATAACAGTATTAGTGCAACTATTATAGACCCTTCTCAAAATTTTGAAGGTAGATCTGTTTCTTTCTTTAACTCTACATACTTAAAAGAAGATAGAGGAGTTCCTAAGAAAGGTAGTTTTGATACGCCTGCAATTACCAACTATTATAATGCAAGAGTAAATATAAAGCAGTTCTTAGATGAATCTAGAAATGGATTAGAAATACAGTTTAAAGTTAGACCTTCTGGTTTGATGCTTTTAGCAGGTGAAGTTTTTTCTCTTTCCTATGAAAAGTTTTCTTGGGTAAATAAGCTATGGAGAATTACTAATCTCAATTTAATGGAAGATGGTACTGTTTCGGTAACTGCAGTAGAGCATAATGATGATGCGTACATTGTAGGTCCCGAAGACCGTCCTGTTTCTTTAGACACATCTACAGGGTCTACTGTTGCACTTCCTTCTATTCCTGCGTCTCCCTACAATCTTGGGGCAACTCAGTCTGAGTCAGGAGGTATTGAAATTGCGTGGACAAATTCTGTATCGTTTGATCCAGCTACACATGATATTGAGATATATAGATCTCATGTAGATGCTCGAGAAACTTCGATAACAGTGTTATCAGCACATACTAACGTAACCACGCTTTCCCTAACAGGTACAACCAATATCGGAATTGGTAGTTCTGTAAAAGGTTTAACTACAAATCTTGTAAGAACTGCAGGTAATTTTGTAGCAGGTGAATTATGTACTATTAGTGTGTTGGGAGACACTAACTGGAATACAGTAGCAGCAACTTCATCTATAAATTATAGTATTGGAGATACTATCACGATTGCTGCAGGCCAAAACGGTTCTGGCACTACAGGAGAGGTAAAATTAGTAACTAGAGAGGTAAAAGTTCTTTCCAAAACAAATAATAGTGTAACCCTGAACCATAATGTAAGTGTAGGTCAAGGAGATTCCATTACATTTATAGCGGAAAAAGTTGCTACCCTACCTTCGGGTAATACATATATTGATCCAATTATAGGCAATCAAACAGGAAATGTTACAAGATATTACTGGATTAGATATAAAATAAATAAACCAGTGCAAAATGTTGCCGGTGCTGTAAATAAAGTAGTTTTCTCTAATTTTCATCCTAACACAAACTCAGGGGTAAGTGGAGTAGGGCTTCTTATAGACGTAGATCAGGTTCGTAGTATGAATCTATCATTCAGTAATCCTAGACAATTTATATATAATACTACAGGTAGTATTATTGGAAGTGCGGGTGCGCCAGCGGTTCAGTTTCCTACATCTTGTACTATTTCGGTAGCTCCTATAAATACTTCTGGAACTGTAAATGTATCTTTCCAGGTAAAAGATACTGCAGGTAATAATATAGGAAGCCCTAGTGTAGATAGTAGTGCTCCTTACCAGTTTACCTATAATGCACCTACAGGTTCGGTAGCTGCGGATGGATTTGACAATATGCCTCAATCTGTAGAAATTACTCTTACAGATGTACATAACGGAACCTCTTTCACAGCCGTAGAAACAGTTGACTTTACAGCAACACGATTAATACTTGACGGAATTCCTGGCGAGAATGCTATAGAAGTATCTATGACAAATCCTCAACATACTTTCCCAGTAGCCCTAGATGGTACAATAGATACAAGCAATAGCGGAACTAATATTCAAATTTTTGAAGGATCTACTCCTTTAAAGATGCAAACCGGGCCTGCCTTAGCAAACGCAGAATATACTATAACTGCAACATCGAGTGCGGTAAGTATAGGGAGCATTACAGGTGCTAATACTACTACTGTTACCGTAGACCCAAGTGGTTTATTTAGCGGTACTATTGTTGACGGTACTATTGACTTTACCGTTTCAGGCAAACGAATAGACGGAAGTGCTTTTACTAGAACTTTTAATCAAACTATTAATATTATTAATCCAGGACAATCAATAGCTATAACAGTAAATGATCAGTCTATTGAATATGATAATTTAGGGGCAACTCCTTCACCTTCTGCTGTAACTATTACAGTAGACACTTTTGGTATAGCTACCCCCTTCATTGACATTGTGGCGGTGGATTCTGCAGGGACTCCTAACACAACAAACATAGCCACAAATCAAGCAGTAAGTAATAATACTTATACGGCTACATTTAACGTTCCTACTCTTTTAGCGAATACTCCTGTTTCAATAGAAGTAACTGCCTATGAAGCTACAAACGCTTCAAATAATGCGGTTGTTGTTGCAAAAGATAAAACAACAGTATTCGGTGTTAAAAACGGTAATACTACTGCTATTGTATTCGCATATAAAAGAGCAGCTAGTGCTCCTAGCGATAATCCAGGAGTTTGTACAGTTAATTTAGGAACTGGAAAAATAACAACTGCCAACCTATCTAACTCATGGGGGAAAGAGCCTCCTGCAACAGGTAATAATCCTATTTATTTTGTTGCTGCTACTGCCGCAGGTAACGGAGCAACTGATACTATTAATGCTAATGAGTGGACGACTCCTGCACTTTTAGCGGCTTCAGCAAAAACAAATGTTGTAACTGCGGACAGCTTAGTGTTTACAAAAGCAGTAGATACTACTCTTAGTCCTGCTTCAGCTACTATAACGGCTCAGACGCAAAATACTACCCAGAATGGCTCTTGGACAACCTCATCTGGTACTTTAACAAATGTTGTAAATACTCATACAGGCCCTTCTTGTACCGTTGCAAAAGCCGATTTTGTAGATGGAATGGAAGTAACTTACACTTTACACTCTGACGATGGAAGTATTGCAGATAGCGTAGTTTTGCAACAACTTAATGATGGTAGTCAGGCAATACAAGCTGTTTTATCAAATGCAACCCATGTTCTGCCTTCAGCAACAAACGGGGTCGTAAGTAGTCATACTGGATCCGGCACAAATTTACAAGTATTTGAAGGTGCAAATGAACTAACTTTTACTACAGGTACTATAGGAAATTCTGAATATCAAGTATCCGTAGGAAATACTGCTAATATAACGGAAGGTACTGCTCAAGCCGCTACTGGACAAGTATTCTGTGAAGTTACCGACCACTCTGCAACCGCATCAGGAACTGATACGTATATAATTACCTACACAATTACAGGTAAAGATTCTAATGGGACTTCCTTTACTACTACTGTAGATCAAACCTTAAGTAAAGCTAAAGATGGTGTAACAGGTACAAGCGTAGCCACTGCATTTATCTATAAAAGAACTAGTACTAGTACTGCTCCTAGTTTGCCCTCTGGAAACACTACTTTTACTTTTGCTGATGGAAGTATGTCGTTTACAACTGCTAACGGCTGGGATGAAGATATTCCAAATACTGCAGGTAGATACCTTTGGATTGCAAGAGCTACAGCCAGTGCTGCAGGTGGTACAGCAAGTGTATTAATTCCTGATAGTGACTGGGGAAATGTTGAGCTTTTCGCCCATGACCCTGTAGATATTATAAACGCAGTTCTTACCAATCCTTACCAAGACGTAGGAATATCTCAAGATAATGAAAGAACATTCAACGGAACAGACACAAATTTACAGATTCTTGAAGGCAGTACAGTACTAACACCTGTTACCAGTAACCCAGGAAACGGAGAGTACGAAGTAACGGTCACTAGTACGGGGGGCGTAGATACTTTTAGTGTGACAGCAAATGAGATAAGTAGTAATCCAGACAAAATTACTGCTCCAGATATAACTACTTTGACCGACAATGTAGGAACTCGTAAGTTTAACTGTACAGGTAAAAGACTCAATGGAGAGTCTTTTACAAATATTAGTGTTGAGCAGCATTTTAAAGCAACAAATGCAGTAGGGACTTTTTCAGTAGAGCCGGGAACTGACGGTATAATAGTTCAATTTCCTATAGAAGGTGATAGGATTTCTGCTCCAGTTGATACTCTGCAAGCCATATATAAAGGTTTCGATTTAGAAGATGGGGCAACCTATTCACTAGAAAAAAGAATTATGACTCCGGCTGCTTATGCTGGAGTGATTGGTACTTCAACTTTAACCCCAGGATTTACAGCTACCAATTTTACTAATACTTTTCCAAAACAATTTACAGGGTATCCTTATACTTATAGAGTAAACTTAAAAAGAACAGATCCTAATACAAACTTAACGAGTACTCTTACAAGTGATCAAATAGTCTATTATGCTACTAGAGACGGCGCAAAAGGCGATTCCTCAGTTGCTGTAGCTCTATCTAATGAAAGTCATAATATTCCTAGAGATGCAGACTTTGATGTAATTATGGATAATACCGGAACGGATATACAAATACAAGAGGGAGCTCAACTCTTAGCCTATGTTGCTAGTAATCCAGGTCCTGGGCAGTTTAGCGTTACAGCTACAGGGAACGGAGGAATAGCTCCTGGGAGTATTAGTCTTGTTTCCAACCCTAATGTTTTAGGAGCTAATCCTTTAAACCTTCTTTCTCTTCCTATGAGTGAAGCATTTGAATTGCAAGACTTCGATGGAGATGGTCAGCTAGATTCTTGGAAATTTTCGACCGCAATAAACAGTAATACTAATACAGTTATTGCAGATGCAATTGATGCTCCGATAGTTGTACAAGGAGGTTCTAAAGGTGAGCGTTTACAAGCACCTGGTGGAAACTCTTATGGAGAGTACTCTATTAGAGCTAGAAACCATGAGGGTGTTACTATAACCAGTACAGGAGAGCACTGGTTTACAGTTTTTGCAAAAGCTGGAGATCTTAACTATATAGACACTCCTAATCTAATTACTAACGGGGAATTTAGTAGTAATGCTAATAATTGGACTTTAAGCGGTGATTTTTCTTGGCATAGTTCAGGCAGAGTTCAGCGAGTTTCTGGAAGTTCAAATAGTTCTTTCCAGCAGAATATAGATATTGTAGAAGGCAAAACGTACAGAATTCGTTATGATGTAGAACACACTGGAGGCAATAGCACAACCATAATAATATCCGGGTCCGGTACTGGTAGTAGTAGTCACGGGTCTAGTATGAGCGGCTCGGGTAGCCAAGATATAACCATGACGGCGGGTCAAACAGCTACAATTCCATTTAAACTTTTTGGACTAGGAGATTTCCGAGGTTATTTTGACAATGTAAGAATTGAAGAAGTTTCAGTGGGTACAGACCATGTTTTCTTAAGAACTACTGCTGATGCGTTTACGGGTTTTGTTGCGCACGAGGCTGTATTTGATCTAACAAATGGAAATCTGCAATCGTCTACTTCTAATACAGTTACTTATATTAGTAACTCAGGACTCCCTACAGGGTGGTATAGAATAGGTATAAGAGTTCAACATAGTGCTTTGCAGATAGCAGATACATCTGATCAAAGTAGAATACAGTTTATCCTGGGCTTAAGTGATTCTACAGGTGCACGAACCTTTACAGATGTAAATAGTATTAATGCTTATTTATGGGGTGCAATGATAGAACCAGACAATAATACAGCTACTCCTGCGCCTTATCAAGTAAATACAGGTTCTATAGCAAGAGTTGCTGATCATACGGAAGCAGTGGGAGGGATAACCTCCAATAGCCCTAGCGTAGATTATCAGGTTGATGCCGTTGGTATAGGTGGTGGATATCTTGGAACTATTGTCAAAAAGCAAACATTTAGTGTGATTAATCCAGCAGCAACTGTGCAAGTTTCTGCTAATAAATCTGTGGTTGATTTTGATGGTGCGGGTAATCCTACCCCGTCAACTCTAACATATACCCCTACTATTAGCGGTATAGGCTCTAACATACACTATGAATGGAATATTAATGGAACTATTACCCATACTACTGCTGCATCGCCTGCCAAAACCGAGACTGGTTACTCTGAAAGTGATTTTCCCAAAACCGTTACTTGTACGGTAAAGTCAGGAACTACAACGGGATCGGGCACATTTATAGCTAGTGATAGTCTAGGTGTTGTCGCTACAACTCCTAGTATAACTGCTACAATTACTGCAAGTATGGGCAATCATATTTTAGACGCAGATGCTAGTGGTGACGTAGAATTTAACGACTTTGAGAATGAGTTTAAGGTTGTAGTAAATGGTACTGAATATGGTTATCAAGCTTCTGGAACTACTGCCAATAAGTTTAAATTTGGTGTTATCACCGTGCTGGGAGGTACAGCTTTTGGTACGTTATCAGTCAGTGGTACAGGTGTTATAACTCTAAATGCTAACAGTAGTATACTTAGTAATGCTGCGCACTTACAGCAGTCCTTCAGTGTGCCTATAATCGAAAACTCTACTAGTGCAACTCTTGGAGTGTACATTTTATCTATTACCAAAAGAATAGGTGCTAGAAGAAATGAGATGATAGAAGTTGCTCAATCAGGTAGTATTAATAATACTGAAGCAATTGACTGGAGTGTAGGCACTTCTTTAGGCAACCAAGCAGCCCGAGATATTGTTACTGCAGCTATAGCTGCCTCTAGTGATAACACTGTTAGGCCTGGAGACTCTATTAAAGTTACTAACTCTGACGGCAATGGTATAAGAATATACAATAACAGTGTGGTTATTGATGCTAATACTACTATTAGTAGCGTTTCTGGCTCACATTTCAGCAGTCCGGTGGTAGATGTAATTCCAGGAAGTGTAATAGTAAATGGTACTCTAGGAGCGGAGAAACTAACATCAAATACTGTTCTTACAAATACTTTACGGGTAAACAATCGAATTACTGTTGGCTTAAGTAGTGGTACAAGCTCAGCAAGTGCTATAAACAGTCATGGAAAGACTTCTTTTGGGCAGAATGTAAAAGGCTTCTTCCTTGGTAGACACTCTTCTAACTACTCTTTAGATGTTGGAGACGCTGATAACCATCTTAGATTTGACGGTAATACAGGAAATGTTTCTATCAAATCAGAGACTGGGGGCTTCTCTCTAAAATCAGGAACCAGCGGAGCAAGGTTAGAGATTGTAGACGATAAGATAGTAATTAGAGACTCTAATGGTACAATAAGAGTTCAACTAGGTAATCTAACACCATAAAAAAGGGGGCTTATGCCCCCTCCTCTTTTTCTAACTCTTCCGCTAATAACTGCTTAAAGCCGTTATTAGCTACTTCGAGTCTGTCTATTTTTGACTTTTCCATAGCTAGTTCATGTTGTATATCATTTATTTGAGAGACTATATACTGTGCTCTCTCTGATAAATCTTCTACAATGTACTTTTTATCATTAAATGTAATGTCTGTCATTTTATTTCCTATTTAAATATATCTTGCCAGTTTCCGGTTGTACTCGCTTTTGAGTACTCAGTGGCTCTGTTTTCAAAAAAGTTAGCGTGCTCTACGCCGTTCAGCATATAGTCTAGCCAGTCTAAAGGGTTTTTATCACTACCAAAAATCTTTTTCAGCCCTAGTCCTAATAGTCTTCGATCTGCAATATATCGAATGTATAGCTTTACATCTTCTGGAGTAAGGTCAGGTACATCAGCACCTTTAAAACACAAGTCAATAAAGGCATCTTCTAGCTCTACAGAACGCTCTGCCGCACAATAGATTTCATACTTCAGATCATCGTTCCATAACTCTGGATTTTCTTGAATATAAGTACGGAATAATTGACTCATGCCTTCAACGTGAAGACTTTCATCTCGCACAGACCAAGTAACAATCTGACCCATACCTTTCATCAAGTTATGTCGGGGGAAGTTCAACAGAATAGCAAAACTACTAAACAA
>Ga0115008_10002983_pt1 | contig 13992 bp, 11 predicted proteins | sample FraStrMetagenome_FD_87164 | JGI IMG/M metagenome (GOLD analysis project Ga0115008, IMG submission 87164) | Marine eukaryotic phytoplankton communities from Arctic Ocean - Fram Strait ARC3M Metagenome | ecosystem: Environmental > Aquatic > Marine > Oceanic | place: Fram Strait | collected...
AGCTTCCAGCTTCCTCTCTTCACTGTGTGTGTGTGTGTGGGAGAAATGAATTTCTTTCTTGAAGCAACATTACTTACACATCCCTCATAAAACAAATCATGACTCCATCCCATCACAAAACCGGAACACAAAAACAATGAACAAGGAAAATACCGCAACCAATCCATCCATACGCAACCTAACTGCATTGCGCACGAATATCGGCGGAGGCAGAAACTTTCACGAGAAGAAACCTTACATTTCACAACGATACACCAGCGGCGATGCTATACTTCGATTCGGCGAAACGGTCGATTCGCTGTTTTGTTTGACTGCCGAAACGAGTTACGAAATACGTGGTATGTGCACGTCGATGTGTGATCCATTGAACGATTCTGGCCGCCTTCCATCCAATTGGTTGAAGTGTTTTCAGCATGTGACGATGACTTATGGAGAGGGGTCCAATGAGAAAAATGTTCGAAGGGAGAAAAATATTGTACGTCTGCATCGTCGCGCTACGACGTTTTTGAAAAAGAATATGAGCGGTGATTATAATAAGCGTGACTATCTCAATGTGTGGCTTGCATATGCCAAGGTATTGAGTTCGTTTAAAGATTTGGATGGAGCGCGGAGGACGTATAAGCAGATTCAATTTGAACGGATACATTTTTGTATGGCCTCGGGAGAGTGTGATGCCTCATATTATGTGACTTACGCTGCTTTTGAAGAAGACCATGGTAAGGTTTTTAAAAATAAAATTGACAAAGTAGATAGTGTAGCCAATTGTTAATCTTTTTCTGTGAATGTAGGAAAGGCGACAGAGGCACAGGATATTTTATCGGAAGGTATACGCATATCTGCCAAACCGGTACAATTGTTACACGATGCCATGAAACAAATGGACCGCCGTGTCAATTTGCGTACGGTAATACCATCATTATGTGCCAACGCCAGTCATTTCGCCAATCATACATCAAAACCAAATATTGCGTCTACTAACGACATCACTATCGTTGCATCGACTGCTTCTCCTCCTCCACAATCGAAACAACAACTTACGAAACTTGGAGACAAAGATGATGATGATATTGCATTCAAAGATGAAAGGGATGTGATGGCGTCGGAAAATGCGGCGCATGTATCGGACCCTACTGTTACTATGGCAATGGAAATAAATCCACCACCACCTCTTCCTCCTTCTCACACTTTTTCGTCAGTACTTTTAAAGGATAAGAATAGGTCAAAAGCTGAATCGAATATCAATGAAAGTAATAATAGTAAGGCGGTATCATTCGCTCCAACATTGCGAATGAAGACAGCTTCAACCTCAAATCATTCTATTCCATCAAAGAGCAAAATCAAATTCGGCAAACCAGTTCGCATTCAGGCACAAAAACAACACACGCCTGCGTCATTGTCATCCTCCTTCTCCGATGATAATACGTCGTCCACCGTTGATAAGAAAAACGAATCTACAACTCTCAAACTAACAAAGAGCGACTTATCCTATATGTTAAATTGGGATCCGACAGCACCACGTGCGAAACGAAAATTGAATCATAATCAGAATAATGCAATATCAGAAGTATCATTGAGTAAAGTCGATGAGGGAAAAAATGAAGTACTAGATAACGTGGGAACAACTGCAACTTATAACACAATTGGTACCTCTTCTTCTGGGATTTCCTCATTGACCTCTGCAACCAATGCTTCATCAGTCGAGGTGGTGACGGCAGTAGAGAGCAGTTGCGAAAGTACAAGAAGTCTCCATAACAAGCAGACAATAAATGAGTCGCCAACAACGAAAAATGTGCAACATCGACAATCCGAATCGTCTATTCCCAGTTCAGTAAATCAAGATTGCAACAACAATAATATGAATACGAACACTCTAGTATCCTCAAATCACAGCATCCATCATAATGCATTTCCAACATTATCAACACCTCAACAACATCAAGCAGCACAATTACATTCGATATCCTCAAATTATTCTTGCAATAACATCCGATTTTATAACGACGATTGTGATCCTGATTTTCTTCCTCTTGTACTCAAGAAGAATGTGTTCAAGGTCAACTCTATCTCTTATTGCAAACTTAGCACCATTGGCAAAGGAGCCTCATGTAAGGTATACAAGGTGCTCTCCAAAGACCATAATGTATACGCACTGAAAAAAGTACGTCTTGAGGGTATGAAGAAGAAGGAGGTGGATGGATTTTCGAATGAAATTAATTTGTTGAAACGTCTTCGTGGTAACCCTAGTATTATACAATTGATCGATGCTCAGGTGGCCTTGGATCGTAAATCGATTCTTGTTGTGATGGAGCTTGGTGAAGTAGATTTACATCATGTGCTACAACAGCAGCAGCAGTCTGGTGGCTCCATCGGAAAGCTTAACATCAACTTCATTCGTCTGACATGGCAACAAATGTTGACTGCCGTGCACAGCATTCATGAAGAACGAATTGTTCATGGAGATCTCAAACCAGCTAATTTCTTATTTGTTCGTGGAGCCTTAAAGTTGATAGATTTTGGTATTGCTAAGGCTATTCAAAGCGACGATACGACGAATATTTATAGAGATTCTGCAATGGGTACGGTTAATTATATGGCTCCAGAGGCGATTAATGGGCATTGTGACGATGGACGATTGAAGCTTGGGCGTGCCTCGGACATATGGTCATTAGGATGTATATTGTACCAAATGTTATTCGGCCGAACTCCATTTTATAATTTGAAAAATATGATTAAAAAATTGCAAGCCATTGCTGATCCGAGGTATAAAATACCTTATCCAGATGACATGGTTGTTAGTGAAGCAGCAGTTGATGCCGCCAAACTTTGTTTGAGAAGAAATCCGAACGACCGCCCGCCAATTGTTGCAGATGAAAAAAACAGAGCACAGGTTGGCCTACTGAATAATCACAAATTCCTACGAAGTTGATTTAGTCTGAACAAAATCTCTTTTATTTCCGAACAAATAGTTCTACGAAAAAGTTAACATTCTATACTTTAGTTTGTAATCACTAATTCTCTATTAAGCGCAATTGAGTGTTTAGATATCCACATCCACCCGCAATTTTCAAGGTTTGCTAGACACATTAATTGGAAAAAGTAATGCTAAATCGCTATCAGGTCTAAGAAACAAGATTTATCGTTGATCTTAAGGAAAAATAAAGTTGCTTTGAACCAGTGATACTACACTCTTTCTCTCTATCTTCAGTTCATTTTTTGTGGCCCTTTTCAGTTTCTGACGCCGGAACGGTGATTAGGTGATTGCTTGAGGAAAAGAAATTTAGTTGTCAGACGTTGGTTACATACTCCATACCGGTTTTGCAACGAGCGGTGCAACAGGTTCTTGAAATCATTGCTTTCATCACTTGCCAGCTCCAAGCTGCGCATTGACACGAAGTAAATCATATCTGCTTGACGACTGACAAGAAACAACGCTAACAACAGAATACAACCGAGGATTAAAATTATGTCGACACCTACCGGTAGTTGGAGTTCCAAACTATTTGGACCGACGTTGCTGAATTCAGATGGAGCTACGAAACCGACCGAATCACTGTTGGAGAAGAAGTCAGTGAAGTATGTGGTTATATACTTTTCGGCCTCGTGGTGCGGGCCATGCCAAAGGTTTACACCCATGTTGAAGAGCTTTTATGAAGAGTGTCTTGTTCCCAATAAAGTGGAGGTTGTTTTTGTTAGCAGCGACCGTGATGAAGCTTCTTTCAACAAATATTTTGGAAAGATGCCCTGGACCGCCATCCCGATTACGGCTGAAATGAAGCTTAAGCAAAATTTAGCGGAAACCTTTAGAGTTAGCGGTATACCACATCTCGTATGTCTCAAGGTCAATTCTTCTCCTGAACCATTGTTTGTGAGCGACACTTTGCGTAATGACATATTCGAGATTGCTGGATCAAAAGTTAAGGGTGAGGCGCTTGTGGGGACATGGAATAGAACTGATGCTGTACCAATTGAAAAGGCACAGTTTGCCGGTGATCGCTCATTCTTGAGTAAAGTAGTTTGGTTCATTCTAAAGAATCCTATGTATGTCTTTGGAGCTTACTTTATGATAAGAAAGTTTGTCGGATACCTACAAGAGCTTGGTGAAGAAGGAGATAGCGCAAAGAGTATTGGTAACAACGATGAAATTTAAGTGCAGATATGATTATTCTTTTTGCAATTAGACGAGTAAATGTAAAATTTGAAATGTTCAGTTATATAGGAAAAATCTACTGGTGCAATCTTTTATACCAATATACGTGAAGCTTTTCTTTCGAAAGTGAGTCGGTGCGAGAGAATACATTTGACAATTCGTAAGTCCAAACCGAATATAAAGATAATCTTTCTTTGGAGTGTCAAACACGACAAGCTTTCTTTCGAGGGTAATGACGAGATAATTTCGTACTTCTTTTCAAGGTCAAACATGAGAATATTCATCCGAGATTTCTGTAAAATTTGTGGAATAGTATACATCGATAAAATAAACTATTAATGAGATTTGAAGTTAACCTTATGGGGTTTTTATATATACATAATTTTAAATTGTTGTGATTGGAACCTGAAGTACACAGCATGTCGTGCATACACTTATGAAAAGTGACGAAACAAGAATTGCGAGAATTATTGAAGTCAACTATCTGTTGATTATTTATACGGGATAAAATGATCATATTGTTGAACAACTTTTGTTCTGAACCCACAGCAGTCTCTGCAAACTTTCACAGACACAAGAAAAAGAAGAAGCCTAAAATATTACCTACATAAACATTTCGTTGAATTGAGAAGATCAATAGAAATATCGTAGATAGAGAAGCGTTGACTTTTGATGTAAATCACATCACGACTAACTTACGATTGTAGTCAGGTCTCTTTTTGTTACATCAAATAAACAAAAGAATATTTGTATAAGGCTTGTTAAAATGCCCGTTGACACGCCTTTGCATAAAGCGGCTCACTTAGGAGATGTGAAACAGGTGTGTTGAAGATAAAAACGAAATAGGTGTTTTATTTCTAATATTTCTTTTTCTGATGACTTCATAAAATTCAGATAAAAATTATTGTCGAATCTGGGGAAGTCGAAGTTGACGAACTTGGCGCATCAGACCGAACGGCATTGCACCGTGCTGCAGGAGCTAATCATATCGAGGCTTGCAAATGCTTAATTGAAGCTGGGGCTAATCTTAATTTAAAGGATCGATCTGGGAGGACCCCATTACATTGGGCGGCGATAAGTGGAAATACAGAGGCTGTTTGCTATCTTGTAAATAATGGTGCAGACTTATTCGCAATGAACAATAAGAAATCGACGTCACTACACAACTCGGCCGAGCAGGGTAAGTAAAGTGAAAACTAAACATCAGCACCCGAATAATTATTTTTGCTAAAAATAGAGCTTTTTCTTCTATCCCCAGGAAAGTACGAAACTGTTAAAGAATTGCTAAGATTATGCAACGATTGCATAACTCTCTGTCAAGTGGCGAACTCGGATGACAAAAAGGCTGCGGATTTGGCAAAAGACGCAAACCACAAAATGGTTCTTAAAGCGTTGAAGGAGGGTGGGGATCCGAACGCCAAAACAAGTGGATGTTGCATTTCCTAAATTGAAAGAAAAAAACTCTGAAAATGAAGGATGAGATGAAGAAATAAAGGCATGAATTTATTTTACTTTGCAGTAGTACACATAGAAACATAAATTATTAGTAGAGATGATGTTAGGTTGTAAAAGATTTTGAAGCCGGAACAAGATCCTGCATGATTCCTTGTCCCTTTGGACCAGTAATGAACAACTTTCTCCCTTTCTTCTCAGCGAACTTCTTAAGCACATCAATACGCGTCCACTCTAAGTCATACTTTCGTTTTTCTGCGAGCTCTTTTGCTCCCAATTCTTCAGCCTCGGCTTTGGCGAGCATAGCTTCAGCATTTGACTCAGAAACTTTCAGTTGCGCTTGACTTTCCTTGACATCAACACGAGCTTTTTGTTGAGCATCGACCTTCATTTTATGACAATCCACCTCTACCTTTTTCAAAATGGCCTCTGCCGATTGCCTTGCCATAGTCATTGACGCTTTCTCATTTCCAAGAGCAGCCCTCGTCGCAACGTCCGCATTTGAAGCTGCAGTCACCTCTTTGACTCGGGCGTCACCTGACGCCTTATCTTCATTCTCACGCCTCTGAATTTCAAAGCGTTTCTGGGCAGCTTTGATATTCTGTACGGCACGGGCATTTTCTTTCTCAATTGTCTGAATAGTTGTAAAGTGTGAATCATTTACTTTTTTCACTTTATTTTCGTGAGTTTTCTCTTGTTCATCAAGCTTTGTCTTGAATGCCGTTGTTCGTTCGAGCCGCTGCCACAGCTCTCGTGGTAGTATTACTTCAGTAATCTTAACGTTCATAATCTGAATACCATACTGCGCAGTTTTTTGATTCAATGTCGAAAGCATACCTAACGCAAAATCCTCTCGCAAATCATTTACTTTATCATGCGTTACACTGTACACAAGGCCACGAATGCTTTCTTCGGTTACCGAAGATAGCAGATCATTAAGACGTCCCGCCCCCAAGCGGTAAACAAAATTTCTGGCTGCATCAATATCAGGACCAATTTTGAATGTCAAAGAAAGATCAACGTTTACCATAATATTGTCTGCAGTTGGGCAGTCCTTTGCTGAGGAACCAGCCAAAAGAATAAAAAGTGACATGTTATGTTAGAGATAGATAGATAGAATATGAAGCCAGCCCGAGCACAAAAAAGACTCGTACGCAATAATTCCAGCTCTATATTTCCATACAAAACTTACCAGGGGCATTATATGTTATAGTAGCTCGCGTGATAATGTGCGAGATGCGGTTGTACCATGGCCAAATCCATCTGACGCCGGGAGTAAGGTTCCCCTGGTCTTTTCCCCATTTTTGCCACAAAATAAATGGACCCGATGGCACACTCACCATAAACGAGACCGGGAACAGTTTTGGTCCATTAGAACCTACTACTAACACTATAGGAATTTCATTCTATATATATATATATATATATATATATATAACGTAACGTAACGTGACAAAGAAAAATCGTGTAAGTCCCACAAACCAACAAGAGGAAACTACTATGAATGATAATCTCTGCCAATGTAAATCGATTGTGCGCTAGTATGCATCACTTACATCGTATACATCTGAAAATTCCGACGCTGCATTGGATGGTGAGGATACCTTGCGTTGAACTACGCATGAGTGTGACATTTTGGTGTGTTGGATCTCGAGATCGTTTGTGTGAATATCTTTTTGAAGAGTTTGTGTTCGTGTGTGATTCGGGTAGGATATCGAGATTTGCTCTCATGCTCTCTCATGCTGTCACACGAAATGCGAACGTTGCTACATGTTTCGAAACAGCATTTTTCATGAACACTTTCTTACGAGGCTGTGTACATGCAATTATTGTAGATCCAAACAAGTTGCAAACAAATTTTCATGGCGATCATATGCGGGTTAAAAAATGCTTGAGTGAGATGAAAGGTTGATATAGAAAAGTTATGTTGTGCGCTATGCAGATGTAAATCGGTTTGTAAACATTGCAAAGTACCTAGAAAATTCAATTTCAAACATGAGAAACAGCAAGGTTTAAAACTGTCTCGGTACGGCAGATGCGGATTCTTCATATATTTGTAGCGGTCACTGACACATAATAAAGGCATGCTGATGTAAGCATGCTGGTAATGGCAACTTTTTGAAATTGTTTGACATGGCGGAAATGCTTTCAATTTTCATCGTTCTTGTCCATTTCAGGCAGTCGACAGTATGAAATGGCAGGCATCCTCACTATCACTCAGAGGTATTAAATGTTAATCATCCCTTCGATCTAAAATATACTCTACTACCCTGACATCATAGTTCAGAACTAATATTGTGTGATCACAACAAATGTGGTGGATGTACTTGAAAATAAACGAATATTTTGAGATAAGGAAGCTAGGCATGGACAGGCATGGACATTTCGCAATAACAATCCAAATCTTTGATGTGCTTTATTTACAACGTCATGACTTCTTTTATGTGCTGCAATCGTTTAATGCTACGCAAGTTACTGCCATTTGGTATTCTGTATATCTTCTCACTACTGTTCCATCTCGAAGATTCCATAGCCGTGCTGAATAATCACTGCTTGCACTCACTAAGTAACTTGAATCAGCCGAAAATACAGCATCCCATACCCTGCATAAAATAAATAATTCACGTTAGAAAGTTATACATAATGACAAAAAATGACCGAACGTATTCGAATTAAGATTCCATCAGCACTAGTAATATTCGGAAATAATCTTCCGATCCAACATATGTTTTTGTTCGACACAAAGGCCGCATCATCTGAAAACTTAATTCAAAACAATACTATCTTGTAACACTCACCACTTTGTATGACTTTGCAGTACTTGAGAACATTCCCAGGTTTTTGTGTCCCACAACTTAATGCTGGTATCACTGCTAGTTGTGACTAAACTAATCCCATCTGGTGATATCCGAGCTTTCAGCAAATATGCACACTTCGAATGAGCTTGGAACTTGACGAGGGGTTTCAAGTCGGTCAACGACGAAGACACGTCCCCATTATTTGATGAAACATCCCAAACGTATACCGTTCCTCGACTACTTGTCGCTATCAAATGATTACCACTTAAATCAACGTTTTGTATCGGCTCCTTCGTTCTGCGTCGTTCAAGAGCAGCAGGATGAAGTGAATTGATACACTTCGACGTTCCCAAATCCCATATTTTGACAGTACCGTTTGAGTCTCCGCTCACCAGCCCCATCTGTGTCGTTGGTGTGCTCGCACTCTTATTTTCAGCCTGATTATTACACGTACTTGTATCATACAAAACCACGGAGTTTACAGCTACATTTTTCCCACAATCGAACGAACGTTGAGGATGATGTGGCGACGTTCGCAAATCAAAAATCTTGATCGTTCCATCCTCTGAGGAACTATAAAGCCATCGATCATGTGCTTGAAATCCCACTTGTGTTACGGCTCCGGTATGCCCCTCACAATTAACAATACAGTTATTGTTTGGCGTTTCAATGTCGAATATACGAATGTGTGGGTTGCCGCCGGCAGCTAGGAATCGCTTATCGGGAGATATTGAGAGGCAGTTCACCTGCGAGTCGGGATATCGCAACGTTCGGCTGATAATACCAGACGGCGCCTCCCAAAATCGGATTTTATGGTCATAACCTGCCGTGCACAAAATGACGCTCATTTTTCTTGGTTGTATATTTCTCTCAATAAATGTATCATGCTGTTTCTCTGATTTATACGTAGTATATAGGCATGCCCACTATGTTGAAAGGTACGTCTTCCTTCTTAAGAGAGGTAAGTATGCAGTCGTTCTTGTGCACTATTATGGATATTACACGAGGGTATTGTGCCAATATGATTCAAATGTAAGCACAGACGTAATGCAAAAATATGAATAGAGCAATACCATGGGTTTGAAACTTGAAATAATACATGTATTAATACCGGTAAATGATATATGTGATGTGTGATGTGTGTTTGTTTGTGTAATCGAGATTTGTCAACCGCATATCCAAAAAAATCATTACATCTATTCCCACAGATACATATGTATCCCCTTCCATGGTTTTATCTGCTTATTGACAACTACCGGTACATACCATAACAAAGCATATTTATTTCATATTTGGATTGGGATTGGGATCTTCGGAAAGTCCTGTACATGTACCACCGGTACAACTGAGGACTGAGGTCCCCCGATCCCCGATACCCGATAGCCATATTTTGCGAAAAAAATTGGTGTCGGTTCAATGTTTACACTTGCAACAAACAAAACCAAACTCGCGATACCTTTGACGAGTAGATAGGCGGTAAACAACCCAATACCGAGTAAATTGAAGCTCGGCCTAAAAGTTTTTAGAGCGACTAAACAATATATAACGTCACCTAGGAAGAAATACATACTTTTCGATGGTGGCTGAGATTGCACAGGAATGCCTTCCTCGGGTAGCCCAAGATATCAAGTTGAATGGTGATAATGGCGTTTCCACAAAAATAATCATACAAATTTTTGTTAATAGAGTATTTATTACTCTTACTAATTTTAATAAGTTTGGATCGATTGTTGAATGCCTGCCAAGTATAAGTGTTATAAACCAGAAGCTTGACTTTAGGGTGAAGACCTTGCTTGGACCAAGAGAAGATGTCGTAAACGACATTTATGCGCGTCAATTGACTGAGAAAATAATTAAAATGGAGCAAATTAGAAATCCAACTATGTTTACTTTGAAACCATTGCTGCTCGCTGTAGCATTAAAGGAAGAGATGAGGACGCCAGAGAGTTTTGGATCTCTAATTGACGAAGTAGTTGGTATGTACGATGACCTTACTCATTCATCCTAAATTGAAAAATATACTTGAAGTATGATTTATTGGTCTCCGCCGATAATTTTTTTTAATAGTGCCGATTTTGTGCTCGTTTTGTGAGGGAATGGCAGAGATCATATTGAGAAATCATTTCCCTGCTGACAATGTAAAATGGACGTAGACTCTAACAATAAAACTTCTTCTCTACATATGCGATTTACTTGCAGACTTTCCTAGTACCTTCAGTAATCGAGGATCATTGACCAACTCCGGATGTGCATACATAGGGATACCAGCAGCAACAAAATTACAAAATGGGCGAGAAGACGGACCAGTGCTTATTTCAGTTTCAGGGTTAAAAATGGTTTCTATCTCTGTTGCAACAAGACTTCTCGTTGTAGCCTTGATATGAAAATGAGCAATGTCATCAGCATTCGTGTAATCGGCGAGATGTATCGTTTCCCTTGTTTCTGGATTGATATACTCCATCTTGTGAACATATGGGTTGAAGCAATAAGACAAAAGTAGTGTACTACCGACTGCCGTTGCAGCTGCGGTTCCAGCAACTGCAAGTTGACCTCCAATAGGAATTGCTTCTGAACCATGCTTAATGATCACAGAAGCAGGCATGCCAACACCACCAACTATCGCTGTTGTCAAAGAAACACGTTTCAATCTCAAAGCAATTGATGCAAAAGGTCCTTTATAAAACGCCGTAGATGAAGTGTTTCCTCCATTTTCTGCATCCAATTTTTGCGCGACAATTCCAATCTCGTCCTCGCTCTGTTCGTTACTACGAGAGGATGACGGTCTTATGATTCGATTTGTTGCTTCTCTGTTCGAAATGCCAGCTCTATTTAACCTCAAGAGCGTTCTTCTACTATTTGACGCTAGTAAATTCATTTCTTCTACTTACAAGTATGCTCCCTATCCTCGATTACATCCGCGTAATATTGACAGCCAACTCACTATTCCAGATCCTTCTACTCTCTAACAATAGGTGAATAACACTAAAATTATTGCAAAGTGTTTTTTTTTTGCTCGACCGTGGCAATCATTGGGAACTTCATCCGACCCCACACCTCCCACCAATCTCCACCAATCACCAATCACCAATCACCAATGGTTTACTTTTTGATTAATCTAAATATACGACGGGACGTTACAGGTCCTGTCCCTATGAGGAAAAGAAAGAAACGAAAGGGAGGGAGGGTCTCCAATTTCCAATGCATTTGTAAGCAGTATTTGCCTTACGATGCACATAAACACCGCATATCATTTATTGCCGCGATTAAAGAGCGAACATGTGTTATTAAAAGTGTCGTTCGACTCTCGAAAGATTCATAGGATTCGACAAATCAAGTTTCCCTGTTCTCGTAAAATCTGCATTCGGTACGATATGTGATTAGGTATAATGTCATATGTAAATTGTGTACGTTTACACGAAGGGGGAGAATAGAGACATATCACGTACATCGCACATGTACAGTGTAAGCTCAGCGAAGCGTAGTTCACAGAGCTGTTCACAGTTCATCTCAGTCAGTTTCATGCTTCAGCTCAATTGAAGATTTCTGGAAGACACGATTGGCGATTGGAACCTCAGTATTGCTGTACACTTTCGTCTCCCCTTAATCATATACACAGGATTGCTAACTTGATTGATTGCATGTAAGAAGTGATGGTCCGAGTCTATGGAGTGCCTCTTAGCTATTTTTACGGGCTCAGCCTTAACCTGGTTGGAAGCGTGTGCATCAACTTGGGGACGAATATAATAAAGTTAGCTCATGAATATCGTACTAAGTACAATCAATACTTGGCGGCAGACACATCATCTTGTGGCGGTAATGCTGGAGATGAATCCAGTGGTAAACAATTAAGTAATAGCCATAATCCGCCGACTGGAAAGTGTTGGTATATTGGGGGCATGACGACGTTTTTATTGGGATCAATTGTGAATTTTATGTCATTCGGATTTGCTCCGCAATCACTTTTGTCTGCGCTAGGATCAGCGCAATTTGTGAGCAATGTCTTTTTCGGTTCCATAATTCTCGGCGAGCATGTGACGCGGCGGATCGTTATTGGTACATTTGTAATAGTTTTTGGGAACATTTTTGTTGTTTATAGTTTTTCGATTGGTGATGCCGACCAAAGTCGATCAGGTGCCTTGAAAGACTCGAACCTAGTTCAATCTTTAGATTTCGAGGACGAACCGGAAATGGATTGGGAAAGCACATTTCGAACTCTTCGAAACAATTTTGACCAGACGTTTATTTGCTTTGTTTTAGTTAGCATTTGCTGTGCTCTTTATTTACGCCAGCTTTATCGACGAATGTATGAACGTGCTCATGCTGGGGATACTTCGCAATCACATAATTTCCTCATTCCAATTTGTTTTGCTTCGTATTCCGCCATGTTTGGAGCTCAATCAATATTGCTTGCCAAAAGTTTAAGTATGCTCGTGAGGGCACGAGTGAACGATCAGTCAGTTACGAGTGGAGGACCTAGTACTTTCGAGAACACCTTGATCTTCCTGTGGATTCTTCCTACCGGATTTTGGTTATTTCAGCTTAATCGAGCACTAGCAATGTTTGATGGTTTATTAATTATTCCGTTAATGCATGTATGTTGGACACTTTCCAGCATAATATCGGGTGGAGTCTTTTTCAAAGAGTTCACTAATTTTGGATGGAATCAAATCTTCTTTTTCATGTTCGGCATAATTACTGTTCTTTCCGGCGTGTACATGTTATTTCCTATTAGTAATGGCATGGAGGTCTTGAAAAAAACACTGCATGCGGATTCGAAAATAGAATCTGTGGAACTTGCAAGTTTATATGCCGAATATGACGAGGAAACTCTCACACATCGAGACCATAATAACGTACATGAACGCAAACACACGGAACATTAGAAGAAACCTTTCATCACAAAATCGATGCCATATCAAGATTGGGTACTTATGATATGTATTTTTCAGCATTGTATTAACGCCAACTTTGCTGTGATTACGCACGGGTCAAGTGTTGATAGTTAGTCAAGTCGTAGATCGTTGACCCTGTTATTGACAAGAATCATCAGCGACCAAGTTGTTTGTTAACGACTTGGTGCCAACAAATCGTCAACCGAAATTCCCTTGAGTTTCAATGTGAGGAATTATGCGACCAAGCTGGTTTTCACATATATCCGGCTATTCCTTGATTACCCTGCTATCACTTATCTTTTAGAAAGGAAGATTATGTTACATTTCAACAGAATTTGTGTGTGTGTGTGTTTGCATACATGCATCACATTGAAACAAAAACGGCGTTTTAGCTTTACGTCCCCGATTCATGATAGTGTTCCAAAATGCGTGAAAAATGGGAAAGTACCGACATTCAGATTAGCAAAAATACGTAAATTTAAAGAAGTTTTCATTTAGTCAAGAATGAAAAATTCATGAACTAATCAATTTAGTATGTCAGCTCTGATGTTTTCAGTCCTAGGTAATAGTACTGATGAGAGCAATACACACCTCGGCAAATTACGGAACGAAATAAAAAATGATGACGACATCTATTCTAATGTTCACGTTTTCTGGGTGATACTACTGATCACATTAATTAACACCAAATTGTTAAACGAAA
>Ga0115008_10002986_pt1 | contig 13986 bp, 13 predicted proteins | sample FraStrMetagenome_FD_87164 | JGI IMG/M metagenome (GOLD analysis project Ga0115008, IMG submission 87164) | Marine eukaryotic phytoplankton communities from Arctic Ocean - Fram Strait ARC3M Metagenome | ecosystem: Environmental > Aquatic > Marine > Oceanic | place: Fram Strait | collected...
ATAAGCGGAGCTTAGAAATTTAATGAGATCTATTCTAGAATGATCGACATCCGAATTCTGGATCGTGAATCTTGATCTGAATGAGTGACGTCAGCATCTGTTCGATGGGCTTTGGCTGAGCTATACTAGTTTGGCTTTGGCTGAGCTAAACTAGTTTGCGAATGCTAAACTAACAATCGGACCGATAGTAAATTTAAACACATAGAATAAAAGCATAAACACGTATTAGACGACAGACATTACAGGCTCCACCTCCTTCTGACTACTAAAACACAAACTACATTGACTTTTTCGTAATGAATTCTGACTCCTTTCCCTCTCGTCTTCCTAATAGTACACAATTTATTTGATCGAAGCATAAAGAGATATTTCGGGTATGAGATATTCCGTAAACGTATATTTGTGGACATCAGGCTTCCTTTGGAGCCTTTGCTGTGAAACTCATCGATGGGGTGCTAGATCTTTTGTTTGGGGCAGAGCGATGCGAACTCGCAGTGCCGATGTTGCTACTGCTAAATACAGATTATCATCACAGCCTTTGGCGACTTTAGATGAGGAATCGATTGGTGACAAAGAAATTGGTAAGGCAGAAGAAAATGAAGAGGTTTCGCAGTTGAAGAGTGATTTGTTTGCCCTGGCCTCCAGCTCAAAACGTGGGTTTTCTGCTACAAATGTTCAGAAGGACGAGGCTCGAAGGTTATGCGAGGAGCTCAAGCTTCTCAATCCTACAAAAGAACCATTATATCCGTATTATTCTGATGAAGATAAAAGTGGCGATGATGGTGGAGTGTCTCTCGCAGGGAAGTGGACTCTTGTCTACACAGATGCTCCAGATATTACATCTTTAGACGGTGGTCCGCTGGCAATTGCGAAGCTTGGAAGAATAGGACAGGAGTGCAACCCTCCGTTGGTGAAAAATGTCATTGAGTGGTTAAAACCAGATTGGACAGATAGGTTACCATTTTCGGTTGGTAATGATGACGAACGAGTACTTCAGAAGGTTTGTACTGAGGCATCTGCGTCGCCCACAGACCCTTTCCGCGCAAATTTGAAAGCAGTGGGACTGGATCTTGTTGGATACATAAGTGATGATCCGGCTCCGACGAAGTCTTTACCTTTACCGGACAATCCTGCACAGATATTTAAAAAAAATCCAGTGGAGCTGCGTGGCCCGCTTAAGGCACCTTTTGGCCAATTCGAAGTACTATACTTAGATTCCGAGATGAGGATCATCAAAACATATCAAGGTTTCATCGCTGTAAACGTTAGGCTCCAACCATCGGAAGAATGGTTCTAATCTCTAAAACATAATAGATACCTTTAAAAATAGAAATATCTCAAATAGTGTTTGTAGTGATCGCTTACTTGTCGGATCCACAACAATTGACCCAACGTTGACATGATTGACAATGCTTATAGTGTTTTTTCTACGAATTAAAATTTACAGTAGCAGCTTTCGTCATGAGTTCATTCACTGAATACCGCCTTCGTAATGAAAGGGGTTGATAAGCTCCCATGTGTAACCACCTTATGGCTACCACTTATCAATTATATTGCGTATTCGTTGAGCAACTATGTCAAGAGAGAGTATGCCCGGGGTTTTCATGAGGAGGAACATCTGATGGTGGAAATTGTGGGAAATATATTATCTTTTCTTCTTGTTGTAATCAGCTTACGAAATAATTTCTATCATTCCATTCATCTCATAAACCCGTTGTTTTATTATTCAGAAAATAATTCGATACATTTTAAGATGATCTTAGAGTGCGATGAAAAGTGTCCGTCTGCATTTACATTTATTTGCTCTATCACAATTTCCAAAAGTACCAAGACGATGATTCACACGCACATAATCCAAAAACTTTGACGCACATAATCCAAAAACTTTGACGTTTGATTCAATTTATAGAGCAGTGATTATTGGGTTGTACGATGAATTGTGATCACATAGGCGAAAGCACCGTCAAATATTCTCCAGATAATATCTTATCTTCAACACAGTGTCACTGTCTGACCGTCATCGCTACAACTTATATTCAAAAGACCACAATGTCGCGAAGATTGCTTTATTAAAATCATTTTTTCGTATACTCAAATGCTGCTAATTTCTCATGCGCTTCCAAAATTGTGTCGTTACTTTTGCAATATGCAAACCTCAAAGTATTCCCTGCAAGGTGACGGGTTTCTGGACTATAAAATGCGCTTGGAGGTATAGCAGTAACTCCAGCCTCTACAATATTTTGAACAAAGATTATTAATTGCATCTATAATTGTACCAAACAAGAGTCAGATAAATGTAATCTCACCTTTTGTCATATACCTAGACAATGCCCAGTCACGTGTCATTGGATCAGGGCTTGCTTCCGTGGTTTCAGCTAGATAAATGTCTGGGCAAGCGATTTTCGCCGTATCACCAATAATGAAGAACCCTCCATTTGGAACAATAGGCTTTATTCCTGCTGACTCAAGTGCAGTAATTAAAAGATCCCTTTTCTCCTTGTAAGAATTTGACAAGTAGTCATAGTAGGTCTCGTATGTCTTCCCGTCAATCGAATATGCTTCTTCGGCGATCACAAGACACCTAGCTACAGCCTCTTGGTTAGGAGTCGGGGTACTAAAATTGACCCATTGCTGCACGGCAGTTACGGCTTTAACCAAATGTGGTGGACCTACAGCCCAGCCCACCTTCCACCCAGTATTGCTGAATGTTTTTCCTGACGAGGATAGAGTTAATGTTCTCTCAAACATACCAGGCAAACTTGCTATGCTTAAATGTTCCCCTACCAAACAAAAATTTGCATATTTATGAATTTGATCTATTCATATGAATGTGAATGTATATCAAACTACCTTTGAAGATAATATGTTCATAAACCTCGTCTGAGATGACAACAAGATTCTTATATTTTTGGCAAATACGGGAAATGGCCAACATTTCATCTCTGTTAAATATCTTTCCTGTCGGATTATGCGGTGTATTTAATATGAGAATTTTTGTCTTCTCGCTTATGGCATCCTTGTAGAGTTCGAGGAATTGTCGCAGTTAGAAATAAAATTGTTGCTTGGCCAAATTTAAACTTACTTCCAGTTCATCCATATCAAGAGTGTAATAGTCATCAGCATTCGTTGCTTCATCATTACACCTAAGAGGAACAAACTTCGACACACCACCTGCCATTTTTACTTGCGCATCATAAATATCAAACGCAGGTTCCAACAAAATAGCTTCGTCACCCTTATCGAGTAAACCTTGGAGAGCGCAGTACAAGGCGTTTGTACAACCGACGGCAGCCGCAATCATGTCCTCCGAATTTATTTCTAAACCCAATCGCTTAGAATACTTATTGGCTAAGGCATTTGCTAAGTTCGAATGTGCATAGGACCGTGCATACTGATTATAACCCCCCGACAGAGCTTCCTTGAACGCTTCGACCGCGAACTCCGGTGGTTCCCAATCAGGAAAACCTTGACCCTAAATTTTTCAAAGCTGTGAGAACAAAACAGTAGAATAGGTAAAAACTAACACCATTCAAAACGATCTAACCAAGTTAATAGCGCCGTGTTTCGTGGCAAGAGGGCTAAACTCATTCCACACGGTGGGTTTGTCCAGGCCATCAAGTCTTGAACTGAGAAATGAAAACAATCGAGTTGGAGGGGAAGATCCGGCCTTGCGGCCAACAGGAAAGCGTAACACCAATGATGTAAATGCTGATGACATCTTCATTTCAAGTTTTTCTGCGGGAGTTTCCGAGTCAATACTGGAATTGTAAGTTGTATTAATATTGTCAATGCCAATATCATTGTTTCTGTTTCCATGTCAACGAGCATGTAGCATGTATCAGTTTTCACGGAACAAGAAAAGTCACGATTTCGAATAAAGTTCGTAAAATTTACAGTTTTCGCCGAGCTTCCGAACTCCGAACCATCCGAAATACTCGAACAACCTTGTAACTCTTCATCTTCGAGTAGGGGCCAACAAGAGTTGAGGATAGAGACGATGTGGAAGACTTTATTGAAAACTCTGTTTTAGGATAATGCAGATATAGAGATATTATTGTGGAATTTATCAGAAACGAATAAATTGGTATGCCTATGTGTGACATATGATAGCCGTCAGGGAAAAAGACTCACATAAACATTAAATCCAATAACCTTTCCTAAATGCATCTTACTGCTTGGAGTAGATCACCGATTTTCTTAAAAAGACTTAAATTGATTTCTAATTCCACTTTCAAAATTCAATATCTATTAAAACTTAACTGAATTTTCTGATTATTGCGCAATTTAGTTGTATCAAGCCGTGAAGCGTATACAAAATATACCATTGTAATGCTTTACTACAAAGACAAACCTGCAAGGAAAAATATTTTGTTCGAACATTAAAAGTCAAAGCCTCTCATTCTTTTCTCAAACTTTTATGACATTGTCTGAAAACGACGGAAAAAGTATAGCTGCTAAAGATAATCTTCTTGAACACGTGACTTGTTATAATTTAGCAAAATATCACCCAGATGATCGAATAAATGGTGATGAGAAGAAACCATCGCATGGGCAGTACTCAAATACCCCTCTTCACATATTATCAATCTGTAATTGAATGGCATTTCTTCCTTCATAATCTACTGCAAGAGCTTGGCAGATTTTGAAATCAGGAACTAATGGGGCTTTGAGCAAAGCAACATGGCCGCATCGAAATCTTGATAAAATGATAATTTCTTTCATTTTGTCATAAGCTTCTACGGCTTTTTTCAACTTATCTCTGAATACAGCTAACTCGAAATCATCTCGACAAAGATCCTGATCAAACTCACCAAGTGTCAAAAAGTGCATGAGAACCCCTCGATCTGGTTCAATTTTCTTTCCACTAGTTGCGACCGGTTTCATAAGTGACATTTCAGCCAACGTACATGGACTTTGTAAGAATAGGAAGCCGCGACCTTGCTTTTCCATGTGATGCACAGCAAAGGGACCACTGTAAAACCTAATCCGCGAAAGGACACCATTCGCTATTGCTTCTCGCTTATGATTTACATGCTTAAAGCTCATTTCCCGGCCCATTCGTTTGTATCCCTCACATTCGTATTTATGACCAGATTTCCAGTCTTTCACCTGACATTGTTTACTGCAATAGGCAGCAACCTTGCAGCGAGCACAATTAAAGAGGGTAGCTCCTTCGATATTTGTTTTCAGAGATTTACAAACAAAACAAACTTGCTCTATTTCTTTCGGTTTTCCTTCCTGTCCTACATTTGTATCGTCAAGAGAATAACTCAGGTCAATGTTCATAAGAAATTCAATTTGCGGCGAAGTACTAGCCTCCTTCTCGATGTTACTAATGGCTTCAAAGCCCCTCTCAACCTTATTGGTAACAGTACTAACAGGATCTTTATCTACCTTGTCACTCATCTTTCTATACTAAAAACTCTTTACAGAGAAAAGAATTGCTTGATATGTTGTTGTAGAAAGGTAGTGCTCCTTTCATCTTTTTCTTTACACGCTCTAGCTGGAGAGAGATCGTAGACTCTACGAGTGTAGAGAATGGTTGGCAACAAAAAATCGTACGTCAAGGGTCAAGGTCAAGGGTCATCGAACTTCGCATGACATCATTGAAAAAAACATACGAAATGCATATCTAATTTTCACTCAACATGTCGTACCGTACATACTTACGAGGTTTAAGGCGCAAGACATCCGTGTCTAAATTCTGTATCTAGTTTCGGATTATAAGTAGAATACCAAACAAGAACCTCTGATCTGAAAAATCTTTGAAGTGTACATATATAGACATCCACACATACGAGTACATACGAGCGTATGTACGTATGTACCCCAAGTACCGAGTACCGATGTCCGATGTACCGAGTACCGATCCGTCCAAAACAACGATGACACACATGGCATGACACACTACATTTACCCGTTTGGTAACAGGCAAACAGCCCAAAACGAAGAAAAATCGCGACGCATCGTACCGGTATATAAAAATCTGAAATATCTGGGCAAATCTTTAGAATCCCTTTTCGGAAGGATGATGTTTGCATTGACGATACAAGGAACGAAGATAGGACGGCGTGGTAAGATTTTGAATGCTCTACCGGCAAGATTCTTTTCAAATAATGGTGATGATCAACCGAAAGAAAAACAGAAATCCTTAAAAAAGGTTACGGCTATGTCGTTGGCCAGTAAGAAGAGACAGAATACGAAGATAACGATGGTGACCGCGTACGACTATCCAAGTGCATTACATGTTGATCGTGCGGGGATTGATATACTGTTGGTTGGCGACTCGTGTGCAATGGTAGAGCTTGGTTATCCGACAACTCAGGTTAGTAGGGTTTGTAATTAAAAGTTTGATAAAGATCTGTATTCTAATACCATGACTTTCACAAGCCAATTACCCTAGAGGAGATGTTGCATCACTGCAAAGCTGTTAGCCGGGGAGCATCTCGATCATTGTTAGTTGGGTAAGAAGACCTCTCAAATTGCTTACACTTTACTTTGCCAATTCGTTTGGCACTAATCCTATGTTAGAGATATGCCTCTTGGTTCATATGAAATTAATGATGATGAGGCCCTGCGAAATGCATACAAATTTTTGAAAGAAGCGTGTATGGATGCTGTGAAAATTGAAGGAGGTGGAATTAAACGAGCGAAAACAGTGAAAAAAATTGTTGATGGTGGAGTGGCCGTGCTCGGTCATGTTGGGCTAACTCCTCAAGCAATAAGTGTTATTGGTGGATTTAGAGCGCAAGGTAGAACAGCTGTAAAAGCTAGAAGCATTCTTGACGACGCCTTACGGCTTCAAGATGCTGGAGCTTTTGGTGTTGTTTTGGAGTGCGTCCCAGCTCCTGTTGCTACCGCCATTACTGAAACTTTGGAGATTCCAACTATTGGTATTGGTGCGGGTCCAGGAACATCTGGTCAAGTTTTAGTTTACCATGATTTATTGGGAATGCTTTCGCATCCTCATCATAAACAGTTTGTTCCAAAGTTTTGTAAGCAGTATGCAAACGTAGGCGAAAATATCATGAAAGGTTAGTTTGTTCTTTGCAACTGAAGAAAGCCAATAATCGACCATAAACGAATTTTTGATATCACAGGACTCGAAGATTTTAAACGCGAAGTTGAAGATCTTTCATTCCCCGGCGCGAAATATTCTCCTTATAAGGTAAGAACGTGTAATTTAGGATCATTCGACTGGAGTATTCTGGTGAATATTCAATACGTGGTTTGTGTTATTGCTCTCTAGATGTCCCCCGACGAGGAAGCGGCATTCAAAGAATTGTTGGGCAGTGACGTAGAAGAACGGAAGCAACAATTGGAAGAAATTTCAAAACGTTTAAAATCCGCCGATGAATACGAAACTTTAGGTTTGTATGGCAAAGGAAGCTAATTATTTGTGTAGTTGTGGATTGTTGGCCGAACCCCTAAGGATCTTCGTCGCAAGTTTTACTAGAAAAGATCAAATGCATCTGATGAATCTTCGTGAGTCAAAGTTGACTAGCTCAGACGCAATCATCGATTTTATCTTCCGCAAAGAGACCACCAGCGATAACGATACACTTGAGCAGACGCTGGTACACCTCATTCGAGCCACTCAAATGGGATTCATCATAAGGATAACTTATTGATAATGAAAGTTATAACTATATCTGATTAACTTTGACACATAAGCCGTGCGGGCTCTTTGCAAAGAAAGTCCCAACTTGGCCGAGCCTGTCTTTTAGATACCTCAATGTTTGTAAAACCTCGCGTCACATTCTTAGAAACAAAACGAACCTTCCTACCATTAGAGGTGTCAACTATCTACCATGGTTCCCAAATAGAAACTCATCATATGTTGCATGTAGTGTGTAGTGTGTAGTGTAGTGTTACGCTATGGTCGCAATTTCGAAAAACACAGTAAAAATTGAAAATTGAAAATTGAAAATTGAAAATGGATAACGCCAAAATTCGCATGTGACACATCACACCAATCAGGACCAGGACACACTTGCAAACGCGCCATTTTTTTCTCACACAAACACAAGAAGAGTTCTTTCAACTTGATGTTGACACAAAGGAACGGCAGAAATTCATCATCACCATTTTGACACCAAAGTTTTTAAGCACATAAGCCCATATCAGTACCAAACCAATTCTTGAACTCGAACTCAAAGTATGGTAAATCCATACAAAACATCAAAGGAAAATGGAGGTCGGCGGTATCGGCATGCTGTTTTCTTTGTCGCCACTGCAATTTTGACAACCGCGTCCGTCGCGCTGAGTACACAATCGTCTCCTGTATGGTCATCGTTTCCATCATCACGGCGTTGTTATAATGGAAGGAAACGTAAGGATTGGTCTTTCGAACGAATGAAAGGTCTCACGGGGGGATCTACGGGGAGTTATGTTCCTGGAACGAAGTCATCGAGTACGTCACGTGAGGCGACATGTCAATTGGTTTTTGAGGAGTCAACTGCAAAAGAAAATGATAAACCGAACTTAATAAATTCTGCAGGGATGACAATATCTTTGTTTGCTACTCATTTTGCTGTGATGGCGGCAAAGTGTTCATTACCTAGTTGTTTCGCGCTGATTGTGGCAGAAGGGTCTGGATTGAAGTATGGTGGTTCACCGCAGAAGGCTATGTCCACGCTTTTGTTTCTTTCGACGTTAGCAATTGCGATTGGAAAAATACTTCTAGGTCCTGTCATTGACAGATTTGGGGGAGTCGTGTCACTGAAAGCGCTCTTGTGTACACTTTTTGCATTACTGGGGACAATCGGCACGACGACAAATTTTTACGTATTTGCTGTTTCGTGGATTTTAGTCGACCTATGTTTTTCAGCATGTTGGCCTGGATGTTTGTCATCTGTTCATCAAAGCTTTCAATCTCATCAATGGGCTGGAAAAGTCGGTATGCTTGCTATGGCTGCGCGAACTGGAAATGCTTGTGCATTCCTTACCTTCGGTTCAATGCTGCAACTTCTTCGACATCGGTCTGGCGCATGGCGGTATATATTTTGGTTGTCCGCAGCAATACAACTTATTCCTTTATTTTTATTAAACTACTTTGGATCATATGTGGGGGTAAAGTCCTGCGGAATTGATGCCCTCAAAGAAGAATCTCGTCAAAAGGCTCTGAGTGTACTCCGTGAAGAAATATCACAGATTGACTTTTGGTTAATGTTGTTGTCGCGCTCCGCTTCAATGATTTTTGGAAACTTTCTCCTTTTTGTTCCTACCTTTATGACACATGGTTATTCACTTTCTCATGCGTTCTCCTCAAACATCGGCTCTCTCTATGCTGTGGGCTGTCTGGTCGCAATATCTCTGTACGCTCCGATATATAATCGATTTGCCTTACGTAAAAAGATGACGCTTCTCGGTGGCATGGGATTGCTCTCGACGTGTTGTGCATTGACGCAGCTTTTTCATGTATCAGCGAGACCTTTTTCTCCCGTAGTTGGCATCATTTGTATGATTCTTTGGGGCTTTAGTTTTAGTGTTCCGTTTTATATTCCTCCCGCACTATTTGCGTTAAATCGTGGCGGAGAAAGGTCCGCAGCTACGATAGGTTAGTGTTGTCCGATTAAGTTTGCTTCAGCCTAACTAATTTTAAATTGATATAATTTGTAAAAGCCGACTGTTTTGACATCGGAGCGTTTGCTGCGCTTGCATGTTTCAACGGTTATGTTGCCGCGATTGACCACGGTAACTTAATGTCCTGGCGGAAAACGTTTCAGATACTTTCAGTCTCATCTCTTGTAACAACTATTTCGTTGCCTTTATCTATTTGGATTGGAAGCAAGAAGGAAATAAATGTCATCAGCAGTCCATATGAGGCTGAAAACTAACACACCGCTAAATTATCATTTGTCGATTCGGCAGAAAGTTGACCTCCGAAATGCGAAAAATAATGTGAACAACACTCGTAGTCACTTCGAAAGAGAAGCAAATTCCACCCATACAGCAAACCCACGAGCAACCCGAGAACACGTCAGATGTTAGCCTTATTTTGAAATACGCGGTCCATTTACTATCCGATAAAAGAGAGGATGCTATCGATGTGTGAGACGACCCGAACACCGTGGACAGGTGCATGTTAGAGGATCGAAGAGTTATACCACTAGAGTACGCCTAAAACTACTACGGCGTAATCGAAAACATATTTAGTTACTATGCTTTGTAGACTTGAGGAAGTCATCTAGTATTTTGTTACTTGTTAGGCGTTAACCTAGAATTGCAACAAAACATCATTCCGGGACTATCAGATAATTCGTGAATTTTGGTCATGCAGATTGAGGACAGGACGTTACATCTCTTTCCAATGACCTAGAACGGCAGATTTGAGTATCTATGCTCACGTTTAGCCCTGCTGATCTCGAACGACCTAAAGTATCGAACTGAGGATAAGAAGATGCCAAATATTAGAATCCATTGAAAGTAATAATCAACTTACATCTGCAAATAATCGTTTACTTCCCCAAACATTCTTTCCTTGGTTTTGGTTACCTTGATGACCATTTTCACAATCATCAACTTCCAGTATTCTCTCGGAGCTCCTCTCGATTTTTTCTGATTTCACTTCTTCAGCAGGACATTTGACACCAGACACACTGGATAATACAGATTTCGAGTCGGAAGCTTCATCAACCTCTGATGTTCCTAAGTTATCCGATGGCGCAGCGCACAAGTGATTATTACCCACTTTGGGCTCGTCATCGATCGCTTTAGAACTGTCAGTTTCACAAGGTTTCTCTACAACTTGAGAGACGTTCACACTTTCAACAAATTCGGTACAAAGATTTTCGACGCCAGGATCTACCAGGTTACTGTCATTCTTAATAGCCTTTTCGATACGGTTAAGGCTACTTCCTGAAATACTCTTATTTAGTAATGCGGCTGCGTAGTTGCCAGCAGACAGCGATTTAGCTTTTTCTGAATCGTCATTCATGTCTGAGTTTGCAGGAGTGGTGCCGCTATCTGTTGTATCCGCACTATTCAAGCTTGGAAAATCCATGGATGTAAATTGCTTCGCTGCTTTCTTCTGTTTATTGGCTGAAGAATTAACAAAACTGTTGTTATATTTGTATTTTCCGGGTTGACCTGCCGTAGTTTGCGAATTATCCATTAGATTAAGTTGAGGATTGCTATTATTTTTACTAAAACGACGTTGACGACTCTGAAAATTGGATTGATCATTACCACCTGAATGTTGTCGATTATGTTGGTTATTTCCATATTTATTGTTTCCTCTGCCATAACCTCTTCCATTGTTCCCTCCTCCGCGACGGTATCCGCTGACGTAACGACCACCTCCTCTACTTCCATTGCTTCGTGCATTCCCATTATCATTATAGGCATGTTGCTGAATATTGTTATTGGGATGATTGGCACGATGAAAATTTTGAGGAGGGCCGTGGGGAATAGGATACATATGCATCGCACCCGGTTGAAATGCGACATATGTGTGTGGATACATGTGTGGATGGGGCATGGGTGGGCCCATAGAGCCTCCAGCGCGCATCTGCTGTTGCATTGGTTGGTAATGCGGGGGAGGAGTGCTTGATTTATTTGTTTTCACCTCATTAGGTGTTTTTCCGGTGGGTCTATTGGGAACGCTTACTGGGTGCATTTGAGAATACGCAGAAGCTGCAGGCTGTGGGTTCACCGGATGAGTAATTGGTAGCATGTTTATGCCTGATGGCTGTGGTCCGTTCAACGGATGATGCATACCCATGTGGGGATGGCCATTCATTGGGGGCATGTGTGGGTTCATATGATGACCTGAAAAGGGATGAAATGGGGAATGACTAATCTTTGGCCAAACCCATGTTCCATCACACCCGACTACTTCGCTATCTCGAAGCGATTCCGTAAAATGGGTGTAGTCATTCAGGTTCCCCTTCTCATCGAAAGAAATCCCGCCACTACATAAGAGTTCCCTAACCTTGGGAAACGATGCGATGGTGTTGAGCATCACACATCCATTCGACGAAAGCAAATTTACCAAATACATATCTCGCGACAAGTTATGGGGAGAGAAGTAGAATTCAATTTGAGCGCGCAACTTCATTATCAGCTCTTTCGACAACTCGGCGTGAGCGGAGTCACTATCAGGTGCAGTTCCTGAAGTAACATTAGAATGGACAGGCTCAGATTGCTCGGACATCGCTGTTGACATGTCTAATTTTAAATTGTTTCTTCAAAAAGATGAACAAACTCTTAACGCAGTCGACTTCTGTAAAAATATCGGAATTACGTGCCAATCCTTTGCAAGACAATGAAGACTCTGTTTACCTGGCTGAATGAAATAGGACAAATTAGTACTAACATACGCAAAATAATTAAAATAAATCCTTGAACACAATGATTCCTTTAAGAAAATATTCTTCTCAAATAGTTGCCATTCCATGCTAAGCCCGACCCTATGCCACAATTGACTTCGGCAATCGCTCCAAATCGCCCACGACTCTTCCGCGCCTAAACAAAGAACTAGATGACATTGTTTTACATGTTGCAAGCAGAAACTAGATACATCTCTCTCGTAGACCTTCATCACGATCTAAGAATGGCAGATAAACACGGAAATTGTCTTTTCCACCACCAACCAAAATCTCGTAATCATCAAAGACTGATTCAAACATATAAAACCATAGCGCCGGGCTAGCTCACACAGATGGAACCCAATGATCCCCAACTTTCACAAACTCGCAGAAAGTGACGTACGTTTGTTAAATCACGAACTTACCCCGGTCAAAATTTACGTTGACTCTTAACGCAAAGGAGTATCGATGTTCTTTGTACAGCAACGGAGGAAACAGGTAAGGTAAAGACCGTCAACTTGATTTGGTCGGATTCAATTTATAGCCTCTCTTTTGATCTTACTGCGGCGTTCAGCGTTTCGATCTAGCGAAAATGTATGTGCTTGCTGGCGTCGGGCAATTTGTTTAAGGTCACGGGCGGGATCCAATATCCAAAGCAGTCACCAGAAGGACTGTAGCCAGTCAAGTGTCAGAAGTGTGTTTGTACGTGTATGCCATAAGAAAGTGTTGTATTGGCTATTGACAACCGGTACTGACTATTGACCCCCGTTTGAATGTACGCAATTGCATTTTGGAAAAGAATCTGAGCGTTCGCTGTACATGTACATGTATTTGTACGGGGCCCGTCACTTTTTAGCTGCCGGCACTCGAAATTTACCACGAAAATGTATGATTTGCGCGCGAACATAAAATACCGGTATGCGCTTTTGGGGGAATGATCGGTGATCGTGATCGCGAATCGAGCTTCACACTATTTCTCGTGTAACGAACAGTTAAAAATCGAATAAGTTAGAGCTCGTCCCCTTCGTTCATCACTGGTTTCTCATTTAAAGATGAAGGAGAGAAGAGAAGACAAATAAGTGGTCACCTTTACTTCATTGTTTTTCGCCATAATAGGTGTATCGTATAAAATTACATCAAAGCCTTAGTACGTAGATTACGAACAATTTGTCGTTACAAATCATTTTATTTGGGAATTGCGTTCTTCTGGGTGTAGAAGTAGTTTGCACTTACTGATAATAAGTGAATAGAATAATAATTGCTGGATTTTAAATTTCATGACTAATCCTTGACAATCAATCCTACTTATAAGAAACTAAGTCATAAGTTGTCTGGTCTTATAGAAGAGGTCCTTGTTTCAAATCGTTTTTTCTCCTGGTAGATATTCCACATCAACGAATCGCAAGCTCCGCCTTCACAACCTTATCAAGAAAGCTTTCGAAAAAAAAAAAATTTTGCAAGTTGATGGATCCTTAACGCATTTTAACGATTGTTCCTCTCTCTAGAGAGATTCTTTGAAACCAAAACTCCATTCTACGATCTTCTATGTAGCATGTACAAACTGTGAACTTCATTCACATCATTCACACGTCAAAAGTAGGATATAAGCGAAATAGCTTTCGTGTGCATTTGCTTCATACCCAGCCGAAACCCCGTCCGTTCACCAAATATTCGA
>Ga0115008_10002987_pt1 | contig 13986 bp, 10 predicted proteins | sample FraStrMetagenome_FD_87164 | JGI IMG/M metagenome (GOLD analysis project Ga0115008, IMG submission 87164) | Marine eukaryotic phytoplankton communities from Arctic Ocean - Fram Strait ARC3M Metagenome | ecosystem: Environmental > Aquatic > Marine > Oceanic | place: Fram Strait | collected...
AATTTGATACGTTCAATTTCTTATCTAAGCTAAACATGTTAAGAGGAGTGTGCAAGAAAATCAAGAACCATAATTCTTAATAAAGATTCATGATTCTCAGACGAATTTTCTTATATTTGAGGAATCGCCAATGTAGCGGTATAACAAGTGAAGTGCACTCTTTATTTATTAACATTCGACCACGACAACGTTGAAAAAACTTAAGTTCCACGTCTACAATGATAAGACAAGTTATTGTGTTGCCTTCAAGAACTTGATACTCTCATGAAAATGCCTGCATACGCTTGATATTCTTTCATAGCAGTCATTCATATATTTTCCATCAAACAGAAAATATAGGAAGTAAAAGCATTTACATGTTAATCAGTGTAATTTTGTGTGTGTGTGCCCAACTGACTATGACTTGTTTCAATCTGCCATTTGAATCATCAGCATCTCTGCACTCTAGACTTGAGAGATACTTAAGTGAATTGTCTATGTTCAGAGTGCCAATACTAAGTCTAGATTCACTTTTTGCAAATCATTCGCAACTTCGAAACCAGAATGAGCCAAAACTGGCGAAAAAATAAACATATCTATAATGATTCGAGTCTTGAGTTTCTTCTACTCCTCCTTCTACCTTTTCGCACAACACTTCGTGGTGGTGCATAGCTATCGAGAGCCAGAGAATCTTGCGAAAATGCTGATAAATGTGACGATCTACGCTCATAACGATCGACCGATTGCCAATCTGCAAACCCACTCCGATCGTCATCTTCCAGCCATTTATTTAGCGCCGAGTCTTTAAGCCGATTCATCGAGAAGTTTGATCTACCGTTAGGGTCTTCTCCAAGATGCGTTTCACTATCATAACCCAATTTAGCTGCTTCCAAGTTCATCATCTTTTGTAACGAAGCTAAATGTTCATGACCCCTTTCTTGAATAATTGCGTGAGGTGATAGACCAAAATTATCAGATTCATGTAATGCTGCCGGAAACGCTTGAACGAGCATCATAATTACTTCTTCGGAAGCGTTGTTGTCGCATGCCAAGTGAACAGGAAAATCCCCAAAACCATCTTTTGTTTGAGGGCCGTCTTCGTAAGCTTCAATCAAAGCTCTGACTAATTCCACTGGGGGTTGACTCTTACAACATTGATGAAGGGGAAGCTGCTGCCAACAAATTTGGCCTTCGTCATCTTGTAGAACATGCCAAACCTTAGCTTCATTAGTTTCTTTGCAACGAAGTACAGCTTCATCCCATTCTTTTTTCACAATGAGTTGAAACAGTTCTGTTCGGTCCTGAGAGGCTGATAAAGATGTTGTTGAAGACACACATATTTTCGGAGCTTTCCAATGTATTGGATCACGCAAGAGCATGCTTATTACAGCATCCTTGTGAGGGTAGGAACTCTCTCTGGCATAAAAAATGGGTAAATTTCCATCTAAATCCTTTTCATACACTGAAAGCGGATGAGCCCGCAAAAGCGTTTCAACAATTTCCTCGGATGCACCATTTGCAATTGCGCAATGAATAGGCAATGATAGACCATTTCCTTTCTGGAAAGCGGCGACAGCATACTTATTCAGTAATTGTTCCACTACATGAACTGGGGTATCTTTCTGGCTGACTGCTAAGTGTAAAGGTAGCTTACAAGACAAAACGCCTCCATAAGAATCTTTAACTATGTAAGGGATACTAGCTTCTTTTGGGGCACCTTCCAACTTTTCTATTACCATTTCCCAGTTCCGACCCTCAATATATTTATAGAGATCAGTTTTGGTCCTTCCACTCGTTAGGCTGGCAATGATCATTTCTAGCGCCGGAAAGTCTTGATCTTTTTCTGTCATTACTTTTAGTGGTGTACGTCCATAGTTATCAACGACATCAATAGATTGAGGGTAAGCATTAATCAAAAGGTTAATGACTTCCTCAGAGGCTCCACCCCAAACTGCACAGTGCAACGGTAACATTCCTTTCTTCTCTTTTACTCGAACTCCATTTGGATATGCATCGATGAGACAAGATATTACGCCAGTCGAAGCTTGCCCTCGACAAGCTAAGTGAATTGGCAATATTGAAGAAAAGTCAACACTTTGGGCTCCTTCCGGATAAGCTTCTAATACAGCATCCATTACCGCTGTTGGCGGTTGCAATTTTGCAAGCTCATGTACAGGGAGTTGTTTCCACCAACATTTACCATTGCCTTCATGACGTAAAACATACCATTGCCTGGCCTCGCCAGGAAATCTCCTCACCCTATCAAGAACACCATTCCATTGTTTCTTTTCAATAAACCTATACAATTCAGATTTCACAGTGTTTTCTACTGTCTTGTGACCTTGTGTCTGATGATTCTCAATTTCTTGCCAATAAGCTGGTTCTTTATTAAGGGTGTCGATGATGACCATTTGGTTTGGATGTATGCTCTCATTAACGTAATCGATAGGAAACTTATTATTGTAATCCGTTACGTTTTTCGAATCCGGATAAGCCCGGAGGAGAAGCTGTACCACTATCTCAGATGCTAAATTGATACATGCAGCGTGTAAAGGCAATTGGCCAGATTTATCTCTCACGCGATACGAATCAGGATATGCCACAAGTAAAATCTCAATCACATTCTTCGAAACGTCACCACTTTCACAAGCAACATGCAATGGCAACCGACCAAGCGCATCTCGAACTTTTGCCCCTTCCCGATACGCACCAACCAACAAATTGAATGCAGCATAGTTATTACTTGAAGCAGAAACGCAGCTCACCGAAGAGCAGCAGAAATGCAAAGGAACCCAGCTATTTCCATGATCCTTCAATTTCACCCCATCTTCAAATGCAGTAATCAAAGCTTGCATGAGATACTCCGACGCATTCAATTCAGCAGCACGATGAATAGGCAGCAATCGATCCATTACCTTATTGCTCGGCATCAACTTTTCCACATACCTAACAATAAATATTCCAAATCCGTAATTTATAAAAAAAAGAAACAATCAGTAACCAATATAAATTGCAGAACTGAGGTGCAAGCAGATGACGTACCAGACACTCGCCTCATGTGGATGGGTCTTCACTCGAAGCGTCGCCGCCTCCCACTGTTGGTTATTAATACGTTTGATAAGTTCTGTTTTTCCCGTGACCGACTCAGAATAATGTTTTCGATTGGAACTCATACTTCCACCGACGGATGACAACCACCGAAAGCCCATGGTTTCTGCCGTGATCCATTCTATAGAGGAGGTGCAACATAAAATGAATGTGGGATTGGGTATCCTTGCGTATTGCACATGTATACACTTAGCAAATTCAATCCACAATTGATGTATGGAGAAGGAATTCCTTCGAGGACAGACGGCAAGATCGAAATTTGTTTTTCTTTCAGACGTAACAGAAAGTATCTAAATTCGCAGAAGGTATAAGGAATGCGTGTGCACACCTGTATCAGAATTTTTGGCGAGTAGTACTCCGATATGAAGACACAAAATTCAGCTCTATGATCGATGAGATGTAAATAGGTGTACATAACTGTGTACATGAATAAAAATGTAAAGGTAAAGACGTAGGATAAATGAAAATATCATAATATTCCAATACGTCAGGGGTCAGGGCTTAAATTGAAAGAGTGCTCCAAAATTATAAATTTATTCACAAAGACCAAAGACCGAAATCGTTGGTGAAAGAACGAGAGGAAAATACTAACATAACGAAAGATGTCTGATAACGGTAGCAAAGAACCTTATACGGCCATGAAAGGATCTAGTCCTCCGCTTCAATCGACGTCAAAATCAAGTAGTTGGAGAAGAAGTACGACTGAAAAAGCATCAATCATTAACTATTTAAACGTTGCTGCATACTTAATCAATGCAGGTGTAGTATTTGCTTTTGGGACATTTGGAGTCGGAGGTCTTCCGACGAATGAAGCACTTTCTGAGAAATACCAAACACTTGTTACGCCGGCTGGCTGGACCTTTTCTATTTGGGGATTGATTTTTATCAGCCAGTTGGTTTTCGTTGTTGCTCAAATGTTTCCAAAATATTCATCGAACGAACTTGTTGTGAAGGGTGTTCGTTATGTTTATATATTAACTTGTCTCTTTCAAGCCTCGTAAGTATGTTACTTTCTAGACCAGTCTATTCTCCATTTCCAAATCACTCACTCCATTATTTTTGTACTTTGTTAACTTATTTCAATTAGATGGGCTGTTGCTTTTGCAAACGAAGAAATTGAGTTATCGTTTATACTTATCTTTTTCATCTGGTTATCCTTGATCTTAATTATTTCTCTTCAATATTCTCTCAAAGAAGAATCGAATATTCTCGAATATATTCTCTTTTGCTTTCCATTCGCCGTTCATTGTGGATGGATTACCGCTGCGACTGTGCTAAATGCGAATGTACTGATGGTTAAAGACAACGTTAGCTCCGAAAATCAAATTGCATTCGCCATCGTTTCTATTTCACTTTTATTCAATTTTTCAATTCTCATTCTGTGGTCAATACCTTTGCCTGAATACGTAATTGCTGCTGTAATTGCTTGGGCGAAGGCTGGGATCGCCTACGAGCTAGATAATCCGAAGGAACAAATTGAAGATGAATTCGATGAGATGATCCTTTCCTCGCTGAGCACAGCATCCACTTGGATTTGCATTTCAGTTATTGTTCTTTTGGCTGTCAGAGTTCTTTCGACACCGTTGTTCAACCGAAGGAATGAGAGCCAGCGAACGTTTTAATATGTATTCTTCCAAGCAGAGAAACCTACCATCATTCAATCCTATATTTTATCAAAATAGTTGTATCAATAATACTTCAACAAAAGAGTTTTTCCCTCTTTGCTTTTACTATAATTTTATATATAAGCTTGTATTTGGGCGTAACGCATGATAGTACTAGTAATTCAAAGAAAACATTAAATAGTACATTATGTCTTGATCGTCTCTCTATATTTTGTTCAACTAAATGGTTCACATGATATCGTTCATATCTTCCAACAATTTTTGATGTACTGTCTCGACACACATATGATCATTCGTTAAGAATATGCTGCTACAAAATGATGCTGCTTGCGCCTCGTAATCACTACCACTCACAACTGGGATATATCTGGCTTCCCCATCGACGATTATTCTGGTCAAAAATGCCGCAGCTTCGTCGTTTGAGCCAGATGTGAAGAAGGTTATGGTTCCAGAAGAACTAACCTCTATCAAATCCTTGGTTTGCGGATTCATGATTGACGCTTCGAAAGTGTGAAACCCCGGTGATACACCAATGATTAGGGGTGACATATCATCTAAGTATCCGAAGATTGGAAAACATGTATGACCTGCGGCAGCATCTAAGTTTACACAAATGAAGGAATGATTGAAATATTGCTGAAAAAGTTCTGCATCGACTAAATGTAAATGCGAGCGAAATTCAACGCTTGTTCCCTGATGGGTAATTTTATCAATAGGTGATTGAATTTGAACCTTTGGAACATGAACTGAGACTGTCTCGCTATCAGATTGATCTAAATCAAATAAATCATTTTCATCTGCAGTTATGTTGGCGGGTTCAAAATTTGGATCTGTTACAACCTTAAAAGAAATGTTTTCACTTGAATATTGTTCAATAAACGATTCATTATGAAAAATCTTCGCACGAAGAGAGTGAGAACCTTCAATTACTTGCGAGTAATACATTCGGGTATTTTTTTCAGGCCAACAATGCCAAGGAGCCTCGTCTAGTGACAGGCACACATGAAAACTAGAAAAATTCTTCATGAACGCCTCTTCGTCTTCAACCTGAAGGACTACATTCACCATAAAGTTTCCACCTTGAATAAAAGAGTTTTGAGGAGGATCGACTACGACCAGTTTCTCCTCAAACTTGTTGTTGATTGGTCCTGACGCCTTGGAACTGTTCTCAGGTAAGTCACCCACAAACGAGGACGCATCGCGACTTCCTGTAAGGTGTAAGTCCATTCTTTCATCTTCGTCGGAAGCACTTTCCTGAAGTTGTTGCATTTGCTGCTCAATTCTATTTTGACGTTGTTTCTCACGCATTTCCCTCCGGCGTTGTGCGAGATTGCCATTTCGCCTTCTTTGACGGCCACGTTGGGCAGCAACCGTCACGAAAAATTCCGAATTTAAATAATATATGATTGTCGCAATAAGTAACGTAGTAAAATACCTCATGACAAAGACTGCAATTATTTAGCTATTGATTCGCATTATGGTTTTCATCTTCTGATCGTTGTATCGCAAACGTTTTAAATTTTTTTGAAAAAACCAAATATATCTTATCCTTACTTTTCCCGTAATAAGCAAATAAAATATAGAAGTATCGATTATGGTTCCACAATAACCTCTTTGCTGCCTAGTAAAGGAATGACGACGAAGCTATTCCTCAGACCCATAACTTGCTATCATCATTTTGAAAGTTTTCACATTGATGGACTGTAGCCAAATCTGGCAGTTCATTTTCGAGCCACCTTTTAAATTCTAAGAACAATTTGTCCACGTGGCCGCGTTTTGTATCTCTGAAGTTTTCAACATTGTCATATCCGTTCCATGCAACCCTTGAATTAGAATCCAGGTGAGGATAATGTACCACCCATGCCTGTCCAATGAGACTGTACTTGTAACCACTTCTTCTCATATGCATAGCTTGAGAAACCTTATTCTTCCCATAACCACTAAATTGCTCTTGATACGGGGGAAGATCATCGCAATAACGAACAGCAACGTAAGGTTCATAACGGTTACTCTTGTAGCACGGCAAATCAAGCAAGTCACCGCTACCTATTTTAAACCATTCTTCATACAAAGTGGAGCCATGGCCGCCATAATTTGTGGGATCGAACATGCAAATTTGCTGATGATCTCCTTTCCATAGTGCCTCGACATCTTGAAATCGATGTGGCATTTTTTTCTTATTTTCGCTTTTGCAATCTTTGTACTCTCGGCATTGTCGATTAATCTGAAAAGCAGGTATGACAAGAGCCAAAAATCTATCAGTTGATAGCCATGATCTTGCGTTTTCATCCATTAAACTTTCGTAGGTCTCATTTCCTGGCCAAAAATCCACATCGAGATAGACTGACAATTTATTACATTCGATATTGAGACACTTCTTTGGGTAAACAAAATATTACGAAAAATACTCACCGACATGTGAAGTCTTTACAGCTGACAATGCCATGTTTCGCAACTTATTGACAGGATATTCATCATCGGGATATCCTTTGGATGACACTACTTGCAAGGAAAAATTCTTTTTCCCTATCAAACTTCCGGTTTTGTCGATTGCACATTTTATATCGTCCCTCAACTTATGCATAACTTGAGCATACATGACAGTGTCATCACTATTAAATAATTCAGAACTTTCATCAATAAATAGCAATATCGACATGTGACCAGTCCATCTATTGCAATGCTCCTCCATCATCCACATACGATCTCCGCTTAGCTGCGTCACCAAAGTGTAATCTATCTCCGACCAATCAATGACTTTTGTACAATCCGGAGCATCTAAATTATACATTTGAAAATCCGGAGAAAGAGGATTCTTCTTATGAATAAATTTGGTGTCTACACCTTCATCATTTAACTGAACAATTTTCGTTATAATTGCATTCTGGTTCGCCCGAAGCGCAGCATGAGGTTCATTTAGAATCGGTAACGATCCATCTTTGCCGACATGTATATTAATTCCTGCTGCACCCTCCCTCCCGTCCACCGCGCGAAAGTGCGTTGACGAATGATTACTAATCGCAGCATGCAAGTTAATTGTAGCAATGACTATACACAACAGGATTACGATTGAAACGATGACAATTGCCCTTTGAACACGTATCATCTTTGAATTTTGGAAATACCGGTGTTTGTTTCTGTAATGATATTAATCGGTCAAACTCTCGAACAATTTTTTCACATGAACATTATCAACCACTGCACTTGACCCTCACTCGTCTTTTAACAACACATACTTATGATGATTGTCGCTTTCCGTGGAATTGAATCAATTGGATATTGGATGTTTTCGAGTTCTAATGGTACCCTCTAATTACCATGTCGACTAAGTTCAACACGCAACACGCAACGTCGGGTATTTGCACCGATATCGTCATCCGTTGATGGCCAGCTTTCAATCATAAAAATCCTATAATAATCAGTACTTTTTCTACAAATACATTGTACATGTACATGTACGTATTTTCTACATATAAATATATAATTTATCTTTATATATGAATGGATTTAAAATAGAGGAAATGATTTCACGATGTACGAGTTTTATCGCTACATGAACCTCGCCATCCAATACCCAAAGAAAGCCAGAAAGCCAAACCAAAAAATTATATCCTATAACATAAGATGACACAATCAGAATCCACGTTCAAAACATTATCAATTAACACTGATATAGAAACCTCATCCAACATGGTAGGAGCACATACATGTACGTATGAATCGCCACCGAGCCACTGCAAGACTGCAAGGAGTACAGGTACACATACACATAGAAGGCGCCGTCATCGAACATTCTTATATGTATAGGTAGGTATGCGTATATGTGTGTTTCAATCTCGGTCGGACAAATTACAAAATCTCCCTCCCTCTCCTCCACTCCTACCATTTTCAATCCAATATATTCACACACGTTCACTCTCACACCATTCGTGAAATACATACCCATTCTTTCAACACACTCTCTATATAGACCGCTATATTCCAAACATCCTCCACACTCGCTCAAATCATCCACATCCATGTACACACAACTACAACTACAACTACAACTACAATGATGATGATAAACGAAATGATACTCATGGATCTGCCCAACAAACACAAAGATGACAAACGTCGACATACACGCTGGCTCAATATCGTATTCATATCGCTGTTTGCTTGTGTGGGGACGCTGCTACGGATTACCATTGGAGCTCTCTTCTCCATCTGTGAGGAGAATCCACAGGAGACAGAAGCAGCTAACACTAGCAGTAGCAATAACATGATACAGTATGTGATACCGGCGGGTGTGTGTGTGACTAGCAACGATTCTCCTCTGTTTGTGGATTTGCCAGCGAATATGTTGGGTTCGTTTGTGATGGGGATGATTCTTTCGGGGGGTTTGTTGGGTTTGCCGACGAGAGCGCCTGTTGCCTGTGTGTCGGTGAGGAGTTGGTTGCAGGAGTTGGATTTTATTCATTTTGGTTTGCGGGTTGGGTGAGTGGATGAGGAAGGGTTGTTTGAGTGTTTGTTGGTTGTGGCTCATTGTGATTTTGTTGTTTTGGTATGGCTTTTTTTACATCTCGGGCAGATTTTGTGGTTCGCTTACTACGTTTTCGTCCTGGAATGTCAACCTTGCGATCTTTTTTGTGTCGGATACTTCTTATGCGTGGGCCCAAGTTTTGTTTGGGTTTGTGATTGGGTTTGCTATGGCAATGGTTTCTTTTACTGTTGGCCAACACGCGGGTATTTTGTTGCATCGCCTGAACAATTCATATCTTGCCCGCGAAGCAGACTTACACGTTGATAGTCCACAAAAGTATTGTCATCATCGGGAACTACCCGATTTTGAACGTCATTTCTTAACGGATGTTTACGGAGAAGACTTTTTGCAAACATTGCGTCGGAAGCACCCAAACCTTATTGAAGAGCTGAATAGCTGGAAACTGAGTACTTCGGAATATCGCCATCCATATGGACCTTTTCGGGATACTTTGCGTGAAGTAGAAGTTGCTGCTTTCGTTGAAAACTGTGGGGATATTTCTTCCCGCTACGGATCCCTAGTAAACAAGGTTGGGTGGAATCTAAACTCGTTACAAAGTTACGTTTCTCTTAAACATCAACATGCGGTAAAAAGTTATGAGGCTAAGGATGAATCCATCTTCATATTGTTAGGAGTTTTCGCCTGCATCTTTTTAATACTGATCTTTGCATTTCTATTGGATGGAGCAGCTTCTATCTCGACTGAGACAGAATCATCACGCAGTCTTCAAAACTATCACGTATTATGTTTATCGGGTATTTTTGCCCCATTTGGAGCGCTTGGGAGATGGTTTTTGACCCGTTACAATCGCGGTTATCTTAGAGGGAAATATGAGTGGTTGCCTTTGGGCACATTATTGACGAACCTTCTCGGTTGTATCGGTTCCATAATAATAAGCTCGCTTATTTCTAGCTACAACTACGATTATAAATCTGAATGCATTTTGAAAGCATTCCAAATGGGATTTTTTGGAGCGCTGAGCACAGTATCGACTTTTGCAAATGAAATCAGCGTTCTGTCTAAAGGATTTCCGTCGAATATGCGAGGATATGTGTACGCAGTTGGAACCATATCCTTGACGTTTACTGTGTCATGTATTGTTTATGGATTGTCAACAAACTCTTTATTACCGTGAGTAATCTGCGAAGGACTTATTGGTTCGAAGTCAGTTTGACAAGGAAATCTCTGTGTACAGAGATGGAAGACGTGGCCATGTTTGTGGATTCACGCGGACGACATGCAGGGGAAGCAATGCGCTATTTTCCCCCATGGAAATTGTAATGTTATGTGTAATATTGACACTTGACAGACATGTCAGATATTTCATCGCTAGGACTCTTTCAGTTTTGAAATGGACCCTTCTCGATCCCTGAAATAATTGAATAGTGATTTAAGTGATACATGAGAAAGAATAATATGGAAAAGTTGCATTGAGTACATGATGCATTAAGTACATGATGATACACCAACCATGGTGTATGATCTCTTCTTGATGAAAGTCATAGTTTCGGCAAATCTTGGTTATCTTATATCTGAGATATGAACAAAATTGAAATTTAAAAATTGCTGCTAAATTAATAATTACGCATTACACAATTCAAATATGTCTGCCTATTTTATTTTAGGGTACCTATAGCACCGAAATCTTCCCGATATAACACGGCCGCAGCAACACCACTTTGAGTCGCAGCAACTCAATTCATTGATGCGGGCCCGTCCAAAATTAATCTGTCAAGCTTATCAATCACTGGTCGGTACTCATTTGGAATGTTACCCTAGTACAAGAGTAGAAGTTAATAAAATAAAAGCATACAGTTTAAAAAAGTCCTTTACTATCGTGCAGAATATGATCACAATCGGCGGATTTTTATTCCACTAAGGCTAGTACTGGAGCTGGTGCAATGTTTGCATTTCATCCTTGGTCATCCAGTCGAAACGGTTAGGGTAATGTCATTTGTGTTCGCGTCATCCTCTTATGCTGTTGATCGCCTCAGTCCAGTCATTTTATTTCAATTGTACACTTGGCCACACTTAAGGAGTATTTCGGAGCTGCTTCGTTGCTGGCGGATTTGTATCCTAGTCACATTTCCACCAGATATGGCGATAGAGAGATTTCATGAATTTCTTGACGAATTTTCCACATCTCCATCCATCGCCCAAAATTATTGTCTCGCATATCATTAAGTGACGCCGCAAGGAGTAAAGTAATAAACTTCCAGCACGAGAAGTCACCTGGAGAAGTTTACGTCTATTCGCAGGTAAATTCAAATTATAAAAAATGTAATACATTACATAGTGTTTGCTAAATCTACAGACAAACCGACAACTTATGAAAAATCCCTATCGGGAAAGAGTCTTGGCGCCATCATTGACCATGTATACAACGATAATACGACCCACTGACTCGTAATGATCATCCACATACTAACCTCGCCAACTTCAGGGTTGGCAGCGTCGCCATTAGACCCAATTTGTCCCCAGCTTGTGAGAGACACAGCTGACCAAGTACTCAACAAACAGACTGCAAGGCATATCTTGTAGGCCATTCCTCCATAATAAATTTCCCAACTTGCCAAACTTACAGACCCGTCATCAGTCACGATTCCTACCTGATTTTCCTTTCGGTCTTCATCCAAAACAATGCCGTCGCCATTATTTTCGCCATCTTCCTCGACGTCATCAGATTCGATGAGAGGCTCATCAATTTGACTCTCACTAGACATTGAAGTTGAAGAATTACTAGACTTTTGGTTTTTTGCCATTGAACCTAACGAGCCATCTTCTACCTGATTTAATCGATCTTCAACTGTGAGACTCCAACCCATCCAGGTCATACTCAAAACGGTAAACACACTGGCAATAGCAATAGCGAGTGTGTTGTCTTCTCCATAAAGTGGATTACATTCCTCTTCAGGATTCTTGCTTACAGCCATAAAACAAAGATAAACCGAGTACGCAGAAATGGATGCACTTGTCAATAAACTTCCCTCCTCTCCAAGTAGTTGAACAACAGTGATGGCTACAATACCTACGACAGTCAAACTCATAAACGCCTCGTTCGAAGCACACCCCTTAAATTCATCAAACATAACTCCGAGACAAGCAATCGCACCGCCATACAATACACCACATGCAATGAGAATTCTAACGAGCCACTTCTTGCCGGAACCAAACTCTTCCCTCTCAGCTTCATCCGCCTTACGTACCCAGCTATCATTCCACTGATACGCCATATCAATAAGAATAATCTGCTGCAACAAAATAAAAAGACATCCACCAATACGTGCAAACTGGAGGTATCCAGTATCATTAAATATCTCATTGGGAAGGAATATGGTACCAATCACACCTGCAATATAACACAAACTCTTACAACCCCAATTCATACCAAAAGAACTCGGCTTAGACTTCACCCGAATCGCCAAAATCAAAAAGAACAAACTAGTCACCATACACACACGGTACACACCCGCATTCCCACGACACGTCTCTTCATATTCATCCTCCAAATTCTTATCCCGCTCATCATAATCACACCCCCCACTCGTCCATCTGTCCGTCACCCACTCCTCATACGATTCATCACTGTCCATCGCAGGTCCAAGCCAGTACTGATACACCAACGCCAAGATCACACTGACCGTGAGTAACCACACACTATTCTTACGTCCCTTGGTGACCTGCGAGTAGGCATTCGAGGCTGTGCTGATGTAGCTGTCGTCATCGTTGCCACTTCGGTTGCCGCACATGCAGGATCCGAGTCGACCGCAGACTCCAGCGACGCAGTTGGCGGCGCAGCAGAGTGCGAATAGGTTTCCCATGTTTTTTTGATGGTTGATTAGGTAAGGGTTGGTACAGGTTTATTTACTGTGCAGTTGGGGTCTTATTTCAAGATTTTTAGAATGTGTGTTTGAAATTGTTCTGTGTACTCGTACGAGTGGAGAGTGTGGTTAGATGAAACATGAAACCCGCGTGAGAAAGAGTGTGTAGGACACGATCCAAATCCAAGTTCCATCGAAAGTAGGGAGAGAATTACCCGGAAATTGAGACAGAGAGTTGGGTTTTCTGGGCGGAATCACAGATTTATGACCGAAATTCCGATACCCTTAACCGTTAGTGACAGATTTAGTACTCAGATTGTTGCGCAAATTACCAGAGGTGTGCAGTGTCAGTACGTGATAAATACTACCTTAGTTTATTTATGAGTAACTGCTATGATAAATATCTCTTGAGAGATCTAAACTGTCTGTCTACGTCAGTTGAGAGATCTAAACTGTCTGTCTACGTCAGTCTGGGCTGGTGACGTCTCATACGTGCCTCTGGGATAACTAATTCACCCTTGCAGTTCAGAATGATGGTGTCGTAAAAGTGAAGCTATGAAACTTTAATTCTGCTCACAAGTTTTTTCGTCCAAAACATAAGTAGCCCGGATGAATCTATGGTATATTGCAGGGAAATGTTTGGACCAATCATCTCCATGATTGTTTTCAGATTTATCCCAATAGAAATCAAAATTGTTTGTGTACCATGAAACGAGTAAAAAGTATAAATATGCTGCCAAAGTTCGATAATGCTATTTTTAACGATTTCGATAGGTAAGAGTGGAAGGAATTTTATCATGACGCAAGAGAAGAAGTGCCGATCAAGATGCCTGAACCATTAGGCAACCCAGTCCAGACGCTCGCTTACGTTGACGCGAACCACGCTGGGAACATAAAAACTAGAAGATCTCATTCTGGAATACTGATA
>Ga0115008_10002988_pt1 | contig 13981 bp, 13 predicted proteins | sample FraStrMetagenome_FD_87164 | JGI IMG/M metagenome (GOLD analysis project Ga0115008, IMG submission 87164) | Marine eukaryotic phytoplankton communities from Arctic Ocean - Fram Strait ARC3M Metagenome | ecosystem: Environmental > Aquatic > Marine > Oceanic | place: Fram Strait | collected...
ATGAATTGAAAGTGTGGGCGAGACAGTCTGAAAATGGCTTTTCAAACCTATCTTGGTAATGAAGACCAGTATGAGGAAATGAGCGTCGTGGTTAGCATGCAATGACACACAATTAGTTAGTACAAGAGCAATAATTAATAAAGAGTTGATTTATTTTGTTAAGACGAGTTAAACGTGAATAGTGCATTAAACAATTGAAACATCCTCTACCACACAATGATAATGTTTTGAGAAGTTAACGTTCTAATCGCTACATTTTACAACACAAAAAATCCAGAATCAATATAAAAGTCAGCATTATTTTCAAAACAATACAAATAAATGAAATCCCTGCAACACTCATAGCTGATCTCCGCAAGCAAAATTTCAATGCCTGGGGAACGCATACCTAAATCTAAGGCTATCCTCGAGATATTTTACTCGATAATATCGACCTTTCTCCTTCATGGGTCTCCTCGAGTTTTTGATGGAACGAATGCAGATAATTATATTGATTATCAAGTGCTGTTGCTACTAGATTTTGGTGATGGCTTCTTCGGAGGATGTGGCGCGAGTCTCGTCGCTCCAAATGTCGTTTTAAGGTAAATAAGCGTGGAAATTGAAATTCGAAGTTACACGACGAAGGCTTCTGTGATATAGGAGAAGAAGATGAAGAGGGTCGGACTGGTTATTTTGACGACGATTGCTATTGGTTGGTAAGATACTTTAAGAAGAAATGAGTTCTTTTCAGCTCACCTTTTTCCATTGAGTAACGGTATGCTGCTTATGATGAGCTAGGATGTCCAAATTATGGAGATTCTTGGCTGATATTATAGCAAGATATTTCTGATACGCCGAATATAACTGTTCTCGCAAGGAAGAACTTACTCCACACCACCATCATCATCATGACCGTAATAAATAGCTAGATTTATGCAAACAAATACACCGTATTTCTGATTCAACTTTGTCCGAATACACCACTCATAATTCGTATATCATCAGTAGGATCAGCAGCAATGCGAGTAGAGATCGATACGGGAACATGTTCCGTCTGCTGCACAGAGTGTACGACAAGAATTTCGATAAGTTGGGTATATACTTAGATGTCTTCAATTGTGGAAACGGGTGCAGAGAGATTGGGGAGGGGGAATATTTCCTGGTCCTCTTTTGTCTTCTCATCACTCTCGTAATTGAGTTTTTCTCTAACAAAATTTACGAATGGTTTTGCTGTTGCAACGGCCGCAAGATGAATCTGATTATCAACCTTCACAAACATAAAAATTTAGTTGTAGGTAAAATGAATTACATTAGAATTTTTGTAGCAATCATCGCAAAGTTACCTTCATACTTCGATAAAAATCAGTGCCAAGCAAGCTTTCCTGTGCTTAGTATTCGACAGATAGATTCGTAGTTAGACACGATAATATAGAAAAGTGAATCAAATATATCGTAAAAAATGATGACATTTAGAAGGAAAGTATTTACCATTTTGAATCCATGACTAATGACTAATGAGCTTATAACATTATGTAACGTATAATATTCATAAAACATTGAAAAATTATCGAGCTCTTCTTTTTCTGTGGCGACAAGATATCGGTGAACATTAGTGAGAAATGAATGCATACTTTAGGTAGAATGTCTTTAAATAAATGAAAGACTAGGTGATATGGCAAATGATTGATGTGATGATGTGATGTTTAATTGGCAGTGTTAGGCTTCTTTATTCATCTGTAGTGTATGTTGTGATGGAAATTTTTTTTTCAACTATTTATTTTGTTATTGAGAACTTCTACTCTTTTTTAATCGATATGCTTTTATTTTTTTAACTTCTACTATTGTACCAGGTATAAATTACTTTGTAGTTATAACTCATCCTCTTCATCAGTCACTCTTCTATGCGTTGTACCTTGTACCTTGTACTTTGTACCATGTTTGTAGATATGCTAGGAAAAAAATTTAAAGATGGTTGCACTCCTCTTCATTATGCAGCAAGACGTACTCGTCATTTGAATGTTTCACAAATCAATATTGTGAAACTAGTTGTCCGTTCATATCCAGGAGTCCTTTTTGCGGCGGTTGAATACGAAATAATGAATTTGGACGATATGAAATTGATGGTGGTAGAATGGTCCTATCAGACATTAAAGCGTTAATTACTGTTAATGTTATTAGGAGGTCATTATTTATGTAGAACAAGTACGCGTAAGGATAATCCACTGTTGGAGAATCAATTATCGCACATTTAATAACTTACAAACAAGCTAACTTTTTGACTAGGAAATTACTATCTAGTTAGCAACTTTACAAACTCATGGTGCGCACATACATTTATGGAGAGCAAACATCATTACATAATGTACTCCAGACGTTACGTCGGAGATTTGCTCGAAAGACTATTATGTCCCTTATCATCCTCTTGTTGCTGCTGTACGCGACCGACTATACGCTTGATGAGTTCGCTAGTGCTTAAACCTTCGTGGCGAGGCATGGGCTTAGCAATTCCGATCTTTCTTGGATAAGCGTAATATGGATCATCGTCAGGGTTGGGATATCGGTCCTTATATTCCTGACCGAAGGCGACCACATGAATCTGATGCTTATCGATAAAATCCTTCGTCAAACCAAAACACGGAGCATTCGGAATCACCTTCGTTACGCTCTTGCAATTCTGGACCTCTGCACAACGCTCATCGTGAGTCATGATCGGGGGGCGTTTGTACGAACTGCAATCCTCATCGTTGCACACACCAACAAACAAACGATTGCCGTACCCCAACGCTCTTTGAAACAGTTGCTTGTGCCCTATGTGACATAAATCGAATACGCCGTCGCAGTAAACATTGACGCAAACGCTAAAAAGTGGCATGTTAAGGTAGGTGCTCAGATCGATGAACACGGCACAATAATAGCTCAGTACAAGGAATAATATGGTCGAATAGGATAACGTGCTTGCAAAACTCATCATCACAACCCACGGATGAAGCTCTCGATTTGCCATCTTCGCAAGAGTCACATCACTCGTAAGAACAGCCATAAAGAGACCATCGCAGATGACATCGACAACAGTATACTCCTCATTGACGAGCTGCATATTACCATATCTCATTATTGATGACTTAAGTAGTGCAGGTACTGCCCTCATCAGCAGACTTACTAACAGACCAAATTTGGACCAACCATGTTTACGCGATTGAAGCAAAGCTACCTTTACCAGAGCTATTATATACATTGTGTAATACATGACCATAAGCATTTCTGTCGCATCACTGTTTTGAAGCTTTTCGGCAGCAGCAAGACCTTTTGTCGCAACTTTCTCCGCTGCCAAATTCATCTTTTCAGCTGCCACGTCGTTTATCGGTATAATAAAATCATCTAACTCAACCGATTTCGTTAAGTTGATGAAGAACCATTCAATCTTTTCCACGAGCTTATGAATGCTGTGTTCGTACAAAGAAAACAAAAAATCTAATCCAAGAGTGGCACGAACGGTCAACAAACCCATGATTCCTGTGATGACATCGCCAGGTCCAGTAAGAACATTGTAACGAAGCCCCGCATCACGGTGAAAGGCAGACAAGTGTTTCGTAAACACCACAAGCTGAGCGCATTGCACAGCATACCACTGCCCACCCAAATAGGAATCATTACCCTCACTGTTATCACCGGACAAACCCAAACAGTAACATAAGAGCAAAATCACAAACACAACACTGCACGTATCACAGCTATATTTAAATAAATCCACCAAAGCCGTTGTCTGCTTCAAATTACGAGCATGAAGGACATCCACACTGTTCAGCATCATAAACGCCAACAACGAAGCGATTACCAGCCACGTACATTCTACGGGATACTTGGAATTGTACAAATGCACGGCATACCACACCTGAAACAAAATCGTCAACCCGGCCAACGTTAAAATATTCGGACTGACATTGCGAGGAATATACCCCGCCAATTTATCATAAAACGAATAAAATAATTTATTCGTTAACGATTTGTTATTGACTTTCTCCTCATAACGTGAAAAATTTAATTTCTGAGCCGGGGACAGAAACAGCTCGATGTAATTGGCGTTAATGTTGTTGGTCGTGTGTTCGAATAACGTTAGTACGGTATCCACGGGTGTCGTCGATTTCAAGGTCTGAAATACTCGTTTGGCGGATTTTTGTAAATGATCGAGTTTGGGCGAACTCGGTGCCGAGGATGGAGAAAATGACATGCTGGGTGGCATATTTAGAGGCTAGATTGTTCCAATTTTCAACTGCGATTTTCAATTTTGAAAGTTTCGTTGGTAATTTTTCAAAATCCGTGGACTGTTTGAGATGTATGGGATTTTGGAACTGTTTTTGTGCGCTCTTGAGAAAAATGACTCGGATGAACGCTACACCGATTTGTTTCTCTTCTGTGTTTCTTTTATATGGTTGGTTAATTTACTAGATCTACTTGGTAGTCAGTAATCTTTGAGCTTTGAGCTAGGAGCTTTGAGCTTTGAGCTTTGAGCTTTGAGCTGAGTGAAGAGTTGAGTGAAGTATCTTTTTATTTGTACACGATAATGGTGTATACATAATATACATGTACAGAAAATAGTGAATTGGAGGTGGAAGAGAGGAGAGGAGAGGAGAGGTGCGTAGGAGGTCGACGTGTATCTTGGGAAGCTTTTACTAGCTAGAGAGAGAGAATATACGATTGCTCGTAGGACTCGTTGGTTGTGTTGTGTTTTTCAAGAGAGAGAAAGAAAATACATGTACATGTATTAATACGAGTACATCAGATTTTGATACATGTACAATGTACAACAGGATGCACACACACACACATGATACATGATTGGTAAATAGGTATACGATATACGAGTATATTGGATAACAGAGCATGCATGAACTCTGTCTTGATTATTTTTTGATTCTTGGTTTCTTACGCTCGCATCGCCAATCAACTGCTGGACTTATAAGAATATTTGATGAGTCTTGCGTGGTATACTCGTGTAAATATATATATATTCTGGATTGTTGTCTTTTTATAACTCCAATATATGACCAAAAAGAGAGATATCCCTCATCTGCAGTTTCGCAATATCCCAAGAAATATACCCGGCATAATGTTATGAGTTATGATGATTGCGGAGGATGATTCTACAGGAGTATGTTTGGATTCAAGTATATGTAACATCGATTCATCATGTGCCTCAACACCATCCGATGATTGCATACTGGCTCGGACTTTCCCGTGGCACTTTTACTGGTGCAATGATTGTACCATTGCCATGAAATCATCTCATCGGAAGAAGTATCTTAACCTTCTGGTCACAACTGTGGAGCAGCTCCTGGTATCAGCGTTCGAAACACACATCTTGTCTTCGTTTTGGCATACCCGACTGACAAGGTACTCGACGTAGGCATGGCATTTACTGTGCGCTAGTTATACCTCTTGATGCTTCTACTTACGTCGATATAAATTTCCTTTTAAGCCTTTGTCGACTGCTGCAGTCTACGCAACAGCTCATAGTAACATAGCTTTCAGATCAGTCTTAATTCTTGTCTTTGCCGGACGACTATACCGAAGCAGGCAAAATACTCGGATTGGAATTCTTTGATAGCATGGATGGTTCCTGATCCGTTGATTTGTTTTTAGTGTTATTATTGGCAAGTGAAGGAAGATCTTTCATTCCTAGTTGCTCTTGGTTACAAAAGAAATTCCGTCAATAATTACTGCCTTTTATGTATTCTGTGTCACTTACAAACTACGTTTACGTATTTTGCATAGGGAAGTCGGTATTTTTTCATTACTGGCTTCTGCAGACTCTGTAATAGCTCCTGGTAACACAACTGTCGGATCAGCCTTAATCTTCTTATCTATACTAAGTGCTCGAGTCAGAGCTACGCTTAGAGATTTCAATGGAACCACGTAAGTCTTCAAATCAGTGGAAAAAGAACCCTATTTGTTGCTTACAGCTTTCGATTCCTCTTATGGATCGTAACTCATATGCTAAAGATACTATTCATTATAATTCCAGGAATTGAACGGAAAGTCAACAGGAAAGCTATTGATGAATAGTATATTAAACTAATACGACCTTTATTAAAACACAATATCATTTATATTTATATTTGGAAACCCTACATTACACATTACACAGATTTGCGAAGGTTGAGGGACATTTCACAATGGACTTTCTCTCTAGATATGGTATGTGGGTGTGTGTGTTCCAACCTGTTTTAACTCGTAGAAAAATCCAAAGCAATATTGGAGATAAATTTCAGATTTTGAAATGAGATATTGTAAATGAAAATTATTTCAAAGTCTGCTTATATTAGGGACTGATACTTTGTGCAAAGATCCTTAAAACTTGGGTACAAAATATACAATATTTTTAATTTATACTACGTAGACTTCACATTCTTTTTCTTCTTCCCAGTATGTTGCACCTGCTGATGTTGAGCATAAGGAAGAGGAGATGGTGGATATGCATACGGATATATAGCCGGAGGAGGAGGAAAATAATACATCATGTGATGATGATGGTTATGATAAGGGTGATATGGATATGGAGGTGCGGGAGTGGCAGGGAAACCTGCGGGAGGAGGCGCATAATGATGCGAAGGAGATTGAACAGCTATAGTAGTAAAAGCAGACGAAGGAGTAGACTGCGATGTCACCCTGCTGCTGCTACTAGTGTGGCTGTTATCACCACCACAACTTCTAAGCGAATGATCATTGCCTGCCCCATTTAATTCGAGCAACGGTCGTATCAGCGCAAGTGCATAGAAATCCGGTTCCTGAACCGGATTAGTCGTCATCTGCTTCGAATCACCCTTCACCTTTATGTATCTCATATTGTTGATCAACCAAGGTTTGCCTCGAAGAAAGAGTTCGTGGTAGTAGCATCCCTCGTCAATTCCTTTGGTGATGCGTTTGAATCCCCATTTATTTAGCTGGCGTAGGAAACTTTTTATCTTGGTTTGCTTGAAATACCGTAATAAAACTTCGCTTTCCATCTTTTTAGAATTTCGCACTAAAAACGCGCGACCGTGCGGTTGCCACGATACAATGTGCTGAACATTGTGCGGAGGACCGTGACCATGCATGAAATTGTTGGATAGAAACTGATGCAACTGCTTCGGGAAAGTATTCCGCGAAACATCGCAGTGTCGCTTTTTATTGGCGAAATTTTTACGCACGGACTGATCCATCACTTCACACGAGGAAGGTGACGAGGGAGTCTTTTTGGTAAAAACAACACGTTGTCCAACATATGTGTGCGGTATATCGTGATAGGTAGAGAGCTGTGTGTGGTTACTATTAGTGTTATTCGTTGAAGAAGATGATGGGAATGGAGGGGGAGGACAGAGGCTGTAGTCGTGGTAGGTATGATCCACAATGTAACTGGAAGAAGAGGAATGTACGCTGCCAGTGTTGGAGGACCGATTCGAAGAGGCGCTGCATGCACTGCGATGAGAACTATTGCTGCATACGCTGCTACTGCTACCGACCAACTTCAGGGTTGATGACGGTATAGGAAGCGTCAAGGTCGGTAGAGACATAATCGTGGGTATATTCGCGTGCACCTGAGCCTGAGCCTGAGCCTGTTGCAGGGGCACGGGACTTTGAATCTTGCTGCTTGGAGTACTCATACTCTTGATGAGGGGTTCACGCCGTCCAACAGGTGATAACGGCAACGGCGGTTCGCACCAGTCGCTCTCATCGATGCTGCTAGCAGTTTCTCCCCATTCGCTATTATCGCCGTATTCGCTGTCACCGCGTTCACTCATGCTAATTTCGCTGAGTGCCGGTTCCGAACCTTGAGCAGATTCCATTGGCAAATCATAGGCAGACGAAATTATGTGAAGTGGCGCGTAACTTTCCGCGCCTCTGTGATTATCCAGCTGTTGCTGCAGTTGATGATGTTGTTTACGACCTTGACTCCACTCTGGAGAAGATATTAATCCTTCCTCTGTGGAAGGAAGAGGGGACGGAGGAGGAAAGCTTAACGCCTGATCATCTTCCTCGTAATAATGTGACGTAGATTCACAACCATCATCCTCCTCGTTAATCGTTCCTAGGTGACTGCTGTAGACTAAATTACACGTACTGCCTCCAAAGTTCGCATTGTTGCTGCCACGGTTGTACACGCGGAGACGAGCCATTTTATCATGCAAAGCCTCTTCATCGCTCCCGGATGTAGCATTCAATATCATTTCCGTCACGAGCGCATCGTCACTTTTAAATGTCACTTTGCGCTCTTTGAATTGCGGGGCTTTTGTAACGGTTGAAGCTAAATTATCCGAATGGTGCGAAGATGTATCATCCAAGTCTTCCGAATCGCATATGCTACTAGCATTATCTCGCCAGTTCAGATACGGCTCTCCAACGGTAGTAGTAGCAGTAGTATCACTTGTACACTCGGTAGGTGAGATACATAATTCACTGCAATAATTCAAATCCTCCTCGTCATCGAAAAATGAGTCTTTTTCAATCGAATGTGACAGACGCAAGTCTTTCATGTCTTCGTCATCTCCTACGATCCAATCGAATAATGCACTGTCATCGTACTGATCATAATTACTGGTGCCCGTTAAAAGAGAATGAGACCAGATGTCATCGATATTACTTTCAAATAGGGGTGGCTGCTGCTGCTGCTGATGCTGCTGATGCTGGTGGTGAGGGTGGGTATCGGTATCGTCCATTGAATGTATCGTGTATGTTTTGTGTGTTCGATAGTTTTTTCCTAATAATATTCTGTCAGATGTCAGTCGTTTAAAGGCGATGAGGGCTGATATGACTTCGGGTTTTTATTTTTATTATAAGTATGTCGATGTATATAAGGGAATCACATTTATTTGAAATGCCTTTCTATTCGTAGGATTTTACCAATAGAAAGTCGTGATATTGCAGATATTTTGCTTCATCCTTTTTGTTAAGGTATACGCACGATCGAAATAGGCATTTTAAATTTTTTACATAGGCATTATTGTTATGTTCGGCTTCTTTAATGTTCGGTTCTTCATGTGGTTCGGATTCGAAAATCAATGAATTACGACAAATAGACAACAAGTATTATTTTTAATAATAGAAGTTACATTGTAATAAAATAAAAGCATACAGTTTTAAAAAAAAAAATACAAAAAAGAAATGGATTTTTATAAATGTAATCAAATTACACAATCCTTGTACTCGAACATGATAGAACATAATATGTAGGATATGAAATGAAAAGCATTCACATCATCAACCGATTTAATCTCAAGTTGTGGTTCTCCTTGTGAAAGTTATCATATTGAATCATTGAGCAATTTATTTTGAAAGGAATTCTTTAGGACTCTCTCTACCGGTAGAGAGATTGTCTGTCCTTGGTCGATATCTAAGTTTTTGAACAAAATGATCGTCCATGGACAAACCTGGTACAATAGTAGAAGTTAACAAAATAAAAGCATACAGATTAAAAAAAAATAATGTGAAACATTTAAGTTATTCATTATTTTTTAATTTAAACTGCTGCTTGAAAACTTAATTAAATCCAATCGCATTGCAAAGACGGCGATTCGTACACATAAATTGGGAGAAATCTTTATCGGCGAAATGTAGCTGCGATTTTCATTTCGATCAAAAGTCAGATGTGTTGTATTACTCAAAGTGCAATACAAATAAGCTGAAATCGGAAAAGAGACTATAATGGAAATTACGCTTTATTCGCAAACATAGAAAAAGCACCACCATTAAATTGAAAATTTGGCATATCCAAAATCGTTTTGGACATCGTATTTCAACTTGCATTTTCTCCGAAGAGGATTTTATTGTCATCATCAAAAATATTTTGCGAATAGATTCAAAGCAATGTCTTATTGATATGAAATCAATCCGCACATTCCTACTTAATGATTGCTGTTCTCAAATATTATCTCTCGCGCCTTCATTTCTTTAGGTTTCTTCAATGCCCTGTGTGAAAATCATCATATAGTTGAAAGAAAATGATTATAAAAGGTTGAAAACGATGCAAGCGTCCACTCGCACGAAATTCCATTTAATTAAATATGAAAATAGAAGCAAACAAAACAACACATGCTTACCAATCTTTGCCCATGAAATCATTTAATGCTTCGTAAGCCAATTGATGACGAACTACTTTCTTCGAAACTTTTTCGCTACGAATCGTTTCATATGTTCGACTCCAGCTATTGCTGCCATCAACTGGACCAACTGTTAATGTTATTATTTCGCGCTTCAGCTTTTGCTGGTTGCCAGGATCACAATCATACACGTCATTAATTCCTGCTTCGACAATTGAATTATTACGATTGCCATTCACATGCCCGTTACAACTTTGGACATCCCATCGTGGTTGAGGAAACTTTTGTACCTGGACAAGGTCGTGGAGTATTGCGGCGGGCAGTACATTAGTTTGAGTGTTCACTGGAGGAACGAAATCTGATGATTTCTCCAACATCTGTATCTTTACAACAGAATGTTTTTGATCCAAAAATATAATCTGTTTCTCCTTATCGTAAGATGACTTTCGGCCATTGTTAGTCAAGGATCTATTATTATTGATCGATGATAGTGCTAATTGATTATTACGCCGCTTCCAGACAGACTCTTCATGCGATCGCAACGCTGTTATCAATTTATGTTCAATATCTTTCACATAGTCCTCCGGCATTGCATTCAGCTGAGCCTTTGCATTGGCAGCGTACAACTTCGGTTTCAACGATGCATTCATTCGCTTGGCAAATAATCGTTTGTTGTAACGTAACTTAGATACGGCTTCACAATACGGTTCTGGTGGCGTGTTACCGTTGGATTGATTTTTTTCTTTACCACTGGTCCATTCGGATCCGTACATGATCCAATAATTCACAAGTGTCTTTTGACTCAAATATCCAATAGAGTTAGTAGATGATAAGGAATGAGTATAATCGCTATCGTATCCTTCACTACTGCTGCTGCCTGCATCATCCAAAACGTGTACCTCCGAGAAATTATCTAGATCCTTCCTCCATTTGTTAGATGAACTATCATCATCAGTCCTCGTCTCCACCTTCTTCTCTACAAAAGTATTTTTCCTCTTTTGAATTTCACTATTGCATATTGATCGAAAGCGTGATAGGTTTAATTCGCCTTCACTTGATATACATGAACGATAAATTTCATCAATCGCAAAATCATTCATCAAGTTTTGCTGCAAAGATTCCTTTTGCAAATTATTATGTATAAACAAATGTTGATATTGTTATTTATTAAAAGAATCTTCTTACTTACATCACCTGAAGTAGCGAGCAATCGATACGGGTACGGAACTAAGTCACTGCATTTGCTCGGTATCGCAGCTAGGCAAGAAAGTCCAGCATTCAAAGGTTTTACAAAAGTTTCTCCGTACTTCAAGTCTTTCCGTCCCAAGAATTTATGTTGACTCCTAATGGAATAGCTAAACTTATTCCTATTATTGTTGAAATTAGCACGAACACCATTTACATCTTGCTCCTGCCCATTTTCTAAAAAGCACTGCATAAAATTTGCAATATCTGCAGCGGTAGGCGCCACCCGTCGCCCATAATCATAACCGTAATTGGAACATACTCCATCCTGGTATGTTTGCACGTTCCACAATATTCCTTGTAAGTATGCCTTCACATCGCACTGTGCAGGCCCAAAGAAAGATGGCATATCGTCGTTCAACGTTGCAGTGTCATCGTGGTCGTCTATACTCCTGCTCGCAAGATGATCATCTTTCCAATCATCACCCAAGAGATCATCCAATGCCATCTCAGCCAACCGTTGTTTGGAATATTGAATTGATGATTGTCCTGATTGATAATCTATTTCATACACAAGATCACGATCAAATGCATCGTAAAGTTTGCTGTCTTGCACAGGAACGAATCGTAGCTGTAGTTTTTCTCTGCTACTGTAACTATATTCGTCTTCATTGGATGACGATACCACTTGGAACTTAATCTGTGGAAGGAATCCACCATCAGTGTAAGTATACAATACACTCAAAGGGGTGATGGCATCGAGGGTGTTGTCGTTACCACTGCTGACGTTCCTATCATTGTTGTTATTCATAAAAGTTTGCTGCAATAAATTATTTGGCGCTTTGAGTTCTAACATTCGAAAGAATCGAATGCAAAATGGAAGATTGAATGCTAAATTCATTTTTTCACTGTCAAAGTAAACAAAAAATGGCTTCTTCCGTTTTCTATCTTTTTCACCACTGCCATAATCTGAGAACCAATCGTTCAATGTTTTTATATAGGCATTGTATAACTTTGAAAATCCTGAGGTGCCACGTATCTTTGGCAAGTAATCGTTTCCGTTCATAATGAGCAGTATAACGAAGTCCGTACGAATATGCATGACATCTTCCAACAGCGATGATGATGTAGAATACGGTAAATGCTTTGATATAGATATCGTGGTGGCCCATAGGTTTATTATCGAGCCTAAAGATTTAGGTCCCCTTATCGACTGTTTCTTTTTCTTTATTCTTGTAGACCGTCTATTAAAATCCACAGGCAGAACTTTCATTTTTCAAAGAAAAGCAGATGATGGAAAATTATCAACAAAAAACAAAAATAAGTACCAAGAATCGCTTCTTATCACATACCAACAAAAACATTAGGCGTAATCGATACGTGTAGGATTAGCCCCTCAAGGATTAAATCGGCATCACCACCCATAAATACCAAATTGTCACCCCTTTGTATTCGCGGTATCCTTCTCTTCTTCAATCCCTCCATTTTGCTTTTATATCCACTCATTCTGTACACCCAATCCAGAAGCTTCACTTCACCCTCTCCTGGCACATCGCTACTACTAATATAGATGGAACATCGACTGATGGGAGAATTCAAATTTGACAATCGTTGCCAAGCCCAGTATTGCAACGCCATATATGCTCGCTCCATAAAGTCTGTACCAGGTGTGATACAAATAGTGCTATCCTCTCCTAATTTTTCCTTACCTTTTTTACTTTCAAGACTGTTGCTTCTCTTCTTCTTTTTTGTTTGATATATGATCCCACGTTTTTGCAACCTCCTATATCGATTGTACTTGGTTTCAGACTTATTCAATATTTGCCATCTTCGCCTTCGCTGTGTCACAAGTTTCGCCGCGCAAGGAGGACCGTCCAACGCGAGTACAATACTTCTGCACTTATGTTGGCGCTTTTTATCATCTGTCGAGACAAGCATATGCAACAAAGTATAATCAAGTTCCTTTAACACTAATGTTAATGCATGATCCTCATTGCGTGCCTTTCGTAAGGCTACGTGCAACAGCTGATTGACATCTACCAAAAGATGAGTATTTGTTTCAAAGACGTTAAATGAAACGTTGTGAACACTGCCTCTATTACTCTTGTCATTATTACTTTTATTATTATTGTTGTTGTTGTTGTTGTTGTTGTTAACGTCAAAATCGCTGATAGCTTCAGGAAATTGAGTCTCAAACCTAGAAATTGAAAAACATTTGACAAATGAAAAAATAAAAAAGAATAAAACTGTGAATGAAAGTAAAAGTTCATCACACAAGACACAAAAGCATATAATAATTATATATCCATGCATATATATATATATATAGATATATATATACAAGTATTGAAAAAGCAATGTCACATGTTGGATCATACCACGCACGAAAACCTTTAATCCCCATAAGTTCCGTTTTACTGCGTCGTCGCAACTTCGAAATGGAAGGAGATGAGGAGTAATAATAATAATTATTATTATTACTATTATGATCCGAATAAGAAGGAATCACAAACGATGATAATGACGATGATATTCGATTCAAAAGTATGGATAAGAATAGGAAGATGGAGGATGACGTGAAAATAGTTCTGAACATTGGACGAGGACGATCATGAGGATGTGTGAAGCTCCTGCTTCTTCTCGTCATGGTAAAACGACTGGACTTTGGAACAGGATACTTGAATGTTAGTTCAATGGCAATGTTTGCTTCTCTCGTAACACACAATTACAATTACAATTACAAT
>Ga0115008_10002990_pt1 | contig 13979 bp, 11 predicted proteins | sample FraStrMetagenome_FD_87164 | JGI IMG/M metagenome (GOLD analysis project Ga0115008, IMG submission 87164) | Marine eukaryotic phytoplankton communities from Arctic Ocean - Fram Strait ARC3M Metagenome | ecosystem: Environmental > Aquatic > Marine > Oceanic | place: Fram Strait | collected...
GCAAATAGTTAAGAAGTACTATGATGTCACAAAGGACCCTAGTATATCTTTTGAGTCAAAAGAGAAAGCAAGAAGATCCATAAGTGAATTAGTTAAAGATGAAAAGATTTTGTTGCAATCAGACTCCTCAAGAGGCTTGTTTCCTGAATCAAAAATGTTTGAGATAAGTGGGGATATAATGTATATTGTGATGGAGACTGCAAGTCTGAGCAACACAGATACATTATACAACAACAAGTTGATAAAGGTAATTCCGACTACTCACGATGAGTTGATGGTTCATTACAGAAATCCTTTTAGGAAGTCAAATAAAAATAAAGCTTGGAGAGTGGACCTTTCTAGAGAAGGTGGTAAAACTACAGTTGAAATAGTATCTAAAGAGGATCTATCTAGATACAACGTAAGATATGTTTCTTTTCCAAACCCTATAATTATAGAAGACTTATCCACAGCTTTGGATGTAGAGGGGCTAGGATTAACTATAAATGGAAAGACCTCGCAAGCAGGATCTTTACTTCCTAATCTTACTCATAGAGAAATAATAGATAGAGCTGTAGAATTAGCAGTTGCTGATTACAGGGATGGCACACTTCAATCCAGGGCTCAAATGAACACTAGGATTTAATAAAAAAGAATAGAAAAATACATAAGGATATTCGATACTAATCCTTATTTTTATAATAAGTATCATAAATAATTATTAATTAAAACAAAAATTTATTATGGGATTAGCCGGACAAAATCAGGTTAGACACATGTATGTAGGTCAAGCAGCTGTAGATGATATAGCAGGCTTAAAAGCTGGTAATGCAAATGACTTCGTACTTTTAAGTCAAGATGGATCTGCTGTAGGAGCAGGGTCAGATTTTAGACTATTTCAAAAAGATGGGTTAGGGAATGTGATTTCTAGCGACATTATTAAAGCAAGCAATGTGTTAGACGTAAGGTCTGTACCTTATGCAGCTCCTGTTCTAAAGAAGGTTACTATTGATGGATTGACTGTTGATGTAAACACTCTTTATACAGTGAACATTGAGATACAAGGGCATGGTTCTTTGTCTCCTGAAGACACTTATTTGAAGCAAGCTTTTTATAAGGCTGGGTCTGGAGATGACGCTGAAGCTATTGTTGACGGATTGATTGTTTCTTTAAACAGAAACTTTGCAAGAGAAATTGGATCTACAGCAACATCTAACAGGTCATTTACTTTTTCTAAAACTGGATCTGGATCTACTGCAGCTTTAGTTGTTGAGGGTAAAAAAGATGATTTAAACTTTGATGCTGATAAAAAAATAAAAATCTACGATGAGTTTAGAGTAGATATTGCTTGCACTACTTACCCTACAGTTACTATTACTGAAGCAGGTTCTCAAGGTACTGGGACAGGATATCAGGTTATGGAAATGGAGCGTTTCTTACTTGGAGAAAGAGGAGACACTTACAGGTTAAATGGATACCCACATAACATTGTTGGGCCAGCATTAGCTTCTGTTGCTTCTGGACAATATGATATCATCGAGGTTTCTTACTACGATGAAGGAAGAGATGAAGCTAAGAAGTCTAAAAAGACCTTAACTATCGCTATGGCAACTGCAGCAATTCCTAATGCGGAAGTAAACAGTGTTATTGCAGACTTAAACACTATTTTAGGTGCTGGAAGTGTAGACACTATCAAAGCTAGCTAGTAGTTTAGTTAAATAAAATCAAATCAAAAGGGACTGGAGTTTTTATTCCCAGTCCCTTTTTTAATTTAAAAAAAACAAGATGTCTATAAATATATCAAAATTCATGGTCTCAAACGACATGAAAAGTATTGACCTTGATTTAACAGTAAACACATCTCAGGTTGTAACAAAAATTACTATGTGGGACAACAATACATATAAAGATCCATCTCAATCAAAAGACCTTTCTGGCCTTATTGTTGGAGCTACAAACTCAGAGAGCATACAGATATCCGCAAGTTACGCTGATGTTTCATTATTTTCTGGAATATACTTTGTTCAAATAGAGACAAGTGACTCAGAAGCTGTAATTGTAGCAACAATGAATATGACTCAATACTACATAACTCAAGCTAAGCTTATTGCCAATATAGATTTGAGTTGTCTAAACTGTAATGCTAATTTTCAAAATGCATTACTTTTTGACTTGTACCTTGAAGCTACAAAAAATGCACTTATGCTTGGTAGGTTTCAAGATGCAATAGATAATTTGAAAAACTTAATGATAACTGTAGATAGTTCCGGATGCTCATCTTGCAGTGATATAGAGCCTTTAGTTTCTACAGCAGGAAATATAGTCTCAGTAGGTGTTATAGATTGTTTATTAACTCAACAAAATAATTAGTATGGAGTCTAAAAATTCAAAAGTGTTTGTTGCTTCAATAAAAAATTTATCTAAAAAACTAGAGTTTTATGGCGATGCAGACATATCAAAGATTAATTTACTAAAACTCATATACAAGTACGCATGTTATTCAGAGACCAATCTGCAATTGCAAAAAATGAATTCAATGGTTCACAAGCTTCAGAACACAGATGACATGATATGTTCAGAGTTCCAAGCTTCAAGTGGGGTTTCAAATCCAGAGAATGTAACAGGTGTTATTGACGCAGAAGGACTTAATCAGCACCCTGTAATACAGGACATTTCCGTATTACTTATTTCTTCTGAAAATCACTACACTTTTAGTTTTCAAGATTTGTTTTTGAACTATTCTGATGACGGAGCAGGAGGTCCAAGTAGTTTTTTTATTGAAGAACTTCCTTCTTCAGGAGGTACGTTATTTTATGATAATCAAGAGATTCTTGTAAACGTATTGATGACAAACCCTTCTTTATTAAAATACGAAAGAGACTCAAATAATCTTGGGTATAATGATTCTTTTAATTTCGTAGCTTATGACGATGACTTGCAATTGCCTTTGCAATCAAACATTGCTACTTGCCAGGTATTAGTAGAGGCTTTTGAATTACCTAACCAGCCAGCAACTGTGGGTGATAGAAATCAATATGTTGAAAACAGAACCACAACAGTATTTACTGTGGCTGATTTCACAACTAATGCGAGTCCAGAATATTTTGATCCAGAAAACAACCCTCTAGACGCAATAAGAATAGACGTTATTTCTTCTGCAAATGACGGAGTTTTGTATTACATAGGAGCTCCTGTTGAAGTTGGGCAGATAATAACTGCATCAGAGATAGCTGCAGGTTCTTTTTACCATGTAGGTCCTGATGAGAACACAATAAATTCAGACTCATTTGAACTTTCAGTAAGAGATACTGGTTCTATGATTTGGGTTCAATAAAAGCAACTGTTCAGTGTGACTGAACATTAAAAAATAATGAACAATGATATACACGATAACAAACGGAGGTTTAGCAAATGGAAGACCAAGCTCTATAGGTTCAAATAGTATTGATGTAGATAACAGGGTTGAATACTCTTTTACTATAGAAAACTTTACCACAGAAACATCTCCTCCATATTCAGACCCAGAGGATGATGATATGTCTTACATAAAGATATTGACATTGCCAGTTTTAGGCACAATAAGACTAAATGGAAGTTTAGTTTTGGCGGGTCAAATAATACAGGCAGGAAGCTTATCTACAGGGAACTTAAAGTATATTTGCTCAGACCAAGACTTAAGTTATTCAGAAAGCTTTTCATTTGATGTTGCAGACACTGGATCTCAAACTATAAGCGGGCTGCAGACAGGTGTAATGACAATAAATGCTAGAGATGTTGTTAACCTGCCCCCTGACGTTGTAGGAGACAACAATATAGGAATAGAGTTTGATGAGATCTTTGCTTTTACTGCAGCAGATTTTACAACAAACACAACTCCTCCATATAATGATCCAGAAGGTGACGCCCCTTCTAAATTGAAGATACTTTCACTGCCAATACCAGAAAAAGGGATTTTGTTTTTTAACGGGCTTGAAGTTCAAGTCAATCAGGTTATAGATTTCTCGCAAGTTCAATACTTAAATTACGCTCCTGTACTTCTTCAGACTCAAGAAACTTTAGCTAAAACTGCTAGCTTTAGGTTTTCAATCTCAGATGAAGGCTCAGGTTTATTTACAGAATAAAATTACAGATATATGGGATTAATGACAATAAATGTTAGAGAAGAAGGCGGCGGTAGCAATAACGCTATAGTTACAACTAGTATCTTGGAAAGTTCAAATTGCATGGAAAAGAGAATTGTAACTTTAACAGGAGATAATTATTACTACGAAATGCAATATCGAATTTACGGAGAGAATGTGTCTGCTTTAATATCAGTAAAAGATTATGACGGAAATGACGCTCCGTTGTCAGGATACATTAATGAGAGTGGAGTTCCGTTTTTTGTGGATTTAATGTCTTTTGTATCACCATCCTCTCCTGCAAACACAACTGAGCTTAAGGTTATGTTTGAAATATTTGATCAGGAAGGAGGAGAGTTAATATGGGCTCACAATGTAAAAAGAATGTCCACAAACAAAAGATGTATAACTCTAGACGACATGTAGTATAAGCAATTATTATTATACAAGAATTATAATTCTGTCACAAATTTTTACTATATTAGTGACAGAATTTTTTTAACTTAAATTTACTAAATGGATTCACAAACTATAAAGAGTTATTTAAAGAAAAAACCAAGTTACTTAAAATGGGGTAACGCAAGAGTTCAAGAGGTGTTGAGGCTAAACTTAGGGTTAGTGTTTGATTTGTCAGACATAAGGAAAGCAAAAAAAGAATTAAAAGCTGAATTAAAAAAAGAGTTAAAAAAAGAAACTCCTTTTAAAATTGACATGCCTACGTCAACAGTACCTACTCAAGAAATTGTTGATCAATTTATTGCTCTTGCAAAAAGAATGGGAGTGCAAGTTGTTGATAGTAAAAAGCAAGAAGAGGAAGACACTGTGTTTAAGAGAAAGAGAGCTCTAAAAGAATTCAGAACTCCAAGCATACAAGATCAGGTTGGAATGCACATATTGTTAGGGTGTAATCATGTTCCTTTTCATCATAAGCAATTACACAGAAGTATAATCAGCATGATGAAGGAATATAAGTTAGACATAAAAGGATTTCATTTACTAGGTGATTTCCTAGACTTAAATCCACTATCTTCTCACGATAAAGGAAGGTTCACAGCTGTACCTGGATTAACACTAGATGATGAATATCAAATAGGAAATGATTTACTTTGTGACTTTGACAGAGTGCTATCTAAAGATTGCTGGAAAACTTTTATGTATGGTAATCATGAAGATAGATATAACAGATGGATGTCTGTTATGGACAACGCAAAAACACCATTAGCATCTCCTGAAGATGCGTTAAGACTTTGGAAAAGAGGTTATAATGTAAAAACAAGATGGAGTCAAGACCACATTACAATAGGAAATGATTTTGATATATTTCATGGAATATACTATAATGTACACAATGCAAAAAAACACTTAGATACATTCAGCAGAAACTGTGCATACGTGCATACTCACAGAGTTCAATCTTACAGAGAAGGAAAACTAGCTGCACACAATATTGGAACTTGCGCTAACCTAAATAGTAAGGCATTTGGTTATGCTACAAGAGCAATGAAGCAATCATGGTCAAATGGATTTGCGATACTAATGGTTGACAAGCATGGAGATTCTCATTTAACTCAAGTTGTTCCGGATAAAAATGGGAACTTCTACTTTGGAGGTAAAAAATATTAGATATGACGAAAAATGAAATAATATATACTGTATATGAAAAGCTGAATATAAGTTCTGATGATAGTGATTATTCTGAAGAACTAATATCTTCTTTAATAGATAGTAAAAGAGCAATGCTTCTTAAGCAGCAGTACGCAAAGAATGCTTGGCATATGCCAATTGAAATAAAACAAGAGCTTTGTTTAGATTTAGAACTTGTAGACGCTGTCGAAGGATATTGTACTGCAGGAAAAATAATGTCTACAAAACTATCTATACCAAAATCAATAAAAATAAAAGGTAAAGAAGGGCCTCTTCTTGTCAGAAGGAGTGACGGTATGGCTATTCCAATAAACATAATCCCTATAGAAAGAATTCCCTTCTTATTCAATAACAAATACACTCAACACTTAATGTATTGTGCAATTGATATGAGTGGTAAACTACTATTGGTGTCAAAAGACAATAAGCATAGGTTTTTAAAATCCATAAAAATAACTGACATATTTGAAGAACCAGATGTTGCAAGAGACATGCAGTGCAACAAAAATTCATCTTTAGAAGCATGGGATGATAGCTATCCTGTTGAGTTAGCTATGTCTGATGTAATAGCAGACCTTGTTGTTAAAGAATTAACCAGGCCTTTAAACATACCAAAGGACGAAATAAACGATGCTTCAGATGACAAAGGAAGAAGACAATGATAAAAGAAGCCATAGGGTAAAAAGTGACTATGGTCTTTCAGATTACTATAAAGATTTTTCTGAAAACAATAAGGAAGGTGTTGTTGATAAAAACATGTACAATAGTATAATAAAAGAATTTAACAGCCATGTTAGAGATAGAGTTTCAAACAAAGGCGCTGATTATGTATTCCCAAAAAAGATTGGGTTTTTAGAGATAAAAAAAATAAAACCATCAGTTACTATTGATAAGGAAGGAAACGTAATAAACAAGCTTCCTATTAACTGGAAAGCAACAAGGGAGTTGTGGAGGGACAATGAATCTGCAAGGGAGAAGAAGACAAAGATAAGATTCATAAATGAACACACTAAAGGTTATACCTTTAGATTGTATTACAAGAAAAAAAGAGCTAATTATAAAAACAAAAGTGTTTACAGAATGCAATTTAACAGAGAATTAAAAAGACAATTGTCTAAATCTATATTTGCAGGAAGGATAGATGCTTTCTTAAGATAAGGAATATGAAAAAAGAAGAAGAATACACAGGTAATACAAAAGGTGGAACATGGGCAGGAAGTGCTATGGGAATAGATGAATTATCAAAAGATCTTGATTGGTAAAAACAAAATAACATGGGAAACACAGCAGATTTAGTAAGTATAAAAATGGTAGCTGACAGGCTTATGCAAAACCCATTGCTAAAAGATTTAAACTATGAGTTCATAGTTGATCATGCAATGCAAGTTTTGAGAATAATAGAAGCTCCATCACTATATGTTACTAGAAGAGAAAGAATAAACATAGAAAATTATAGAGGATTAAAGCCTATAGACATGATGACTGTAGAAGCTATATCTAAGGTTGAGGGACAAACTCAAATATCACTTGTAGCAAGTGAAGACATTCAGCAAGAGTTTTATGGACAAGGAATAAAGCCTTCAAGAAGAGATCTTACGTACTCACTAAACAGCAAGTATGTTAGCGTAAATTTTGAAAAAGGAGATGTAGATATAATATACAAAGCTATTGCTACAGATGAAGATTGCTATCCAATGGTATTGAACAATGAGACACTATTGAGGTGCGTTCAGAGTTATATTAAATACAGCTGGTTCCAAATACTTTATGATATGGACATGATATCTGAAAGAAAAAAGAATAGTGCAGAAATAGATTACTCTTTTAATGTAGCTCAGGCTGAGATAAACTTGAAAATGCCAAGCATTGATGAAATGGAAGCTTTAGTAAATGTTGTCACTCAATTTCTTCCAAGTAGTACTGAACACTCGAGAAGGTTTGAATTTTTAGGAGCGCAAGAAAAATTAAGAATACATTGATATGATAAAGAAGGATGTTATAGGGTACAAAGGTATGTCAAAAGACCTTTCTAGAGATAAGAAGTCAGACAAGTATTTTGATGCAAAAAACATAAGGATACTTGCTACTGATCAGAAAAGTTCTTTTGCAGTTACAAATGAGCTTGGTAATGAGTTGGTTTTTGAAATACCAAAACCATTTGTGAACATAGATAATACTCAAATAGAATATACTGTTAATGGGGTATTAAAAACTATAAGTTACAAAACCACAGGAAGTCAAATACCTAGGTGCGAGATAGAAGAGATAGCTAGCAGGCATGTTGTTTCCGGAGAAACAGAGACTGTAAATGTAGAAACTATTGTAGTAACTTTTCAAGACGAAGCTGTACATGAAGATGACTTCGAGGTCAGCTACCTTACTAGTCATGGTCCTAGTCATGGTCGTAACGAAATATACGTATGGTGGACTAGAAATCCAGAAACTCCTGACGACTCAAATTTCTTTGCAACAATACCAGATGATTCAATACCAGGTAGTCCTGGATTAAATTCTGCAGTTATATTTTTAGAAAAGATAACTGGAGCTTACGGATTAACAGCTACTAGAGAGGAAAATGTAGTCACAATAGAACTTCCTGTTGGAGCAAACTCTCCAAGGGTAGATGCTAATTTTGACGCAGATGACTGCCTTGTAAGCTTCTCTCAAGAAAGTAAAGAGGTTGTTATTGAGGGAGATCAAGTTGTACTTTCTGGAGAGCAGGTGATAATAGGTGTTCAAGACATGAGAGACTCTGCTTTGATTGTTACTACAGATGATAATGGGTTTGACTGTTATTGGGAATTAAAAGGGATAGGTTCTGATTCTTTTGATTTGGACTTGCTTTACTTAAACAATTTGAGTTTGTCAAAAAACAATCTTGTTCAAATATTATATAATTACGAAAATTCAGTTTTACAAAAAGTCTATATGGTTGACGGATCAAATCAACTTAGGTTTTTTAATATAAAACAAAGCGTAGAAAATGGAGATAACTTAAATCTATTAGATTTGCCTAAGTCAGCTATAGACACTGTTAGTGACATAAAAACAACACAACCATACATAGAAAGCGTAGTAGAGGGAGGTAGTCATACCTCTGGAATGATACAATACGCCTGTAACTTTTACAGGTTAAATGGGTCTCAAACAACAATATCTCCATTGTCAGAGATAAAAGACATTGGAAAAGGAAACTCTCAGGGTGGAGGAGGCGTGAATGAATCTATGAACAAGTCAGTCTTGGTAAAAGTTTCAGGGATAGATAAGAGTTTTAGCCACATAAAACTTTACTCAATAAAATACACATCTTACAATGAGAATCCAGAAATAAAAATAGTAGCTGACAAAGAAATAGGCTCTAGTGATTCCTTTTCTTTCGTAGATACAGGAGGGGAGGCGCCGTCAATATCTATAGAGGCATTTACATTTCTAGGGTCAAGCCCTGTAACTCCAAAACATATATTTACAAAAGACAACAGGTTATTCCCTGTTAATATAAAAGAAGAGTTTTTTGAAGTCGAGATAGACACAAGGGCTTACTCTTTTGATGCTCCTTTTGGTCAATTAAGAACAGCTAGAATTGGAAGTGGTCCAAGATTAAATAGCACCGGAGGTCTTGTTTTTGACCAACATGCAGAGGTGATAGATAGTGCCACAACTGTAACTGTAAACTATGACTCTGTTCCAAAAGAGTTTGATTGCGTAAATAGAGATTATAAAAAACACAAGTTTAGATCTGATGGGGTTACTCTTGGAGGCTCAGGAAAGTACATAGAAGTAGAGTTTCTTCAGTCTACAATAACTGAAGGTGCTGAAGATATGAGATTTTTTAAAGACAACGAGCTGTATAGATTAGGAATAAAATTCTATAACAATAAAGGTCAATTTACTGAGCCTAAGTGGATAATGGATTTTGTTGCTCCAGAGGGAAATCTTGAAGGAAAATACAATCAGTTAAAAATTATTCTTACAAATGAGTTTTCTTCATGGATAAATGATTCTTCAAATTTTGAAAAAGAATCAGACAAACCTGTCGGATACAAGGTTCTAAGGTCTAAAAGAGATTTACAAGATAGAACCATAATTACTCAAGGTATATTAGCTCCAATGATAGCCCATGTTGCTTTGAGAGAAGATAAGCTTGATGAATGGCCAGAAAGAATAGAGTATGGAGATTCATCTAAAACAAATAAGATGCCTTCTATGATAAGGGTTTTTGAAGACGAATTCCCTATGAATGAAAATAATACTTATCGAAGGCTACACGATTTTTGCACAGGAAATGGATTAGTAGAGTCGAGTCTAAATAACTATGTTGGAGAAGGCTACAGAAGAGAGTCCTTCAGGGCAAGCTCTAGAGATGATATGTATTCAGACGAGATGCAGTATGGAAAAATGATGCAAATGTTTAGTCCAGAAGTCTCTTTTTCAGACATTTCTTTTGATGGACTAAGTCAAACTCCATTATCTGTGAAAGGAATAGCAATGAAAAAAAGAATTGAATCTTGGGCTATGGAGACTAATTCTTTCACAAAAGAAGATCAAGTTGAAATAAAGTTTCATGGAGGAATAAATAAATACAGTCCAGGAACAAATCAAGAGACTATAGAAAGGATAAGGGGAGAAGCCTCTGATATTGGTGATCATGGAATTTTTGGAAAATCCGGAGGTAGCGGAACAATGTCTGCATATCATATACTTCGTGACTTCACAGGTACATTTTTTAAAAACACAAATGAAAGGGACTGGCAAATATACAAAACACCCGAACTTACAGAGAGGGGTCAAGGGTTTAAAAACTATAATGGTGATGGAAGATACAATTACTCAAACAACTTAAAGACAATGCTTCAAGATGAAGGATCTAAAGGTGTTTGGTCTAATGGAGAGAGATGTGTTACAATAGTTGGAGGATCTGACGACCCTTCTTTCAATCCTACTTGGAGGCCGGAATTAAAAGACTTATGGCTTCAATCAAGTTTTGGAGGAGTTAAAAAGAATGGTGTTTTAGTTTGTGAACTTGTTAAAGAAGAAAACTTAAAGTACACTGGACTTATGTATGGAGGAATGAGTTATTCTGCAAAAAAAAGCTCTAATTTTATTGAAATAGGAGAGTACCAACAGATAGAAAATGTGATTTCAACAATAGAATCTCCTGGAGACACATACGTTCAAACTTATAAGTTTCTTAAATTAGCCAGAGATGACGAGTGGCAAGAGTCAGAAGGTTGGGGCCTTGTAACTGAGATTGTTTATGTAAATATAGAATCCACTATAGATTTAAAAAACAGGAATGATATATCTGTTTTAAATTGGGATTCAAAAAAACACCCTAAAGAAGGAGAGTATCAAGACTATAATAGAGTTTACTCACAAGAACCCACTCTATCTGTATCTTCTGGATTAGGAGACAAAATAAAAAAGATAAATGAATTTGATACTAGGATATCAGCTTCAAAAGAGAAGATACCTGGTGAGTTTGTTGACTCGTGGACTGATATGTTGGAAAATGAGTATATGGATTTAGATGGTAAGTACGGGCCAATAAATTCTGTAGTAAACTTAAAGGATGAAATATTCTGTTTGCAAGACAATGCTGTATCTTATATAGCAATAAATCCCAGGGTTCAAATAAATCCTGATGACGGAATATCTCTTGAGTTAGGTTCAGGGGGAATACTTCATGATTACTCATACAAAAGTACGGAAGTTGGAACTTTAAACAAATGGGGAGTAGTTTCTTCTGAAAACTCATTTTACTTTGCAGATACAACGACAAAGGGTATAATGGCCTTTGGAGGAAAAGGAATGATGAGGCTTTCTGATATTAATGGAATGCATTATGAGTTAAAAAACAGAATGAAAAATTCACTGTCTGATGACAATCCTGTGCTTGGCTCAGGTGTTTCTTGTGGATACAATTCTGTCAACTCAGATGTTTATTTTAGTTTCCTACAGAAGGGAGATAATTTTACATTAGCATTTAATGAGAAAATAGGTCAATTTGTATCTTACTATGATTATGTGCCTTCCTGGTATTTAACAAAGGGAGATAATATGATTTCTACAGATCCAACAAACAAGCAGTTGTGGGAGCACTTCAAAGGTAATCCTAATCACTTTTACGGAACCCACTACAGAAGCTCAATGACAATGCATGTTGCTCCTGAAGGTAACGAGATAATATTAAATAACGCTTCTTTCAAAATGGAGTTAACTGATATGCAAGGCCAGGAATTAATGAATAAAGGCTTGACTAAAGTTAGAGTATATAATGATTACCAAGACTCTGGAGAAGTTGAATTGGTTATGAGAAAGAATATGTTTAAGAAGTTCAGGAACTGGAAATTAAATCTTCCTAGACAAAAAAACTCTAGAGAAAGAATAAGAAGTTCATGGGGATTTGTTGAGATTATATTTGACAATACAGACAAAAATAGATTGATACTTCACGACATGACTATATTTTATACTCAACATTAAAAGCGTGTGACATGACACATTGACTAGTATGTTTACATTTCATATATTTGTATTATGCTGTATAATGACAAAGAAAAAGATAAAAAGAAAAAGCCTGGGTTTAATACTCAGGCTTTCAAGCATGCTATAGGTATGATTGAGTCCAGTGGTGGAAAGAATATGTGGAATAACAACACTTCTGCTACAGGTAAATATCAATTCCTGTATAAGCTAATAAAAGATGATCCAGACATGAAAGGTGTCTCTAGGAGAGAATTCTTAAAAAATAGCGAGCTACAAGAAAAAATAATGGACAAAGCTCTTAATGGGAGTCTAAAAGGATTTGTCTACGGAACAAACTATGCAAATAAAATAAAGAAACAATACAATTCTGATTATGGAACTGAAGACATTACTGCTTTACTCCATTTTTTAGGACCAGGAGATGCAAGAAAGTTTTTGAAAAACCCAGATGCATTTAAGGTTAAAGGAGTTAATAAAACACCTCAAGACTATATATCTAAGTTTAGAGGAATGTATGATGAGCACCCTAGTCAAATTAAGGCTATGGAAGAATTCAATAGAGCTCCTGCGTATGATATATATAATGACGATAGTAGTATTGGAAATCTTTCTATGCCTACTCCTCCAAAACAAGAAATGCCTTACAGAGAGTTTATGCCTGAGCAAAGAGATAACACTCAAGTAGGAACTCCTAGGAATATCCCTATGCAACCAGTTGGACAACCAGCTGAATTTGACATGAATAGTTTTAGACTTGGAGGATCAATGAGTTGTGGTGGGCCAGGCCAGCCACCTTGTGATGAAAAGCATTTTGAGGTAATAAGAAATTCTAGGCAAGGATTGGTTAACAAGAATGACGATGACACTGTGTCTACACACAGGATGACGCATCAGTCAAATCCTAATGAAGATGGTACTTTTATTTCTTTTCCTACTTTATTTTTAAATGAAGATAGATCTTGGGAAGATTTAAATCCTAAGAAGTATATAGAAGAGGATAATTACAAAGGAGAAAGAGGTTGGGGACAAGCTTATGATAGAGCCGTAAAAGACAATGAGATATACACTTTTAAGACAGAGGAAGAGGCAAAGAAATTTGCTGTAGATGGTTCTTGGAAAAAAAGTACCGGGGAAAACAATTCATTTGAATACGGAGGTAATTTAGGTCCAGGAGACCCACCTTTAGAAGGATATGAAAATGCTACACAGTTGCCAGAGATAACTCTTAATTCTAAAAAGAAAGAAAAGTCTTGGGTAGACAGTGCTTTAGACGTCGCAAATGAATATGTGTACGAGCCTATGAGAGATGCTGCTTTTGATACTGCAGATGTTGGAATGGCTGTCGCAGGAAATATAGCTAATATGCCTCATCTGGCATCTGGAGGAGAAGACCTTCCTACACAGTACAGATTAAACAGGAATCCTGACGGAAGCTTAAACATGAACGACATGGTGTCTAAAGACAACAGAGAAATGTGGGAAAGAAATAAGGATGTTTCTGGGAAGGCAGTAGAGTTGGCGGCAGGTGAAGTAGCAGGATTAGGTATAGGGCACGGAATAGGTCATGTCGCAAAGAAACTTAAAAAGCCTGCGCAAAAGGTGCTGGAGAGTTTTTCTTCAAAAAAACAAGTATTAAATCCTGATCTTTCGAGCGAAAGCCTTGGTTTTTCACAAATTCAAAACATAAAAGACAGGGTAAAAGACTTAAAAAACAATCTAAAAAACACTATAGGGGAAGTATCAAGAAAC
>Ga0115008_10002993_pt1 | contig 13972 bp, 13 predicted proteins | sample FraStrMetagenome_FD_87164 | JGI IMG/M metagenome (GOLD analysis project Ga0115008, IMG submission 87164) | Marine eukaryotic phytoplankton communities from Arctic Ocean - Fram Strait ARC3M Metagenome | ecosystem: Environmental > Aquatic > Marine > Oceanic | place: Fram Strait | collected...
TCCAGCCGGTCCTGCAGGCCGTCGGCGACGCCTGCAAGCAGATCAATCGCATCGTCCAGCGAGCCCAGACCGACGACCTGTATGGCGCCGCCGTCGGCGCCGACGGGGAGCAGCTCGACGAGAACGTCCAGGGCGAGGTCCAGCAGAAGCTCGACGTGGTGTGCAACACCATCATGCTCAAGAGCTTCTGCGGGTGCAGTTCCAGCATCGCCGCCGTTGCCAGCGAGGAGGAGGACGTGCCCCGCACATGCTGCGATGTCATGGTGAGTTGAGTTGCTTCAATCAGCTACGATACACGGTTTGCTTAACTAAATTATTTGATTCCTAAACCATACTTGCATTTTATGATCATTACTCGGGTGTGTGTGGATATATAGAACGACTCGGCCTTTGCGGTTGGCGATTATGTGGCGGTATTCGATCCCATTGATGGCAGTAAGAACATTGATTCGTCTCTCCCAGTGGGAACCGTGTTTGGTATCTACAAGGCGGCACCTGGAACGGATGCCGGCGAGGCCTCCTTCATGCAGACGGGTGATTCGGGTCTTGTTGCCGCTGGGTATTGTCTCTATTCGGCGACGACCGTCCTCGTGGTGACGATGGGATCGGGGGTCGACGGCTTCACTCTCGATCCCGACAAGGGTGTATTCCTTCACACGCACGAAGATATTAGAATTCCAAAGACGGGTCCTATCTATTCGTTCAATGAGGCCAACTTCCGTGACTTTTCTAACCCCGTGAAGAACTATCTCGCATCACTAAAGGAGGGAACCAGCCCAAGCGCGGTCAAAACACGGTCCAGTGCTCGTTATGTAGGGGCTCTCGTCGCCGACGTTCACAACGTGTTGATCAACGGAGGCATTTATGGTTATCCGGCAACACGAAGCAATCCCGACGGAAAGCTTCGGCTGTTGTATGAGTGCTGTCCTATGGCAATGATCATGGAAGAAGCCGGAGGCGCTGCATCGACCGGGGCGGGGCGGATTCTTGCGGTACAGCCCACAGAGATTCACCAAAGAGTATCGACGTTCCTTGGTAGCATTGAAAACGTCTTCGAGTTGGATCAGTTCCATCAATATTACGATGATGAAGATGCATAGTGAAATAAATGATCGACTAGGGATCCCTAGCTACTAGTAGATCTAAATAAATGCTGTAGAATAGAGAATCGAATCTCAGTAGAAGAAACATTTTAACAGTATTATAACCAGGTGATGAGTACCCTACTACCGTAGTTAGGTATGGCAGAGATGCCAAAATATGAATCAATGTAAATATCAAAGATGTGTGCTTTATGAGCCCCCACGCGTAAACCCCGCGTTAGATTCTCCTTCTCCTAGTAGATCTACTCCTCCTCTTCTCCGCCCTCGGGAACCTTTTCTTCCCCGGGCTTTTCAGGTTTGACCTGAATTTTTGTCCATACCGAGTCCCCAAGGAGAGACGAGAGCCCCCTACGGTGCTGGCCCTTGTCGTTCGGCTCTTCCTTGACAGGGGTGTCACCACCCTCCTCATCTTCCTCCTCCTCATCATCTCCGGCATGATAATCCTCCTCGTCATCTGAATCTGGAGGCATACACGGCGATTTTTCAATCGGTCGGGCAATATATTTAATGAAGAAGCTTTCCTCATGTGGGACGACGGGCCCAGCCGAAAGAGCATTGCGGCCATCATCTGCCGGTTCATCGCCGAAATATTCTTTCAAGGCACGCTCGTCGTCATCCTCATCCTCAACAGACTTGTTGGGAATACAGGGGGTCTTTTTGATGGGGAGAATCAAATGCTTGACCAAGACCTGATCCTTGCAGAAAAGCAGAGGAGCAACGATGATTTTGTTGAACAGGAGATGCTCCTGAAATATCCGAAGAAAGTTGATTCTCATGTCCTCGATGCGCTGTTCCAGCGTTCGAGTGTCTTCCCTGCGCTCCTTCTGATAATTTTCGTATCCACCCTGCAGCTGATGCTTGATGTGATCACGTCTCTTGACAGGCTCATCTCCTTCCAATTCATCTCCAAACCAAGCCAACTTGAATCTCATGGCCTTCGAATACATGTGCATGGCATCATGATTGGACTGGATGAGGCTCTCGGCCGCAACCGTTTTGGTAAGATACCGCCTCGAAAGATAGGGGAACCGTACCACCTTGAGGACCTGCGTCAGCAATCCCTCCCGGTTGGCGGTATCGTGCTTGATCCAGGCAATCGCGGACTCGTACACAACCATTTCGTTAGGTACCTCCAACCCGTCGTCACTCAGTAGATCAACCACCATCTCGGTCGGTAGATCCAGGAATAAATACGTCGCCGCCGGTTGGCAGATGCCGCCCGATCATGGCCGTCGATGCCATGAGCAGAGGGTCGTTGGAGCAGAACCGCGCGGCCTTCCATATTTCCAGGCACTTGTCCTGATCCAGCTCGTGCAGGAGCAACTCGGTACATTGCACCGTGGCGTGACGTACATCGAGGAAGTAGGCCGCCCGGAGCAGCGGGATGGAGGTCTCGTAGTCAATCTTGGTAATAGCCCCTGTGTACAAGCTCTCGGCAACGACCTCAAACGTCGCGGGTTGGATGGCCGGCTCAAAGGTGAGAGTGTACTGACTCCGAGTGGGATCGTCCGTCAGTACGCTGCGAAAGTATCCCGACCCACAGGACAGCACGACCTTATGGAAGTCAAACTTTTCCGTTCCACACGTAACGGTAATATCGCACAAGGTCTTGGACTGGTACATCTCCCGCAACTGCGCGGCAAGCTGCAATGTGTACAGCCCGTCAAAGTCGTGAAGCTCGGCACCGTCTTCGTCGCCGTTTTCACCAGTCACAAACAAGTGCTTCACCTGGTCAGTCGCTGCCAGCATGGTATGTCCCGCCGCCTTCATGGACAGAAAGGGCGAATGTGGCGCATTTTCAGTGGAGTCGGGCGCCGCAGCACTTGATGTCGTACCGTCCGTCGGTTTAATATTTTCCCGATCGTGTGCTTCCGTGACCAGGGAACCAGTGCTGCTCGCGGGGCTCAGGGCGACGGCAGCAGCAGCAGCCGCAGCCGACGGCGATTTCACCGCAAGTTTGGCCTCGTGATCGAGGGCCATCTCCGCCGTCTCGACGAACTTTTGCAAATCACTTGTGACGACCGATGGCGACATTACATCGGGAGGGGTTGTGGTCGTGGTTGCCGCTCCAGCGGCCGAGTCCGCGGCCGCCCCTTCTGCTGCGCCGGCGGCGTCGCTGTTTTGTTCCGAAGCCATCATCATACCACCTGATGCTCCTCTGACCGTGCTCACTTCGTTCCAACCGTTTATTGTTCTTGGGCGAAATGCATTCATCAACTAACTAACCCTAGACTAGGCCCTGTGCGGATACGGCACGGCACGCCAAAGAAAGTGCCAAATAAATCCCATGATGCGAGCTTTCGATCGCCGAAATCGAAACCCAAAATAGCAAACTGCAAAACGGCACATGTACAGTACGTACATGTACAGTACGTACGTAACATCTCCTGCTTGCTCATTTTCATCATTCTTCATCCATGCATACGCATGGCGGCCATGGCGGCATGGCTGATGCCGCTCTAGCTCTCCAGCAATACCGACCCTTTGTATCGAAGGAGTGAGAAGACGCTGCAACTCCACCTCAATCAGTCATGACAGCAGGCCGACCAGCACCAGCTGCCTCGGCTGCCACCAAAATTTTGCTCCGCAAGTGGTCGCCTACAATGGCCACCACCTCAGCAACATCCAACAACATCAACATCACCAACGCCTTGGAATCCATTCGTCGGGAGGCTTGGGAGGTTGCCTACCGGCACATCTACTCTCAAGAGGAGGTGGATCGTTACTTCGAGGGTCTATCGAAGGAGGGACGGACGTGGCCATCGATACCTTGCCGGCACGAGGAAACGGCGGTTTGTGAAGTGCAGCCACTTACGCATACGGCGGAAATAGCAACACAACCGCCAGCAATATGCGCCTATGCCAAGTGGGGTTGGACCCCACGCGCACAGGCCGAGCTGCGCAGCCTGTATGTCTCTCCGCAGCACTGGAATCGAGGGTGCGGTACCATCTTGTGGGACTCCATCATGTCGAAATGTCGAACCGAACAGGTGCAGAGCATGGATATCTGGGTTTTGGCCAATGCTCGATCGGGAGAATTTTATGCCGCGAGGGGTTGCAAACGCGTAGGGGAGGGCGATTACTTCATCGGTGATAAAAGAGAGACGGCATTGTGTTATCGATGGATGCCAGACCTGAGTAATAAGTAGATTATGTTTATCTGTGCATTCTTTTGCTGATTTGTAATATGTTTTATCTGTACATGATCCTTATCCTATATCTTCTGTAAAGTACCTTTCTTTATGCATAATGTATTCATTGCTGCCTCAAAAGTGTATTATTCGTACGGTATTCGCTTGTGTTGAGATCCTCACAACGTGTATTTGGGAATAACATGCGATCATGCAATCAGTCGGAATCACCTACAGTAAACGGGGCGACAGCACTACCACCACCTCCACCACCACCTGCAGTAAAGCTAAAGGATGTCGATCCATCACATGGGAGATTTGCGCTGTTGACCGCCTTGACGGCCATTGTTGTGGAGTAGGACTGCCTACGAGCGAGATTGAGACGCTCCGCCTTGACGACAGTAATGTCCTCACAAACGGCAACATCATTGGCACTCAGGGGCCATCCACGTGGATTTTGCACCCCCAAATCAAAGATTAAGCTCTCGCCTTTTCCGTGTCTCGTCGTATCCAACTCCTTGATATTGGCCACCTGCTTCCCCTCGTTGGCGATACTATACTCGTACTGGACCTTCACACTGGTCGGGACGATGCCTTGTGAATCCGTCTGATAGCTGAGCAACTCGAGCGCACCGAACGAGTTGCCATACGCCAACTCGTATCGTGTACAGTCCATCTTGATGGCCATACTTTGCCGGATCTTGTTCTCCTCGTCCTGAATCACCACGGTGATTTGCGGCCGTACTTCTCCATTGGGCGTGTCGGGCAAAACTTTCCAACCAAACACCTCGAACTCGTCGCCGATGTTGACGTACCGCACAAGGTACAGATGCGGATGGACGGATCCATCATCGGCAGTACCCAGAATGGTAAGTCGCGCCTTTTTCAGCCCTATCGTTCCACTAAAGGCACTCAAACACTTGAGGTCTCTGTCCTGATTGTTGTTGCCCTCCCAGCACTGACCACCCGTGAATCGGAATCGGAGACGCTTGGGCCGTTCGGCACATTGCATTTTGGAGTGCATCTGATCGCATGGCGTCCCATCGGGAGAGGCACATCGCAACGATGTACTCACTTGGCAGGACTGCGACTTTGGATTTCCGCTTTCGGCGCATGGATCTGACTGAATTGGTTTGGGCGTTGGCGGCGGTGGTTTGGGCGTTGGCGACTTTGTTGGAGCTCGAGTTGGCGACTTTGTTGGAGCTCGAGTTGGCGACTTTGTTGGAGCTCGAGTTGGCGACTTTGTTGGAGCTCGAGTTGGTGACTTTGTTGGAGCTCGAGTTGGTGACTTTGTCGGGCTGGTCTCAGTAGTGGCAACCACCATACCCTGGCCGCACTTCCCGCACGTTTTTGGACATGCAGCGTCTCCCCTGGTACGAATTCCCACCTCTAGGCTGCAGTACTTGGCCATACGGCGCTCACTCTTTGCAATCCAGCTGCACTTCTTCCGCTTCTTGAGAGCCACGCGGCCGACGATGGCGGAAGAATCGCGGCATTGCTCCTCCAGCGAGGGACATGGCACGCCACACGTTACAGGGCAGATGACGGCCGACAACGGCGTGCGATACCCAGGAGGGGGCGTGCAAAAGGTCGTCCTAGCGGACTCTGCATTGGTCTGTATCTGATCCGCCAGCCAGGCACAGTCGCGCTTGACTCCGTTCTTGTCGGTGAAGCTTTGTGAAGCCATATCAGCGCATTGGGCAGACGATTGTAATGACCGGACGGCCGACGACTTGATCAGAGCTTGCACATGCGACTCGGAATCGAACTCGCTGTCGGTGTAATCGATGCTGTCGTCGGGTGCAGCTGTTGCTGCTGCTGCTTGGACTGCCGGAACGAAGCAGCCAGCGACGAGGAACAGAGCAAAGAGGAGCCGACCTATCGCCGACCAAGGAACGCCGCTGGCAGCGGCCGTAACGCGTACCATCTTTCTGTGCGGTGTTCTGTGATTGAATGCCACAAGGATTGTACGCTCTCCCCCTGGCCTGGTGCGCGTTGGCGGGCGATTCCGGCGATGGCAGATTTGAATTTTGGACAAGCAGCGCTCTCAGGCCGCCTCAGAATAAGGGTTGTAGAAGCACAAGAGATGCCTCAGACAGATTTCGATTGCAGACTTTGTGGCTTGGGCGGTGATAGAGTGACGTGAGCGAGCAAAGGAAGCAGTGGATAACGATGTTCACAACTACTAGCTAGTATGCGTGGCTTCGAGACGATGCTATCTATCGGTATAAAGATGTGACGAAGGCTCGCCTTGTTGCTGTCCCCGGCGTGTCTCAAGACAATCCCACCAATTCGAGCACTTCAAGCGTGTCTCAAATATGATTTTGGACACAACTCAACTCCAGCTCGATAGAAGGACATACTAATAATCCTCACCATGAACGATCCCATTGCTGGTAACGTCGTCTCTGCTAAGTCTGCTAAGCAGACTACCTACAAGCACCCGAGCGGCGCTGGCAATGTATCTTCTCCCTCATTCAAGTCATCATCTTGCCCAGCGCCACCGGCGACCATCGTAGCAGCAACCCCTGCTCCTTCCCGACTCATCTCCACCGCCTCCACCCCCAAAGCCAAAGACCAAAGGACCACTATTCTATCAGCGGTTACTACCAAGCTAACATCGCTCACACGGGCATGTCTCCGCACGGCGATCGTCCTGGCCACTCACCTGCACAGTCACGGTGCCACCCCGCTCCACGTCGCGGCCATCCGGGGCATATCCGATGAGTGGCTCGGCCGATTGCTTCGGGCGCATCGATCGGCGGCATCAGTCCAGGATCGGCCCAGATCGTTGACTCCTCTGCACGTAGCGCTCCGTTATCGTCACACAACCACCACGGCCGTCCAACTGTTGGTTCGGGCTCAACCGTCCTGTCTCGGTATTGGCTGCCGGAAGGGCCATCTGCCCATCCACGTTGCCGCGCAGTACTCCACGTCCGTCGAAATCGTTTGCTACCTCCTCACGTCGCTACCAGAGAGCGCTCGATCAATCACCAGTGATGTCGGGGACACTCCACTGCACCTCGCGGCTCGTGCCGACAATGATCGAGGCGATGAGATTGTCCTGACTCTGGTCGACTGGGCACCGGATCTTGCATTGAAACGGAATCGTATCGGCGAGACTCCATTCTCCATAGTATGTGGTCTATGGGATGCCTTTGTATCATCGTCGGTGTGGAGGGATAAGTCCCGGAAAATGATTTTGAGCGGCGATGCTGGCATTGTGATGGAATCGTCGGGTCTATTGAAGCGCCTTTGGAACAAAATGTCCTACCTTGCCAAGGCGAGATATTGCATCATTTCCAATAATACTGTTTCACAAACCGCCCTGATAAGTGATGGCCATCTCTTGCACGCAGCGGTGGGTTCATCGTGCCCGTCCAGCTTCGTAGAGCTCGTGCTGCTCTTACACCCACGTCAGATTGATGAGGTCGATCGAACTGGGAGACACCCACTGGCTATTGCGGCGGCAACGAATTTTCGCAGCGATGCCGAAGGATTGAACATCATCGATAATATTCTCAGCGCTCATCCCGAATCGGCCGCGATGCGAGACAGCAACGATAATTATCCATTGCATCTGGCGTTACAAAGCAAGAAGACCTGGGACTTTGGTGTTCGCAGTATATTTGAAGCATTTCCACATGCAATCGAAAAAGTAGACGCATCATCAGGCCTGCCGTTGTTCGTTTACGCAGCAGCTGCAGACGCTTCAGTACGGAACGAGAATGCAGCCTATGAACTAGATGTAAAGAGCGAGAATTTTAACGCTGGGCGCCGCATCTTCAGTGCTCGCCGAGGGAAGATCATCGCACGGAATGATTCCTTCGAAGAATATATGCAGGGTGCATCATTGCAAAGACTACTGTCAAGAAATTCTTCCCTCAAAAGCTGGGAAAGTGATCTCGAATCAGATGAAGCCGGTACTAGTTCTGATTCGGAAGCAGAGATGGAGGAAGAACGAGATCCAACTGAGAGTCATCGGCAAGATATTTGCAGGGAGTCAAGGGATGCGCAGGCCAGCCAGGTTGAAACCATGTATCGCTTGATACGTGGCAGTCCCTCTGTACTGCGCACAAAACTTACAAGCGGACTGCAGTCATACCAGTCCAAGTGACGCCTGCTATTATTCATATCCAATTAATCGACGGTGAAAAAAATGTACATGTAACCGCCTCTGAATTTACAACGAACACTGTCAACCAGGAATTCCTAGTAACTACGTAGCATATATGAGTGTAACTGCTGCATCACAAAGACTTTTGCTTTCCATTGGTGTGGTGCTGCTTTTGCAATTGCTCTTCGCCCTTCTTATGTTCTGACAAATCGTGCGCTTCACCCTTGGATACGAGAAGCCATCCCATGCGAATAAACATGGTGAACCAAACAAGGTGGAGAATAATGATAACGCCAATCAGACCGAAGAAGAATGGTCGGTATGCGTAGTAATAGATAGGGTCAAGACCTCCGACGGACACGAGGATGTAGGATTCCCAAAGCACGGCTCGGTAAATAACAAAGGGCAGAATGATGAGGCGAGTTACCAACCAAACCAACACCATCGAAACAAAGCAAACAATAGTTGTCGTCTTCCATTTCACGAAGTTGGCGAGCTTGGATAGGTCGACTGGAACATCTGAAATATCATGGACGAGGAACACCATCGATCCGATTCGAGTGAATCGCCAATGCGAGCTCCCAATGATAAGCAAGTTTGTAACTATGTGATGCACAAACATTTCCCGAAAGTCCCCTCGACATGTTTTGCTCCACCCAATGCAAATAGGTGATTGAATATTCTTCTTTCCCTCCTTGGTTGTGCTAATTGGACTCTGCAATCGAACGTCAAAGCTCAATCGCAAAAGTTCAATAAGTGCTTCGATATTGTATGCGCTCTGGACGAGATAGTACCAGGTCATACCCGGATCGATCGGTTGCTCATTGGGATGCCCAAAGAACAAGGTCTTGGTCCCTCCTCGGGAAGGATCCCACCAGGGCTTGTCCCAGAAGTAACACACGCCGTAAATGCTAACCGATGAATGATACAGCAACCGGAACACGTATTCACCAAACTTGACAATGCGTATCTCGTTCTTCTTCTCCCATTCCAACCCATGCGACGCCCGACCAAAACGTCGGCCAATAGAACTAAACCACGGCAGGAGCACCGACTTTACCAGCCGAAAGAGAAGAACCAGAACGACCAAGACGGCGGCTGATGTTGAACAGGTAAGCTCTCCAAGCACCGTGGACGTCGTCTTGAAGGCAAAGTCGTACATGCTGCCCAAGGTCGGCACTGCTGCGGCATTGCCCTCGGTTTGCTCGAGATACTTATCGTACCGAAGCAAGGGGGTGAATGTTTCCTCGACAACATCCCCAAGCCTATAGGAGAGCGGACCACCCTCCTCGGCAAGCCCAAACGGCACGTACTGCCTCCATTCGGCACCGAACGTGGTCACATCGATGATTTTGGAGAGAGACAGCGCCATGCCCGATGGGTAAACCTCATCCTCGGGCCGCATTGACCCGAATGGATTGATCATGTTTACCTTCTGTACGCACTACAGAGCGAACGAGGGGAACCCAACCGGACTGGTACCGGCAAGCAATGACGAAGAGTACACGTAGAGTGACGAAGAATGAGCATTGCAGCAGCTTAGATGAGGCACTACAGCATAATATTAGTGCCTGACTGTAAACGTTGGATGTTGGCATGTTGGCATTGTGGCATTGTTGGTATCCAAGCCCGTGTCAGCCGGGGTAGCGGCAGCAGCAGCAGCAGCGGCGGCACCGACAGCGGCAGGAGCTGGTGGACCTACTAAACGGAGGCGCGGGGCAGCAGGGGCCATCCCGGAGGTGAGCCACTTGCGTTGTTGAAAAGTTGATCATACCAAGATACCAACACACGCCCGCTGTAAAATGAGCTCGAACAACAACAAAAAGAAGAAGAAGAAAGGCAAGCAAAATCCAGGTTCAGTAGGAGGAGGCATGTCGTCTGCCGAGCGGAAAAAAAGGTTTTCTCAATATCAACATCTTTCCAATCAAGCCGTTCAACAGTTCCACACCAGGAACCATCGAGCTTCTGCCACCTCGTATCGGGAGGCGATCGAAGCGCTGGGCCATATCGACCCGTACGAAGACAATAGGTGGCAAATTTTCACTGGCTACACGTCGATTTTGAGGGAACGTTATTTCATTCCGGATAAGTCAGACGTTAACTTCCTGGCAGCCATGTCGCGCGATGAATCTGAGCTTCGCTTGTTTCGGTCGGAAGCGGCGTACACCGTCGGCCTTCTCAGATGGGATGCTGGCGAGCGGCAAGAGGCAGCTGAATACTATCGCGATGCTATCCTCATTGGAGAGAAATGCAAAGCTGAGGAGATGCGCAAGATGTTCATGGCAGGCAAAATCTCTGCGGACGGCCAGAGAGTGCTTGGACTCGAAATGCGCCCTGTCCGTGACCTGATTTCCGATTCCATCGAAACCGCAAGAGGGAATTTGGCCGTCTTGGAGTCTCCTAAATCACAGGTTTTGCCGGCACACCTCAAAAGTCGCATTCGGTCTGACGGATCTGAAATGCCACCTTCGATTCGATCCTCGAAAATGCTCACCTCCGGAAGCCCAACCATCACCGAGGAGCAATTCAATCGACTCATTTCGGTTGGAGGAGACCGATGTGATTTCTGTCAAAAAACACCGAAGGAGGTCGAAGTAGACCATCTGATGAAATGCTCAAAATGCAAGAAGGCATTCTACTGCTCGAAAGAATGTGCAACTGAGCAATGGAGAGCAGGGCACAAGAAGGCATGTCGTGGGCCCGGAGAATACCAAGCGGGCGACTTCGTTCGACTCCGAGGATTGGTCAGCACTCCCACACTGAATGGATCCATTGTTCGGTTGGCAGGGCGTGCTCCTCAGCCTGGGAGGTGGACCGTAATGCCTGATGGCAACAGTGCCATTCGCAACACGATTTCAGTAGCCGAAGAAAAACTTGAGCAGCTTCGGCCTTTACTATAGCTTTGTACGTAGCACGACGACGCACACAACGAACGACAACCAGTTTTGGGTGCGATGTCTACGTAGTTTGCGGAGCGAATCGAGGAACGGTAGATCTAGTCAACCGGTAAAACAAGTACCGTTAGATCTAGCTACCGGTAGTAGACAATATTGGCTAGTCCCCTACGAAATTCCTACATCTTGCATAGATCTACCGTACTATTCTTTCGTTTCATGGCTCTTCTTCACAGACCGTCGAAGATATCATTGACAGCATTCCGCTTGCTCTTTTTCTTTTTATCCTTCTTGACCTTCTTCACTTTTTTCGACTTCTTTTTATCTTTCCTCGCTTCTTCAGGAATTTCAGACCCCTGTTCATCGTCGCCAAGACCTCCGAATATATCATCAATCGACGATGCTGTCGTCGTCGGCCGCTGCAGCAACTTTTCCTTCTTACATTTCTTCTTCTTCGGATTATCTTCGCTCCCATTATCACCACCACCACCAATACCAGATTTTGGCCGCGACTTTTCCTTCATCATTTGCAATATCTGTTCATTGGCATCAAGTGTATTCGTAGCAGATACCATTCCTTTCCTCTTCTTTTGCTGCTTGGTAGTACTTTCGCCGCCGGCCGATAATAAATCATCATTCTGTCCAATATCAACACTCTCGCCGAGATCATTGGCACCTTCTCCAGGAGCTTCTTTCTGTGCATTTATATCTGAACCCTCGCCATCTTCATTGTCTTCATTGTCATCATCAAATCCATCTGTCTTTGCAATAGTATTTTTATCCAGCATCTTGGAAGCACTGCTTGTGCTCATATCACTCATTCCTCGTCGAAGGGTACCCTGTCGTCGCCTCTCTTGCTGTTCCTTTTCGTGTTCTTGCGGGTCGATCTCGACGAAGTTATCCATTAGCTTGCTGGTCCAGTCGCCCCAATCAGTATCTTTACCAAGGTCATTGTTCTGACGAATCTTTTTCAGCAAACGCTTGAGCCGAAACAAATCCAACTTGTCATGCCACAATTCGCCTTCGATTGCATTCGTACCATCTGCCTCGAGCACATTATCGATGACAGTTAGGATTCGACCTAAATCGACGCATCCCTCTCTGCCCATTCGCATCAGCAGGGCTCGTATCCGACTGATCGCGGCAAGAGCGACGGTGCAAAAGGGAACGAAATACCCCCGACTCAGTTCCGTGTAAAGCCCTTCGGCAGCGTACAGTATTCGAGACAGCACTTCGGGCAAATGATGCGTGAGCTTACGCGACAGGCCAATCGTTTGAGAGACAAGGAGAGACGTTTCGTCGTTGTCGTTGCTGCGCGCCACTCCGCCATCATCTCTTTGACTGCCCTCGCGCTTTCTTGTGCTGGAAGCTGTTGTGGTCCACTTATCTTCGACACCTCTGGCCCTCTTCCGACGATCGCGATCGGCCATACTTTGGATCCATTCCACCTCGGTCCGAATCGGAGAAACTAACCCTTCGTAAAAGGAGGCATTGGCGTCGTGCAATCCATACCGTTCGAGGGACCGGATCATCATTTGCAGTCGACGGTAGTACCTCGCTCGATGATGCGCCGCAGAGTTGCGACGCAGGAGAAGCGTCAACACCTGCAAGTCCAGGGAAAGGGCCTCGGTGATTGCCGACGGCGGCGCTGCCTGCTGCTGATTTGCTGTTGAAGCAGACATGACAAGAGCTAACTACTACGCAGTACGGGGTACAACCCCCCACACCCCTTGCACCTTCGTCGATCTCTGTGCTCTCTGCCTCTGCCTGCTCTCTGCTCTGCTCATTTCATTTTTCCTTTTGTTCTTGCATGTCCGTCCCACTCCCCCGTTCCGTCTGTCCGTCACAGCACATGGTTTGGGAGTGGAAAGCAACAGAAATCTCAGCCTCACGTTTTTGTCAGCTTCTGATAGGGTTAGCATCATTTTTAGGGTTACGAAAACGCGCCGAAAACGCGCCAGCACCGCCGTAGCCGTGCAGACACAACAAGTAAAATATCAATTTCGCAACACGTCATTTTCTGAAACAGGAGGAGAAATCGAAAGGGTTCTTCAAGACCAGTCCCGCCGTCGTCCGTATCCGTTGGTAGGGTCTGTAGAACCCCGTACGGGCCGGCACCGGAAACATGGCCGACTCGAGCGACGACGAGTTCGGCGCGTACGACGCCGCCGAGGGGTCCAGATATCCCGTCCACGATTGCGTCGAGCTCGAGGATGCCGAAAGTCTGCGGGTAAGTTCCGGGGTGCGGCTGTGGCGGCCGGGAGGAGGGGGGGCATCGGCGGCCTCCATCGGAGGTGCAGGTTGAGCGGATGGTGCTGCCAAAGGGCCTTATTTTGAGAGAAACAGGCCCTTTCTCGTATTGACACGTCATGTTTTCATGATTTCTCACCAACCGACCTCTCTATCCAACTTTCACCTCCTTTCCCCATCAACTTTCACATCCTATATTGACATTTCGCACCATAAATGATTCCTTCACCGCCTGCATATGCAACGAACAGCGCCTCATATTCGTGAGACAGGACGATTCCGATGATAGCGACTCTGATGATTCTTCATCGTCATCTTCCGATTCTTCCTCCGATGACAACGATTCTCATGCTGCCGCTCATGCAGCTGCGATTGGCCATTCTCCCGAGCTGGCGAGACCCCCGGCTGCTAATGCTGCAGCTCCTGGTACCGCTACAACTGCTGGAGAGCCGTCGGGGGGAGGTGATGGCTCTACCA
>Ga0115008_10002994_pt1 | contig 13970 bp, 13 predicted proteins | sample FraStrMetagenome_FD_87164 | JGI IMG/M metagenome (GOLD analysis project Ga0115008, IMG submission 87164) | Marine eukaryotic phytoplankton communities from Arctic Ocean - Fram Strait ARC3M Metagenome | ecosystem: Environmental > Aquatic > Marine > Oceanic | place: Fram Strait | collected...
CAGGCAACCGATGAGAATGAAGAGCAATCATGGATTAAAATAAAACATGGTATGAATATTTGCAATATGAAAATTTGTAATAATAAAGCATCTCATTCGTCCAGCGCTGGTAACCCACCAAAACCTATTTAGCATTGACATATCCCAATCGTTGACTACATGTATTACGCTATTTCTCACCTATTCGTTTATATTATAACCTATAAATACACAAATACATCATTTACACTACACATGATTGGATTGTGCACTAGAAACGGAGTTTTATGAGCGCCTTGGAAAGAAACTTTATAAAATGCGAAAAAGTGCGCAAAAGTGCGCAATTTTGGGCAAAATATTGTGTTTTCAAGGCACTATATCTGATGATAGAAGCAAGCTATCACTTATTTGACACTTTCCCAACAACAAAGACCAAAGATAAAACTTTTATATGACGAATAGACCTTCTAGTTTTATGATAGTTTATCACTGCAATGGTACAAGAGTAGAAGTTAATAAAAAATAAAAGCATACAGTTTAAAAAAAACATAACCTATTTGACCTAATTTTCTCGTAGAAAAATACACAGAGCTAAATAATGGTTATTCCAAAATATCTCAACTTCTCTTCAATAATATTCATTAAAAATTTGTAGATACATCCCAAACACTATGATAAGGAGTATGAGGTACTTGGAATGGTTAAAATTATGTTTCTGGAAGTGAAGATATAAAATTTGACCTAATTGCTACACAATTGCTACACCGGATAGAAAAGGAATAACAAAATATAAATAGTTGAAAAAAAGATGCTGCTAGCTGGTACTCAGGCAGGGTGCGCTGGAAATGCCAGAGGATATTATTCAGAATATGGGAATTGATGGTTCAATAGCAGGGTAAATGATGACGCGTATTATATGATCGAATAAACTGCTAATACGCCTTTTTTGAACCAGTGACTGAAGAAGAGTACGAGCTATAACTATGGGAAGAATCTATAGCTGTTAGTTGAAAAACAGATAATTGATTTTTCTCGGAACTCTCCAATATTCCACGAAATCAGTTTTACTTTATGAAGTGTATACTTTAATTGTGAACAACTAGAACGGTGCACCTAGTTATGAATATATACTTTGCTGCTTTTGTACAGACATCTTTCCGTTGTTCTTTTAATGGAAGGGAGCGTATATGCATGATTGCGAAAGACGAGGGAGAGGAAAAATTAACCTACCGGTAGAAATAACAATCACAAGACTTTCTTGTTCCTTTAATTTTTTGAATTTTATTCAGCCGTCTTGTTTCGCAAGTACCATTTTTAAAAGTTCGAATGCATATATTGATGTATGTCAATGTTCGTTATCGATGCATCTTCTATTTAGATCCAACGTTTTACAACATTCTTCATTTCAAAATAAAATTGTGACGACATGTTATAGTCCAGATAATAAAATTTTGGCAGTTGCGACTGCTTCAGGCGAGGTTTCTATATACGATGACGAAGGTCAACGTTTAGATTCTTTTGTTGCAAAGGCGGGAAATGGAGGAACTTCTGGTCGTAACTTTCTCATTAAGGGGATGGAATTTTGCCCCGATATAGAACTAACTACTCCAAAGTTAGCGGTGGCCCAAACTGATCACGTGGTTCACGTGTACAAATATCACATGCATAAACATTGTTCTGATGACGACGAACGTGTTTCTTGTATTTGGGACGGGAAGAAAACTATATGCAATAAGTTTTTTGAAACCTCACCAGTTCTTTGTTTAGTCTGGCCAAAAGTTGCAGTTTCGGGAAAGCGTCAGCAGTTGTCATCTTCCATCGTATATGGGTTGGCTGATGGTCGCGTCATGATTGGTTCACTGCGATCGAATCAGTCACAACTACTCTACAACATAAATAATTCAGCAGTGATTGCTATAGCAGCAAAATCAAAAACTGGTTGTATTGGGCATAGTATCATTTCTTCTCATTATGACGGTTCGATTATACTTTTCGGTTGTCAAAACGTTGCAAAGAATACAAGTTCGTCTCGTGAAGCGAAAATTATATATCGTACCTCGCTTCCTACCTATGCTTTATCGTGGGGCAAATCAATTTGTTTGGGAGACGATTCAAACCAGAGAGTACTCTTCCTCAACAAAACGGGCTCACAAGTAGCATTATATAAATATGAACGTGACGATTCCGGCAAAGATAGACGGAAACAAATTGCGGTAATCGCAAGGTTTTGTCAGGATGGAGATGTAGTTATATTTAGCACATATTCTCAACTGAACATATTTTGTTGGGAAGATTGTAAGTGGAATGAATATAAGAAAGTATCCATACGGAATACATACGGGATATCGAGCTTATGCTGGAAACAAAACGGTTTATCCTTTGCATTGGGCTTTTCTTCTGGTTTGTTGGATACATATGAGTACTTTTTGAAGCGATCATTATCCAGTCATGGTTTTGAGACAACATACGTCTCAAGAAATTTAGTTTCAATTAAGCACATCTCATCCGGAGAACATTGTTTGATTAAAACGTCCACTAACAGCACTATTTTGAAGATAAACTTTCATAGAAATTCTTTTTTAGGAAAGACTTGGTATATAACCCTGAAAACAGATGAAAGCATAATATGCAAGTCGATGCTGGGAACTGAAAATGTCACCACCAGCATTTCGTGGAAGCGGGGATCGAACGCAGATGAGGAAAAATATATTTTCGATACACCAAACGCATTTTTAATTTGTCAGGGGGGAGAAATAACCGTTGTTGAGGTTAGTTTGAACAAGCGCCTTCTTTCTTTCGAATGAATACAAATTGCTCACATCGATTAACGCTGTTAGCATGGTCAAAATGTACCACTTGGAGTCATAAAGAGCGAGTATTTACTTCCATCTTTGTTGTCGATGCGGATGGAACGAAACCTATGCACAGATGAGTTTCAAAAGTTGATTGCTTATCTCATAGATAAACAGACCATTCGAGTAGAAAATTTAATATCAAAAGCCTCTCAAGTGGTAAACCACAATTGTGATATTAATTTTGTGGAATTAAACTCGTTCGGCAATTTACTGCTTTTCCGGGACAAGAACTTGCGTCTTTTTGTTGTTGATCAGACTATTAATCAATCCGCTTCACTCCTCATGGAACATTGTAGCTACGCTCAATGGGTTCCAGATAGTGATGCGGTCGTCGCCCAAAATAACACATATGGCGATATGTACGTTTGGTACAATCCTCGTAACCCTGACGAAGTAAGTAACTATCAATTTTTCTGAGGAGACTGCATACTTATAAAATTATGAAAACAGGTCATCTGTCGGGAAATAAGCGGCGAAATTGAAAGGATTGAACGTAACAATGGAAAAACATTTGTTTTTGTTGATGACATGTCCTGTTATGAAATAGTAGAGGAGCTAATAAATTTCAATAATGCGGTTGTAAACAAAAACTATGCTGTTGCTCTTGAAATTCTAAAAGGGATGAAAATGAGCGCACAGACTGAATCAATGTGGCTTCAGCTGCAACATTCATCTATAGAAGATGCCAATTTTCCAATAGTAATATACTGTAGTGCAATATTAGGAAATATATGTTTATGCGATTATTTGAGCCGAATTCAGAAGAAATTGATGAAATTTAGCGATCCGTCAAAAAGAGCTCGATACGACCTATTAGTTGAAGAATCAGTATTGAAACTTAAATGTAATACAGATGAAGCTGAACGTATATTGTTGAATCTAAATAGTCATTTAGATGCTATAGCCATGTACGAAAAACTGTTCATGTTCGAAAACGCGTTATTAGTGTCGAGAGCGACAGAAAAGGAATCGGAAGTATTATCTCGACAGCAGAAATATATTGAGTTTCTCATAAAGAGAGCAGAGTTTGATACCATTTTCAAACTTAGTGCAAGTGATGGGGAACCTGTAGAGTTACTAGAATTGCTTGTAGATTCAGGAATGTTTGTTCAGGCTTTTAAATTCGTCGTGGGTCAAAATATTAATTTGCACGCATCAACATCGATGATCGAAAATCTAGCAAACAAGTTACATCATTTTGGCCTTTATGAATATGCCGGTGATCTTTATCTTCACAAGCTTGACAAAATAAAATTTGCTATTGACTCATATGTTAGAGGTTTTCATTTCGAGAAAGCCGTGGAAGTCGCACAGAAATACAAGCCAGCTGAGGTATGCAAGTACGAAAGACAATGGGGAAATTATCTTTCCTCAACAGGGTACTTTAACGAGGCATTTACCCACTACAAAAATGTTAACGATACTACTATGGCAATGGATGTTGCACTAAAATCTAAGAATTTTGATGTCGCAAAATCTTTAATCTTGTCACCTTTATCTATTAACTTTGATTGTAAATCGTACTCAAAATTGCTTGCTACCCTCTTGATCCAACACCATCGTCATCAAGAAGCGGAAACAATACTGCTAAAGAATGGCTTTGTTGATGATGTAGTCGGCATGCTAATCGATTCTTATGATTTTCAAAGAGCTTATTCGATAGGACGAGGACATGAGGATATACTTAATGGTAAACTTGACGATATCTTGATCTCACACGCCCACCTGCAGGAAGAGAGTGGATTCATAAATGAAGCTAAAGAAACTTTAATGAGCATCGAACAGTATCGTCGTACTTTCGAAATATTTCTTCGGCATAGAAAGTTTGATTCTGCTTTCTCCTTGATATTGAAAGTGAATGAATTAAATGAGAAAGGGTGTTTTGAGACTTTGATTTTATCTTTGGCGAGTGAAGGCGACTTCGCACTTATTGAAAAGTGTTGCCAACGTTACGGATACATCACTACAAATTGTATCGAGTTGCTTATTCAAAATGATTTCGTGGAAGAAGCCCTTCAATTTTCTCTACATTATCATGGAGAATCTGACGGTACATCAATGTTTGTTAAGCAACTTTACAACAATGAGGGGCCACTTAAGTTGCAGCATCTTAACGATTTAGGTTTAATCAGCGAAGTGCTCGACTTCCTCGAGAAGAAATTTCATTTCAATGAGGCCTTGGAGATTGCGACCCGATTTATGCCTTCACGCCTAAACGCCCTGAAAGAAAAACAGCGTGATCAGGATCACATTCATGCGGACCAAAAATGATACCGAAAAGTTCAAAGAACTGGCCCCTTCGTTGAGTTGTCACTGGGTAAAGTTTCGAAATCAATATACATTTGTTTGATTGAAAGCAATGAAACAACTAATCTGCCTAAATGCACCAATTGATTTGTCAAATTTTTGATCTAGTCCAAAATAAATTTCCATATTATCCCAAAAAAATTATTTTATTTGAGCAGTGTATGCTAGCCTGCAGCACTGAAATACTGTCGAGCAATTATGATGACAACTATGACTGTACAGCGAGCTTCATTAAATGTTCCATGAAAACTCTCAACGAAACATCATCTGTAAATACTTGAGCACCCACTGCGCCCTCTGCATTGTGATGTGTAACACTTGGATTCAGCTTTGCCATCAAAAAACGTGCTTCACTTTTATGCTGATCGCAGACAATATAACGAGGTACCTATTGTCAAAAAAATATTAGAACACAAAGTAGCATGAAGAGCTTTCAGTTAACAACGTAATAGTCTTACCGGGAAACGGCTATCCATTATAATTTGCGCATCTTCTTGCGGCATCTCAAGCAAATCACGGAAACTTGCATGTTCTTCCTGCTCGTGATATTTCATTTCACGCCACGCCGCAATTGTTTCTCCATGAAATACAACTACGTGGAAGAAAGTATCGAGGAGTAGTATGGCATCAGGACGCACGCTCTGCGCATCTAATAAGGCAGGTTCTGGCGGGCCATTGAAAGAAAAGCTTAGTAACGTCGGTTGAATCATTACCAAACTATTCGCAGTATTTTCGCCTGTCAAGATATAGCGGTAGTAAGATGCCTCGTCAGGAGAAGAGTTGAAAAGTTGCAAAAAGGGTGACCGCCGAAGATGAAAGATAAATTGCGGATAAATACCAAATGCTGGTGGTAATCTAAAACTCGACGGATCATCAGGTCGATAGTCAGCGAATTTTGCGGCAAGTCGAATCAAGGATCGATCCACCCACATAAGAACGTCGGCAACATCCTCTGATTCAGTTCTATGAACGGCAAGTCGCGCAGTCAAAATAGCGGCCGCTTCCTGATCAAAACTTTGCTTTATAGGGCTCATATCGTTGGGATCTGAATGCCACGGTCCACACAAAGTCGTCGTCCTGACTCTCATTCTACCATTGGCGTGCTGATATCTAGTGATAAACTGCAAAAATCTACGTTTGCCTTGAGTTGCCGACGAACTCGCGGCATTTGCCACGTCGAAATAAAATGCAAGAGTAGTGTTCGGATTCACACCACCCAATGACCATAAATTTGTACCTCCTGTCCCAACCACAATATCACTAACATTGGATGATACTTTACGTAAGCTAGAGCAGGGACCAATCGCTCCAGATATTTTATATTCACGAGATGTCATAATTTCCACCGTCGCACTAAACCCCATGACCATTTCGTTTTGATCATAGGCCTTGTCAGCGGGCCAGCGGCGAAATACTCGTTTGAAACTCTCTTTGAACACGGATTGCCCAAAGGAGTCACCAAGTACCATCACGCCACCAGTCGCCTCTACCAAAACTTTCATTTCTAGCATTCCTACCTGATCTAAACTACACGCAAAAATATCCACCACGTGGGCAGCTCCGACTGTGACGCTAATTTTAGGAGGATTTTTTGCATTGGGATCTATTCCTGTCGCACGAATAGAAAGTTTTTCGTAATATTCACATGCTTTAGCGTGCATCGGTGCTTTATTTTGAGCCAAATCGGCATGACAACGCATATCCTGCGTCTTCGCCCTTGAAACAATGGCACCAGGCCCTGAAGTACATGGACCTGACGTGAACAGCATAATACGACCTCCTTTTTTGGCATATGCCGCATCCATCAGCCCCATTGCAACACTCAGTGCTACTCCCGTACACCGCGCCGTGCGTTTATCATTGGGAACTGGCCATGGATCCTTCTGCAAATCCTCCAACATATTTTCCAACATAAAGGACCCCTCTGAAACCTTCACCAGATAGCTACCAATAGCATGATTCAACTGCGGCATGGGCTTCGCCCCAGGAGCCGCTTGTCCATTCATAGCAGCCATAGCAGCAGCCGGCCCACGATGAATCCCAAGCAACTCACTAACTCTCCCCGTATCATACTCCTTATCTCCCCGCAACACAAAAGATTTCGGACATCCCTCAAACCCCACTTCATACACATTCACATTCGTACCATACGTAATCAACCCCACAAGCGCATCCGGCGGCAACAAATTCAACACCTGCTGAATCGAATCCGCCAATTCCGCCAACTCCTCCTTATGCATACAAACATCCACCACGAACAAGAACGCCGGTGGGGACACCACACCTCCTTCCGGCCCATACGGGTTCACCGGCAACTCATACTCACACGTCACGAACTGAGGTATAAGCTCCGCGGGTAAATTCGTTTCACTAATATTCTCCGCATAAGCCTTCGGAAAGTGATTGCGCGTCATACATAACATACAGGTCCAAAGCTTACTCATATAATCCACCTGACAGTACGGATTCAAAATAGCCTTACACCCCGTACAAATCACCGGCTCATACGGGAGAGCCGTTTGTGGCATGTAATGCTGATTGACTTCCTTCAACGGGGTATACAGGCATCCGAGGGGGGCCACACAACGAGTGGCCTCGATGCGGTTGCTTGGCCAACATTGAAAGGATTGACGGACGCCGTATTCTTCGGATTGGGTGACGTCCCAGGCGGAATCTTGCATGGTGTGTGTGGTAACTTGTGTGGAGTGTGGGTGAGTGGGTATTTCCAAATTGTATAGGATTCCAATCGAACGTCGTAAGGCGTAGCCGTTGTCGGTGTTGGTATCGGTGTTGGAACACTTTTTGGGTGTGTAACAGATGTGCCGCGATTGGATATTGGATGCAGCATTGCGAACACGTGTATCGTGTGTGTGTGTGTGGGTATGATGTTCGATAGTAACGTATATATATGTTGATTTAGCTCAAGAATCAAAGGGTTCCTCCATTGTCAAGGGTTCTCTTCACTCTTCACACTTTTCAAAGTATTTTTTATATACTTCGAAGTATATTTTTACAAAAAACAAAACACATATATAGCTAGAGATACTGCCAGTGGATGGATGATCACACATTGGCACCGCGAACAGCTTTTATTTCAAACATGCATATCCTTCTCGGAGGATATAATTCTATCTGCTTGTGTTGTGATCGGTAATGTGATTTTTCAATAATGTATATGTAAGAGCAGATATATACGAGTGTAATAATGCTCCTTTCGTAATCCTTTATTGGGTTCCTAAAGGTCATGTTCCTATCAGTCAAAAAAAATGACGTAACTGGTATTTGTACCTTTGTTCTCACGAGAAGGAGAGACATTCATCAAAGAGTCTCGAGATCTCTCCAAATGATCCACACATCAATAGAAGGTAACTTTGTTCTCACTCTCTCGAGAACAGAATTCACACAAGACTTGTTCAGGTGTATGATGTTTCCTCTCATAATCCTGATCGAGACGAGAATTTTAGAAGTCAATACAGTTCACTATCATAAAAAATGTATGGAAGGAAAGTAGAAGATGTTCTAAAAAATAATCCAGATTATGCGAAGTACTGGAAGATGCTCCAAGTGTGAGTTTTGATTATTTAGCATCTTTTTTTCAACAATTTTCGCGGACTTTATTGGATATATTTTCCTTTATAGGGGCGTGCCAATAGGAGCCGTGAAACAGGCATGTGTTCGCGATAGGATGGATCCGACTGTATTGGAGTTGGATCCTGAAAAACCACTGAAATCGCTGAGAGAAGGCAAAGACAAAGGCGACCTAGAGTACGCAAAGTACTGGAAAATGCTTAAAGTGTGAGTTTGCGACAAATTCACTTCTATATCTTCGCATCTTTGTTACATGTGTACGTCATTATGTGTTTTACCAGAGGTGTACCAATGGAAGCTGTAAAACAGGCATGTGTTCACGATAGGATGGATCCGGCTGTGATGGACTTGGGTTCTGAAAAATTGTCCCTGATGGGAGGTGAAGGTGGTGTGGAACCTATTCTACACAACGGTCGAGAGTACGAAAAGTACTGGAAAATGCTTAATGTGTAAGTTTGTGACAATCGTCTTTCTATTTCATCTCGCTATTGCCGAATATTTGCTTACGTTTTTGTGTCATCATGTGGTCTAACAGGGGAGTGCCAATGGGAGCTGTGAAACAGGCATGTGTCAGAGATAGGATGGATCCGACTGCAATGAATTTGGGTCCTGATAAATTGCAAAAGAGTTGCGAAGATAGAAATGGAGTGAAGTCTATTCTATGCGACGAGCGAGAGCACGCGAAGTACAGCCGCAACGTACGTAAGAAGTGAGTCTGGGCCAATCATTCTTCCATTTCGTCTCGCTAGTGGCGGATATTTTCCTTACATTTTTCGTCACAATGAATTCTACCAGGGATCTGCAAATAGGAGCTGCATATCAGGCGCATGTTAGAGATGGAATGGATCCATCTATATTGGGTTCAAGCAAAGAAAAATCACTGATGTCACAGGCTAGAAAGGGCAGATTAAACAGTATAGGGGGATGCCCCTTGCGCAACGATTCACAGCATGCTAAATATTGGAAAATCTTTGAGGTGTAAGCGCTAAGATATTTTAATCCAAAATCAATTCATTACCTCATCACTCATGCTTTCGTTTCGGCTAATCAGGTCTTTGCCTATTTGTACAGCGAAACATGTATGTGTTTACGATGGCAAGGATCGTTCTATAGCTAAATCAGATTATTCAGGACTCCTTTTGCGAGACGATCCAGAGTATGCAGTGTACTGGAAAATGCTTAAAATGAATGTGTCAAGTTTTTATTATTTTCAAGGGCAGTCTAAGTTTACTACTTCTTACCGTATCTGTAACTGGTTTGAAAGAGGTTTGCCTATGGAAGCAGCAAAGCATGCATGTGTTCGCGATGGAAAAGATCCGTCTACAATGGATTTGGATCCAGATTGGGTTTGGATTTAGAGAAATCCTTAGCTAGGCGAGTATTCTTTTTAACGGTGTTTCTATGACTAATATAAAGATGAGGAAATAGTATCAGTAAATCAAAATCAAACAGTGTTAGAAAATTAGCGTAGACGGGAATAAAGGTGTTCTTTCCACTGATGAAAAGCAATGAGATCGAACAGAGTAGAGTCCTTCCCTCCCATAAGTGTAATATAAAACATAACTAATTGTTGTATCGTATAGAAAGGGAGGGCCTGTGTCCGAACTCATCGCTGTGTCAATAATGTCCTGAGAGTATTTCTTCCAAAAAATGGTCAACTTCATATTACCAGTGCAATTACAGTCAAGTCTGAAATTTGTTCCGACTTATTTACACCTGATCTCATCGCTTACACGTCAGAATTCATCTCTTATCTCATGTTTTTAGTTCAGATTTATATTTGACATCTACTTTATTTCAGTAGACTACTCCCTTAACAACTAATCAATGAGTCACCGCGTTCGGCGACGAGAGAATATAGCAAACAGGCGCTGGAGTGCCGCGTAAATCTGCTGCCAGGAACGGTATTTTATCAAAATGGGGTTGGACCATTTAAGATAAAAAACTTACAAATTACTCTGGATTCATTACAAACCCTTCTCTTCTTCGTTTACATAATATCTATGTATGCAGCCGAGTGATTGGACCTTTGATTTTTTGCAGCAAGGACATTTGAAATCATCATCGTATATGTACATGCAAAATTTAGATAATGTTATTGATTTACACAGAAGTTGTTGAACTGCTGCGATAGAGTCGTACTTCTGAAGTTAACAGTAATATTTTCAAAGATTTTGTTAGCACATCCACAAAAAGTTGACCTTCTGCCTCTTGACATAGGTATTTCGCGCAACGGAAAACGTTCAAATTAATCCACGAAAAACTTTATCTCAGAGAACTTTTACGTGATTAACTGCTAACATTTGAACACACTTCCTTAATTTTAGCGAAGCTTGTGACTATCCGAGATAGCTTTACATTGTGACAGTAGATTCTCAAGAGAGGATACAAGGGGCATTAAACGATTTCAATTTAGTCTCCGGAACTCCGTCTGGGCGACCAGAAATTGAAACAATATTTATGCAATAACGACTGCCTTTATGGTCGGGAAGATTATGACCAAGATGAGTTCCATCGATGCTTACTGTTTCCCCATTTGGTAAGCAACGGCAGTTTTCCCAAACCACCTCTTGATCCCGAAAAGATGGCCATCCATGCTTTCGGCTCTCCTGAACGAAATCTTCGAAACTTCTACCATTCGGTGCAATGAACAAAGGTTTTCCAGTATTCGAATCAAAGAAAGTGATCTTTCCAGACCTTTTACTTTCTTTCTTCAGAAAGGTGCAACGTGATCCTTTGCCTTCCCAGTAACCTGATCGCTCTGCAAAGTGTCTGAAACAAATTAATTCAATAATTGTCGACCGAACAAAAAGTGGCGGTATCAAATCAAATGCATCACCCACACTATTCACCACCGGCTCTAGGACTGGAATGAGGAATGTATCTCACCTATTAAAATTGCAAATGCGATCAGCTGTCCTAAAGTCAACTCCCCAACGTAAATTCGATTGAACTGGGTGATTCGATGTGCCATGTGCTTTCTTCTTCATTAGGATATCGCCATTTCCCATGACGCATGGAGGTGGGAAAGTTTTAGCCTTCATTTTTCTTCAATATACGGTATACGAAAAAGTGAATGATAGAGATATGACGTGCCCGTATCCCGTATCCGGTATCTTTTACATTGAGAGTTACTAACGGACAGATAGTGCCTTGAGTTGAGGTAATCCTTAATACATGTAGCATGTATTAATAACATGTCGGCCAGATCCAGCTCATAACAAGATGATGATTCAAGCGGGCAAGCAATAGTGCTTGCCCTGGGAACTTTGGTTTCACCGGAAAAAGGCAACTCACATTTTACAATTCATTTTAAATCCTTAACCTGAAGGCCTGACTTCAAGATGCTGCATCCTTGCGGATTGAAACTACATGAATATGAAGACTGGGGAACCGCCCCAACAACAATCGATATGTAATTATCTGTTGCATAAGTCGATGACAAACAAGGAACAGTTCACACAGATATAAATCTTTGAACGAAAGTACGTGTATCTAAGTGCGATGAAGGGGAGAAGAATTCACAATTCAAAAGACGATGATGCGTTCGTTTAGTGTAGACAGCATGGAAAGACAAATGTGTACTTTTGCACTTCCTCCTTACTATATGTAGGTTAAGGATATTGGATATTGGGCACTAAGAGCTCATCGCCAAACACCCAAGATTGGTCCGCTATTTAGGGCTGTTTCCTTCGCAAAGCCTTCATACACTGCATCAGGATCAACGTCCATATTGTACTTGTAATGATCAATCATGGGCACTAAGGCAGATACATTTGAGAATACACGAACCCATTCCTCTTTATAAGGCCCTTCATCTCGAAACTCCATTGTATTACATGATACAGGCAAGGGCAAATGACCCATTCCAATCTCTTCAAATACTTGAGCAAACTTTTCTTTACATGATTTGACTAGATCTTCATACCATACCCATAGAGCCTTATCTTGAGTAGGAGACGGCAATGCTAACAAATTCTTATCATCGGCATGCACCACAGCTCTAGTGAATTCCAGTGTACGTGTTGCATACTGTTTGATATCTTGAGCAATGGCCGTTTCAGAGTAATTTCGGTGATACCGTTTTTCTTTCAATATGAGACCCCAAAGTTTGGACATGCTGATCCCCTTTTCAATTGCATTAGCGCGAACCTGGAGCACAATCGATGCATTAAAGTCACGAACCATGTCATTCATGGCATCGAATATAGCTTTATTACGAAACATATCATTTAAATGAACCGAGCAGGCACATTTGCCGTGATGTACTTCCATGGATCCTTGACAAAGAGCCTCACACTTTTCAAAGTGTTGTCGAGCATGTGTTATATCTCCTTCCCAATGAGTATGGATATGACCTGGATACTCTTTTCGTATTGTTTCTTTAAAGAAGGTAGATCCAACTCTTGATGATTTCAGTATGACAAGGTAGCTTGGATATGACTTAGCATCAGCACCGTTCTCTTCTTCCTTTACTCCTTCGGACCAAGAAGCAGGCAAAACGGAAAATTGCATTCGAATATTTAATATATATATCATAATAAAGAGTAGAAGAAATAAAATGACGCGGCGAACCTTCTTAGCGGAGCATGAATCCTTGAAACGAAATCTGGACATGGGCATGTTGTTTCATCCACAGCAAAATAATTCAATTAATACATAAAGCAGGCAGTTGTGAACCAACGAAGGTAGGAGATATGCTGTTGCTGTTCAATAAGAGGGAGAGAGATTAATTGACTTGAATACATACGGTTTGCGTCGCTTAATTGTCGCTGTCTGAAATATCATATGAGGAAAGTAGAATAAATGGAGCGATCCCGAAAAGTATCTTGATGCTTTGTAATTGGAAGCTTAGTTTTTGGACGAAATTTGCTGTACTTACTCGCACCGCGCGTACCTCAGGGTTTGTAAATGACGTGTAGCGCATGATTGCGCGAATTCATTAGTTTGAGAAGCTAAATTAGTGCTATTGGCGAGTATCCTGATGATACGGATGGATCACTCACAATCTATATCAATCTAAGTCAATCTGTGACGATCTATGTTAATCTACTTTAACACCTACTTTACTACCTAATATGCTGTGTGTATTGCTATGATACTACGCTATACTACGCTATACTACGCTATACTACGTAAGAGTCTCCCTTATACTCTATATATATGACTACGGCTACGATGCCTACGACTACCGAGAACTACGTCTACTACGAAAGCAACATCATAATTTAACGGTTTATC
>Ga0115008_10002995_pt1 | contig 13970 bp, 12 predicted proteins | sample FraStrMetagenome_FD_87164 | JGI IMG/M metagenome (GOLD analysis project Ga0115008, IMG submission 87164) | Marine eukaryotic phytoplankton communities from Arctic Ocean - Fram Strait ARC3M Metagenome | ecosystem: Environmental > Aquatic > Marine > Oceanic | place: Fram Strait | collected...
GGAAATTAGTCATATGTGTATCATTTTGATTACGACATTTTGAAATATACTGACATTCTAATATCCGTTTATCTCATAAGAAATCGAAAAAACTATAGTCGATAGAAAAGTTTTCAAAAGTGGATTTGTCTAAATATTTTCGAAAATAAGAACACATGTATGTTTAATTTTGATCTACTTAGACTCTTTTCTATTATATTGTAAGCTGATAGTTCAAAGTAAAAGTGATTCAAGGCTTTTTTGAACCTAAAACTTAAGTGGACATATGAGGTCACATAGAAGTCAACATAGCTAAATAGACCATTGAGGCTTCAGAAACTCAACACTTGAAATCGATGTATTTCCTAAATATTTTATTTAAAATACATTTGAATATATTGTCATATACAAAGAATGTATATATTCATGACCTATAGTTCCCCGCTCATTTAGGAAAAACAAACTTTACAAAATTCTCTAATTTTTGGAAGTAAGGATTTAGATTCATTAATATTTCTTTTCAAAACATTTCCTCTTCTCTCTGAATTTGAAGGACAATGACAGTTTCCCACAAGTACATTCACAAAGTAAATATCAATGATGTCACAAGGCTAGCCTTGGAATCAAATGAGACTGCAGGACATAATTCTTCTGATCTAGGACTGAATCTCACAGAGTTAGATCTTAACTTTACTGGTCTAGGAGAAAATTCATCTGCGTATGCTGCAAAAAACGTGAGCAATGATCATGATTTCACAAAAATGTTTACTCCTTCAGCACCACCAAGCAGAGTTCCAAGTCTTTCACCCTCCTTGATGCCATCGCAACTACCATCATTGATGCCGTCTTCCGCACCTACATTCACCATGGTAGAATCATGTCCCGATTTTGTTGTACCAGAGGAACCCGAAAGTACAAATGATGCTGATGTTGCAGGCTCAGCTGAAGTAGTTTCTTTTTTTTATGAAATCATTACGTCTGCTGACAATACAGATGTTGAAGGAGCTGTTGCAGCTATGGAAACGAGGATTCTCCAAGATACAGCTTCTAGTTTCTTGTCATGTAATGGACGAAGAAGGTTGCAGGGAAACAATGGAAACATCGCTCGTGTTGAAAGTGACCCTCCAGATGTAGTTGACGATGTTAATGGTAAGAAATTTTCATTCGATGATAATCTTTGAATTTTTTTAGTTTATCTCATAAATGTTATCATATCCCATCGGCGCTCTTAGAATGTACCACGGATACTGGTATCGAACTTGCAGATAACATGAAATGTATTCCAATTCTCGGTGCCATGACATTTTACAATGATTGCGATAATTGCAGACTTCCCTCAAAAGATATTCTAAAAAGTATTCGTGCATCTATGGAAGATGGGGTATATGCTGATGAAAGTATGCAAGCTAGTTTTGCTGGATCAGGTGATATTTCACTAGGTACAGATCCAGGAGTTGCGGCGGGTTCAGCCATTGGAGGTTTGGCAGCAGTCGCATTTATTGCATTTGCGGCTGTATATAAACGTAGGCGTAGGTCCTCTCATCTTGATCTTGTTGATATTGAAGATGACATTGCTGCTGAGGAAGAGGAAGAAGCCAAAGCAAAGGCTTTTGATTTAACAAATATTACTCAATCAGTACGTTTAGAGGAGTGGAAAACTGTCCATGAAGAAGATGGGGCTATCAATGTAGCTCCCCCAATGGAATTCTCTTCAAATTGGAAGTGATTGGAAAGGAACTAAAATATGTTTTTGACAAGAGATTCATTTTGCACTTAAAAAAAAATCTACTCGCTTTCAGAAAGAGACATATGAGAGAGGGGGGATTACGCTTCTCGAAAGATGAATAGAGAAACTAAGAAAGAAAGTAATTTTCTATCATTTGTGTTTTGCCTTCGTGATATAAATTAGGACAATTCAAAAAAAAATTGTGAGCTGTATCTTTTATTATTTAGAAAGTTGTACTAAATCGCCGAAATTTAATCAAATAGAGAATGCGAGGGTTTGGAATGAATTACGAACTGCTGCTGTGCGTGGATTTAAGTTGATGGAAGCAAATGTCCAGTTGTAAATAAAAAAGGACTTCTACGGACACCATGGAATCGCTTTTCAATTGCAATGATTGTACGGTTGATATTTTCAAAGATAACGGTTTTCTATTTGTGACGGTTAATACAGCATATCCAGGTCAAATGTTGGTATCAAATAAATAGAAAAAGACGTTTGATCCCAGCAGAGGAGTTGGAAATTTTGAACTCAATTGCCACTACTAATAATCTTTGTTGCAATATTGAGTGAAGGCTTGTCCAAAACCACAAAAAAGACAAACTGAGTTGAACCACATAAGAAATCCAGCGAATTTATAGGAAAGAATTTCATATGACCACTAGACAACAAAAATTAAATCAGACTCTGTTTCGAACGAGTCCATATCAGGCGAAACAATCAACACATCTTCAATTTGAATCCAGACCTGTCATGGAAAAGAATCTTCTAATTGATACACATAGATCTACGTTAGCTACGTCAACATCTGCGTCTGATGTTTCTATAACATCATTGATCTACTTCTATAGAAGGGTTTTGTCAGCACTCTTTATGCTTCTGTCATTATTAACTATCGCCCCCACTTGCTGTGTAGTGGTTTTAGCAGCTTTAAGTTACATGTCATGTGGCCATCCAGCATTTGTTGCAATAGTTACTTTATTAGTTACTATGTTTGTCAGGAGTCAGATTGTGCGATATGCTCCTACAAAAAAACAGGCGGTACGAGCTTTGAGAGCCTCTAAAATTATTTTGCCACTTCTTTGTGTAATCGCGTCTGCTTTAATTTGCCGATTATGTGTCTATGTAGGAGTTATGAATAGAAAAATAGGAACGAGTTCAAAAAATCTCTGGAGTGCTTGTCAGACAGGTTTTTATTTGGGCACATTGGGTTTATTTTTAAATCTCTTAGTTCTTTTTCGATTTGTAGGCCCTTTGGCGGTTGGTGAGTGCTTTACATCTGCTCTTGAACAATTTCTCTCATCTTACATTATCTAACATGTTCTATAATGTTCAACAGTGAAATGTTCAAATGGACCGCTTCAATTGAATCCAAGCGACTCTTTCATAAACACCATCACCAATTTATCCATTGTTGATGCAATACAATCAGTTTTAGAAACCATCACATCTCCTTCTAAGGATACAGCTATTCCAAAACAAAACAATGCCAATCAGGGGTACTTCAAAAAACCAGTAACTTTTATTGTCATTCTCCAAATAGGTTTTCATGCTGCACTTGGCTTTAGTTTTGGCGCGATCGCTTTTTCTCAGGGAAAAATGATCTCCATTACAACAGCATTTACTTGTGTCATGAATTTTATTGCAAACGTATTGGCGAATTGCAATCATGAAATCGACACAACAAAATATCCTTCGCTTTATGGTGGTGAATTTCTCTATTATGTATTTTTGAAGATCAAAGATGAGACAATCAAATCTATGAAAAGTCATAACATGGCGTACCAAATTACCGCCCCAGTACTGTGTTCATTATTTTTTCAGGAAGGCGATTTTATTAGCACAGTCAAAACACTACTTACAGCAATTGGGATATCTTTTTCAATCAACTTCTTTCTCTACATTTCTGACACAACCATACGATTATTCCTTAGTCAAAAGATTGAAAAAACAAATGCTCTATTTCCAGAACTAAGCAATGTGACAACAGATTTATCCAAAAATACCTTGATGACTCAATTTCTTACACGAACCATCCTCCAGAGCTCTGAAATAGGAAAAGAAATTATTTCATATACACCTCCTACTTCATCGGCTGCTGCATTTGTAAATGCAACAAATGCATATTCTATCCTCCAAGAAAATCATTTCGTTCATACAAATCAACTCGCAGGTAAAATTTCCCGTTTCTTCAAGTCCGCTCCTAATCTCCATTTAGCTGAAGAAATTCTACGTATCAATACTTTAGCAAACCTCTCTCTACCACATTATGCTTATGGGACTTCTCAGGAAGAATTAATGTTTCATTTTTCGTGCATCATGAAAACTCTCTGCGTTTACGTTGGTGGATTTGGTTTGGCTATTTCACTTCCAGTCGTGCCATCGGATTACAATAAGAGGAATTATCATGAATCAAAACTAAGTAAAGAGGAGGACCCGGTAGAAACATGGCTTTCACCTTCAGCCATTCTGGAAATTGAATATGCTGTTCAATCTATTCTACGTCTTTTGTCTGGATCGTCAAAACTCACGAAAAATTCATATTACTTTTCCCATCTTCATTTACTTATTCCAAGTATGCTAAGCTCACTTCATCTTCTCCATAAAGGAATTCATCATTATTGCTCATCCCAAATGAAGATTGAAATGGGCACAGGGAATTTTGCTATGGGTGTTGGTACCGGGGTCCATGGGAAAGAGGCTAACTTGAATCGATTTATTGCTGTCCGTCATCCTAATTTGAAACGAATCATTGCTGCATGTGAAGATACAACAAAGTTGGTGACTTCCGGAGAACGAGTCGAAGAAGAATGGAGGCAATCTAGATTGTTGAACAACGAATGCAAAGTATGGCTGAATTCAATATTAGAGTAAAAAATGTGACAATATGTGATTTGTGGAAAGGAATTCTTCCCTGTCGGATCTTTTTATGTATGTGAATTTGTAGACATAATTCATCAACAAAAGTTATCCAATATTTTAATTCACTATTTTTTCATTTTCCATTTTCGTTTCTGACTAAAATTCCAATCCAAGTGAACTTTCTGTTTTAATATTATCATGTCTCACACGAGTTTTTGTGGAAGGAGTTATTTTGAATAAAATTGTTTTCAATTGAGGGATAGAATGATGTTTTGGTCTAATTTTGTTTTTTGCTGGAAAACCTATCTTGAACTTCAGAGAAAGCAGCAGTGCGAAAGGTTTTAGGGAAATATCCCAGAATCTTACCTTTGTACCAAAATTACGTACGTAGTTGACACGAATGACATATGCATGCAAACTGATGATGATTCATCGAACTAATCATTGTACTTAATTCTACATGATGTAGGAGCAGGATATAGTATGCGTAAAAAAAGGCTTCATCATTCATCACATCAAGAAAGAGGGTTCCTTCAGAGCATCAGTGCAGCAACAACATAAGAGACCACAATATAAATCGACACAAAAACTATCATGAATATACTTACTAAGAACATTCATTTTCTCATGGTAGCTTCATTCTCCGTCAAAAGTGATGCGTATTCTATGATGAGTATGAATGCAAAACAACAATCCAGCAACTTGAACAAAAACTCTTCTCGTCGTGCTTTCTTTTCCAAAGCATCTTCCATTGCATCAGCAGCAACTTTTCTATCATCTGTCACTGCTGAATCTCTTCCAGCTTCTGCAATAGGACCCACTAGGATAGACATTGTAAATCCCATTTACAACGCTGCGCCTTGTCCCCCGTCTCGACCAATTCCAGGAGAAAAAGCTATGAAAGGAATGCGCGGACTTTGTGTCACAGTCAGTGCGGAGCTGAAGGATTTGAGTCCTAAAGAGTTGCAAGATGTAGGCATTTATGGATTTGTGACAGATGCGATCACTGGTGATTCTGTTTTGGCTAATAATCCGGATTTAAGTACTGATGCTGGTCAATTTGCGATGGTGAAGTCTATCAATACGAAGGACAAAAAGATCGAATTTGATTTTGTTGCAGCGGTACCAAGAGAAAAGGTAAGTCTTTCATCTTTTTATTTTTAATTTCATATAGAAGTTCTCAAATCAAATTGAATGTTTTGTAGGATATTACTCAATTTGAGAATGGTATTGGTGAGCTTTCCTTTCAAAGTCTTCGCATCGTTGATTTTCCCGGTGGACAACAGTACGGATCAATTAGCCCATGCGAGATGAATGAATTTAGTCAAGAGTGTGAAGATTGGGAAACAGAGAATGGTCCTTACGTAAAGAAAGAATTCATGGTGAAGAGTAATCCACGTACCAAGGGGCAATAAAAACACTAATTTAACAATTGGAAATCATTCAACATGCACACTATCATTTATTTTCATCAGATTTAGTGATCATATTCAAAAGAAATGTACTTGTGGATATTTTCGTTAGTTATGTTTGTGATTTTTATTATTGCATCGTAGTACAGTTTAATACATGTTTTTCATATCTAAAACTAAATATGTATCAAGCTACAAGATGGCGGGAAAAAATAAAATGAATTGCAAATGAGACTAAAATCAAATAGGAACCAACAAACGAAGACAAAGGGCGGACACTTTTTTGTATCATTATATAGCATATCCAACTTTATTTGTAACATGGTGAAAATTTTCTTCCAGAATGCAAGATTCATGCACATCTTTGTTCGCCTTATACTAGTCACTAGCTGTTTCGCGAGAAAAAACAAATTTACGAATGCCTATGATGTTACTCTTCATAAAAAGGAGATCCTTACTCTACTTGAGACGATTCTGGTCTTACAGCAAGAAGAGATACAGAAAAGTCATGATTCAAATATTTATTTTCAATTAGGTTTAGCACAGCAGCTTCTAGCGTCTAAAATGATTCATATTACTGATGAAGATAACAGTGATGCTGATTTATTTTTTTCCGACGATGTGGCTTTTGGCAAACATCTACAAAATTTTAAAATCCCGCTTTTATTAGATAAATCCGAAATTGCGTATCGACGTTGTCTTCGCCTAGATCCTACTCATCCAGATGCACTCACAAACCTTGGTAAGCTTCTATCAGACCAATCACCTGCTGGTGGCAAGAATCCAGAAATTGCCCAATTATATCAAAGAGCCATACAAACTTCGCCATCACATTATCAAAGTCATGTTAATCTTGCTTTGTGGTACCATAAACACAAAATATATGATAATGCGATAAAAGCTTATAGCAATGCATTGTATTATCATCCAAATTCTGTCGAACTTCATTACAATTTCGCTGTAGCTTTACGAGATATGGGAAGCATCAAGAAATCTGTGTATCATTATGAAAGAGTCATTGACCTTGATAAATATCATGTGGCTGCAGGGATCAACTTATCCGCAATGCATCATCTATACGGTACTTTAGATGATGCAATTTATCATTACCGTCGAGTTCTTCAAATATTTTTTGAAAAAATGCACGAAACGTGTATCAATTTACCGTTCGATTTCCAAGATCAATTTATGTTTCTTCATAACGAGATTATGTGTGGAAGTAAGTCCCTGATTTACTCTATGTTTATCTCATATCACCCTTTGAATCAACACGAGAATATTTTAGATTCAAACACAAATCATAATACTTTACACGGAGCTGGGATGGAATATCTATCAACTGCTTTAAATGATGGCTGCTTCCGAGGTCAATTGAAACGTTTTATTATGATATTAACAAACCTTGGTCAAGCTCTTACACAAAGAGGATTCTTTAATGAAGGCATGACGTTCCATTTTCTTGTAAATATCCTTATTCAACTCAATATTGGATGGTTGATGAGTCATAAAAAGAATTCTCATGAAGTTATGAAAAGTCAGAAGCTACTCATTCGAGAACAGGTTTTGCTATTCCAAAGCGCAAAGTCAGGTTGTAAATGGATGGCGTGGGAATGGCTCGATGGCTTAGTTGAGAATATCATATCATACGAATTTAACGAAAGTGATCAGGTAAAAGACGACATGATATATTTGAGTACGCTTGAAACTCGTTTTGTTATTACATACTCACAAACATTTTTCTTTATGATTTTCCAAGTCTTCTTTCCTGCCTTTTGATACCCTAAGCTTACCTTTACCATCATTGTGGAAAAAAAAAGTTGCTATTAGACATGCGCAATATTCTCACCCAACAGATGAATCTAAAGTGCCATCGTTTCCTATAATACAAACATATAAGTCTGAAATGCCCTTACGATTAGGTTTCCTGTCCTATGACTTTAACGACCATCCAACCGCTCATTTATCGGAGGGTCTTTTCTTTTGGAACAACATTACAGATACGAAAGTAAAATTTGCCGCTTACAACTATGGAAAAAATGATAATAGTACTTTTCGAAAAAATATAGAAGCATATTTAGGTGGTAATTCAAACCAGGGTGGAAGCTTTTTTGATTTTGGGGGACTATCATATGATAATGCAGTTAATTTGATTCGAAATGATCAACCGCAAATTGTTTTTGATTTGCAAGCTTTCACCCGTGGATCTCGACCCGAAATCCTAGCCAAAAGAGTAGCTCCAATTCAAGTAAATTATCTCGGTAAATGATATCCTAAATTTTACTTTTGGTTTGATCACTCACCATCCAATTTTACTCATTATTAGTTTTGCACTTTATCTTCACTGAAGTTTATCCTGGGACTAGTGGAGCTTCTTTCATTGATTATATAGTGGCGGATAAGTATGTTATTCCACCAGAGCATGCAAAGTCCTACACAGAAAAAATTATTTTACTCCCTCGAAGCTATCAGATTAATCACTACCGACTTCATAGCTATTCAAAAGCTTTTAAAAGAGGAAATATAAAAAAATTCCACAACAGTGAGGTTGATGTGAAAAGATACAATAATGATCCTATAATTCGAGGTAGTGAAGAATGGAAATTACTGAGAATAGAGGCTGGATTAGATCCATCTTATGATATCTTTGTATTTACGAACTTCAATAAACAAGAAAAATTGGAACCATTAGTCTTTTCAGTATGGATGCAAATTTTATCCCAGGTTCCAAATTCAGTACTTTGGCTTTTGGAGCCATCCAAAAGAGACGAAAATAAAGAAAGCAGTTTTCAACTCTTAAATGAACTACGAATGGCTGCTAGTGCTGCTGGGATAAAATCCTCTAGAATATTATTCGCACCAAGAGTTAGCAAGGAATTGCACTTGAAACGTTCTGCAGCTGCAGATATATTTTTGGATTCTTTTATATATGGTGCCCATTCAACATGCACCGACTCACTGATGGCAGGTTTGCCCATGCTTACATTAACTGGTGACCATTTTGCAAGTAGAGTTGCAACAAGTTTATTACGATATGCAGAATTGGGTATAGATGATGTTCTTGTAGCATATTCGATAAAGGATTACACTAACATAGCCGTCAGCATGGCAAGAGATTGTCAAATGCATGGATTTGAAACTTGTCTTCTTTCTCGGGTACGGCATAAGTTAGCAAAAGGAATCCACGAGAGTAATTTATTGAATGGTGAATTATATCTGGAAGAATTTGTGAGATTATCTAAGTCGTTATGGGAAGTTCAAATTCAACATGAGAGTGTAATGAATATTGTGATTCCTTAATTATCAAATTATTCATGATAAGAACAAGACATTTATATTCCCAGCATTACTTGCAGTTAGTTTGTAATATAATCCGATATGTTCAAAGTCTGTGACATAATTATGAACCACCTTTCCATCATATAGAATAAGAAAAATGGAAAACTGATTTCATTCCAAGAAGAGATTAATTCTTCATACAATTTTCATGTGATTAAACATTTCCAGCATTACGTTCAGAGACATTTCCAATGTCGTGGTGAGTGTCAGTCCAGGCACAATGGAAATTACCCTCCCTATCAGTTCTCTGATAAGTATGTCCTCCGAAGAAGTCACGTTGAGCTTGTGTCAAGTTGGCTGGAAGGCTTGCAGTCCTGTAAGCATCAAAATAGGATAGAGAACCGGAAAGTGCAGGGCATGGTAGACCGCTGGCAATGCAAAGAGTAACAATTCTTCTCCAAGCCATGTGCCTTGCGTTTAAGGCCGCAGCAAACTCAACGTCAACCATTAGGTTAGGAAGGTTTTCATCTCTTGCTAGGGCAGCTTGGATATCATCAAGGAGTTTTGCACGGATAATACAACCTCCTTTCCAAAGACGGGCGCATTCGGTGAGATTAACGTCCCAATTATATTTGTCAGATGCAGCTTTGATAATTCCAAGTCCTTGTGCGTACGAGACAACCTTTGAAGCGTATAGGCTCTCTTCCAGGTCTGCCACAATCTGTATTTAAATTCGTGAAGATATAAGTGATAATTTCAATATCGATTTTCTTTGATAGAATCATTGTTTAATTACCTGATCTTTGCTTGTAGAAGGGATTTTTTCGGGGCCCTTTAGCAAAGTGGAAGCCTTTACTCGCTCATCTTTCCTTGCACTCAAGTACCTCATGTCAAGAGATGCGGCAATGGTGGGAGCAGCAACACTTTGTTCAGCAGCTTCTTGCACAGTCCAGCGGCCTGACGAAAAGATAAATAACAAATAGGTGTTAATAAATATTCTCATAAGTCATTGAAACACATACTCAATGAATACTTACCAGTTCCTTTCATTCCAGTTTTATCAAGAACCTGATGAAATGGTATAATGTATCGAATATAAGAATAAGTAAATCCTTGACAACACAGTTAATTTTAGAAAGCGGATAGGAGAGAATAAACTTACATAGTCCACAACGTATCCTTCGTCTGTGAGATCGTCTTTCCTCTCAAGAATCTTAGCAGTGATTTCAATTAAGTAAGAAGAAAGAATTCCATCATTCCATTTGGAAAAAATTTTAGCCATTTCTGGTGGACTTAGGCCTACAATGTTCTAAAAAGAAAATTGAATATGAATTTGTAAGATTATATTGAAAAAAGAAAAAAAATTCAACAAATGACACTCACCTTAAGAACCATGTAAACTTCTCCAATAAGCTGCATGTCACCATATTCAATTCCATTATGTACCATTTTGACATAATTTCCACTTCCAACAGGTCCAAGATATCCTGTGCAAGGCCCGTCATTAACTTGAGCAGCACATTTGGTGATGATGGGTTCCAACAAATCATATGCAGGTTTGGGTCCACCAGGCATAAGCGAGGGTCCGTTCCGGGCCCCTTCTTCTCCTCCGGAAATTCCCATACCAACAAACATGATCCCTTTGCTTTCGAGTTCTTTTGAACGTCTGATGGAATTGGGGAACCATTCATTTCCTCCATCAACAATAATATCACCTTCTTCCATGTGCTCGCTCAATGCGGCTATTGTATCGTCGACAGGTTTTCCAGCCATAACCAAGATCACAATTTTGCGGGGTTTCGAAAGTTTGGCGCACATCTCCGCAGGACTGTAGGATCCCACAAGGGGGAGATTTCCTTCGTCTTTCGCACGTTGAACGGTCAAATCAACTTTTCCGGGGGAACGATTGGCAACACAAACAGAAAATCCATGTGAAGCCATGTTGAGTGCAAAGTTTTGTCCCATTACGGCAAGTCCGTAAAGACCAACATCACAAAGTTCTGTAGTTTCACTCATTGTTGTATAGTAGTTGTTCAATTGTAGTTGTTCGCAAAATGAAATCTTTTTTTGAATTGAAAAAAGATCCAAACTTATGATACATCGTTGAAGATGCAATCTCGTCTGTAGATTGTACGGTACAAATAGATATATTTTAACTGGTTTTACCGTATTCAAACATAAATTCGCACGCGTGAAATCTTTGCTGCGATAAAATTAATTAGCAGTAAGTACGTATCCAAGCAGCAGCTTGATATAAGCCTTTTGATGAAAATGACTTCCACATGATAATGAAGAAAATATCTCTTAACCATTGTATATAATTTATCTGTCACATAATTTTCATTAACTGTGTTATATGTTTAGGAGTTTAAAATATTCTACGCATTCAATTGAATTCTAAATGAAATGCCTTTTTTGACTCTTACATAACACTTTATGACACGTACATCGAAATTGAGATTCTCTTAGAAGAATGCGTCAATTAGTATCTAATCCATAATTAAAGCATAGGGCTGGGATACGACAATTAATCGTAATTCTCTTATGATTCTATCTTAATTCTTATCTTGGAAAACTATAAGTTCATCTGTATCTATAAATATTTAGAAAATTCTACTTAGAATATAATTATTTGTTCTCTATCTAACTTTTACTTACATATATCAAAGCTGCAACCATAGTTCCATATCGATCTACCTATAATTTAAGAATATAAATACTGCTAAAAAGCTTTTTATGACGCATTTGATATTTGTTAATATTGATCCAGTCGTTTTTTCTGTTTACATCTTTATGTATAATTTTCGATAACCTTAGTAAATTCTTTAAGAGGATTAATATTCAGCTGCACACGATTTTATTATATCGATTTGAATCATGTCTGTAGAAGATCTATACTCGATGTGCACCACATGCGAATGGGACTCTGTAAGACAAATCCTTATGGACTATCCCGAAGAAGCATGTGAACCCATAGTCACCGGAAAAAGAGGGGCCGCCAAGATTACGGTCTTGCAAGTAGTTCTCGCACATCCTAAGTGCAAAGGATCAGTACCCATTGATATTATTACTACGATCCTTAGGCTTGCACCTCATTTGGCGGAACTTCGACATTCTCACACAGGTAATCTTCCTCTTCACGCAGTCTTTTATAACGCATTTTTCTCTTCCGCAAAAAGAGCTCATATTGCGGATATGATTATCAAGGCGAACCCAAACAGTGTCATGTTGACAAATTATGAAGGGAAAACACCCTTACATACGAATTGTACGCAGCATTGTAATTATGAGCCTGTCATTGCATTGCTGCGTGCTGCTCCGCAAATTGCGAAATGGAAAGATAAAAACGGCGAGCTGCCTTTGCATCTTGCCTGTCGATCACAAAAAACGCCCAACAAGTCAATTAAAACATTGGTAGATGCCTATCCAGAAGGCATTTTTACTAGAAACGGACAAGGTTTAACGCCACTCGAAATTGCGAAGTCGAGCAAAGTCATCCAACAAAGGAAAAGTTCTCGCATAACACTTTTAGTCACCCTTGAAACAGATTATGCGAAGACGAGAAGCGAGATGCATCCGTCTGAATTGCAACTACGACATGCACCCCACCATGCACAGCATCCACATCATCCACAACCTTACGGTCAATATTCACCTTATCCTCACCATATGATGCATTCGCCAAATCAACCCATTATTCAACCGATTATTCAGCACATTCATCATATACATCACACATCTCCTCCACCAAAAGAATACGAAAGAAGCGTCATGTTGAATCCTTATCAAACTAGCGAAATTCTTCAACCAAGAAGCACCCCAGAATCATCCTCTCTTTCTACGGAAAATGTGATGATAATGGAATCGATTCGTTCCAAACAAGGATATTCTACCGAAGACGTCATGCTTATGGAAGCGTATAGACAGAAACAAGCCTATCTCGAGTTGATACGCGCTCATCAAATTGTGGTCAACCCACCAATAAAGACAGATGAATTATGTGCTGAGTCGCTTTTAGCCTTAAAAACAAAAGATGAAGCGTAAATAATCGTGTTTTTTTTGTAATTCGAATTTCAAAGACCTCTGGGATATTTAGAAAGAATAAACTATATTATATTTTCATTTGTTTTTATTTGCATTTGAATAGGTTGACAAAATGTTTTGTTCCTATATTAATGAATGAACATAAATTTGTTGCGACAAGATTATATTCTTATTGAATTTGGTTTGATGTGAATGAGCTTGAAGTTGTTTGAAATAAGCTGTACTGTTGCTGTTCGAACCTTTCACTATTGAATCTCTGCTGATCAGTGTTTTGAAGAAACTAAAATTTAAATTACATAGCAACAAATAATTTTAAGGAAATGAAATTACTACAATCCTGAGTACAATTTTATAATTTTAGGTATATATATAAGTTGAGGAGAACACTTAACTAATCCGTATACCAAGACTTCTTCTATGAAATTTCCTTATTTATGCATTTAGTTATATCTGAAGAATGAGCTTCGGAAACTTTTAGTAAAAAATAACTTCTAAAATGTCAGCCAACGAATGAATGTTCCGTAAAAAATATATATTCTTTTTTTTAATTAAGGTAGACATCACTCGTCGCTATAAGTAAATAGGAACTTATACAAGTGTTATGAAAATAACCAAATCACATTAAACATTATACTTATAATATAATATCTTTTCTCATCACAATTTCCTTTTTA
>Ga0115008_10002996_pt1 | contig 13969 bp, 9 predicted proteins | sample FraStrMetagenome_FD_87164 | JGI IMG/M metagenome (GOLD analysis project Ga0115008, IMG submission 87164) | Marine eukaryotic phytoplankton communities from Arctic Ocean - Fram Strait ARC3M Metagenome | ecosystem: Environmental > Aquatic > Marine > Oceanic | place: Fram Strait | collected 2012-06-18
CGGTAGTTGGATTGATAAATCAAAGAACCCAGCACATACATGTTGTGGTCGATGGCGCGGGATTCAGAGACAAACGTGCCGATAAGCTGAGGTGAATCGAGGCTGGTCACGTCCCAAATGAAGGAGGTCGTGTTGGTTCCGAAGTCTTGTTCGTCTAGCTCATCGTTGCTAATGAAGTAGCGGTGGTCCTCGGTCAGCCAACCTTGGTGAGTGTAGCTCGAATTGGAGTAGCCCGTGGAACTGATGAGCGTGGCGTCTCCGGCATCGGTGACATCGACGATGGTCACGGTGTTTGTGTTGCAGCAGAATGCGATTTCTTTTCCCGCATAGGCAGCATCGGGGCCGATGTAAGAGACCACTTGGGCGTCGTGGGTGTATCCGTCTCCTGCGAAACCACCAATCAAGACAGGATCGGTGGGGTTGTTGATGTCTACAATGTTCAATCCCCCGTCAAAAGAACCTGTCCCGACGCCATAAGCGCGGCCGGTACTTTCGTTGATCACCACGTTGTGCGCACTTCCCCATCCCGTGTAAAGGGCATCGGCAACAATCGTTTGGGGCGGGTTGGTGATGGACCCGAGTTGGGTCAAGTCGACCACCTGCATGCCATGTCCGGAGGCTTCAGAAACGACAAAAGCATGGTTGTCGTGAACTTTAATGTCGCGCCACAGCGAGCTGGACGTTTCGGTGGGAAGGTTGGCCACCAAAACTGGATTCAGGGGGTCGGAAATGTCGACGAAAGCAGTGCCGTTGGTTCGCCCCTGCAAGACATACTCCGTTCCGTCACTGGGGTCGACCCACCCCCAAACGTCGTTCATCTCGCCTCCCCCCAATTCGTCAAGTCCCATGAACCCCATGAGTTCGATGTTGTTGCAGGGGTATTCGCCGGCCATGCCATTCACACAAGGCGTTTGACCGAACGATGCGGAAAGGCTCAAAAGCGCAACGAAAGTGACGAGGTGTACTTTTTGGAACATGGGGCAAAACTACACGTGACCTCTCGCGAAAAAAACGACTTGGGGCTCGGGAGAGTGAACATCACACCGGGGTGTGCATCCTTTTTTTTTCTTCTTCGAAAATTATTGAGAGTTGATGTCACATTTGCTGCATAGAACTTGTACTAATTCAGAACCTGCTGATTGAAATGAAGAACCTCTTACTTTTTGCATCCGTCATTTTGTTGACGAGCCATGCGTACGCCCAGAATTCGGTGGTCCAGCTCACATCAGAGAACATGGCTTTTTTTACCATCAGTGTGAACGGAATGAGGTTGGCTTCTGAAGCTTCAATCCACCAAGAAATCACGGGCTTACAAGAAGGCGGTGTCTACAATCTTTTCATCGATTACGTGGCACCTGAATATTCGGACATCCAAACCAAACTCGCCCTTTCTGCTTCAGGTGGACAGGGTTCGGGGATTTACAACTTCACCATTCCTTCTTTCTTCCAAGATGGACTGCGCTTGGACGGCTACATGTCGACCTCAGGCGGAGGCATGTCCGGCATGGATCAAATTTCCATGAACGTCAATGTCGATCAGTTGGGCATGAACGTGAACATGAACATGAGTGACGGCAACTTGAGCTTGGGCATCCAAGATCAGCCAGAGCAAACCGCTGCAGCCCCCGCTCCAGTGCCCGCTGCACCCCAGCAGGCCCCAGCACCCGCCGCCCCTGTTCAAGTGGTGTATGTGGAGGGTTACACGGGACGTATCGGGTGTGAACGTCCAGTTGGGGCGGATCGTTTTTCTGGAATGATGGGGACCATCAGTGATGCGGCATTCAGCGATGACAAGGTTCGCATTGCCAAGCAAATCATGAGGAGCAATTGCCTTGTGATTGAGCAGCTCGTCGAGATTCTGGAGGAAATCACCTTCGACGAAGGGCAGCTCGACTTGGCCAAATTCGCTTATGAGCACATTTATGATCTGGAGAACTACTATCAGGTCTACGGTGTGTTTTCTTTCAGCAGTAGCGGAGAGGAGCTTGATGCGTATATCCAAGGACGCGAGTAATTCGCCTTCACCCGCATGCAGGGCCAAAAGGCCAACCGTGCGGTTTCTTTTCAGCCGGCTCAGATTTCACCAAACGACAGTGATGTCGCGTTGGGATCCCACGTTGTGCAGCACCCAGGTTCCGGTCATGGGCAATCGGCCGTGGTCATCATGTTGTTGGCGATCAAATTGGCAAATGGTGTATTCCTGTTGTGCGAGTGCAGCGTCATGCGCCCATTCTGTCTGAAGTTCTGTGGGAAGATGAGGGCAATGCTGATCTAGAAAGTGGGCGATGGCTCCGCGCCATTCCGAAGCGGCAATAAGAAAGCAGGTGTCTGCGAATTCCTTTGGCCTTGCTGACCCAAGGAAACCAGAGTAAAAATGGTTTCTCGGGGTGTTGACCTGAATTTCATTCAAGGCGCCAAACGCCAATTCTTGTCCAGGGGGATCAAGGTTGGACAAACGGTCCCTGTTCGTCATTTGAAATGGAGCCGAGGTGCCTGCTCCTCCGCATGCAGAAAAAATCAAGCTGAAGAAAATGAGGGCTCGAATCATGGGGCGAGTGATGGGGCAATTTGCGAAATCAACGATGCAAAGTTGAATTTGACAACCGCCAAAATCCAATGGCATAGCGGGGTCTGAATTGACCAAAACCTTCGCTTATGCTGTTGTATTTGCGCCGGGTGACGACGGCGCGATGTTGGACATTCCCGAAGGCGCAAAGTGTAGGAAGGGTCTTAAAGTGGGCTTACCCTAAAGGGGGTTTCATCATCACACTTTGTCATGGATAGGGGGCTTTGTTGACCCTTGTTTCAGAAGGCGTGGGGACTTCATTGACAAAGGCTACCCTATGGCGGTATTCCCGGGCTCGGTCGACAAATGACGCCCATGACGGCTGATTTTCCGGGGCATAGCCTCCCTGGATTGAGTGAGAGGCTCAAGAGCATGGGTGTCTATATCGGCAATAACCAAGGTGGCGATGCGGTTCAAAGAGACGGAGATTTCCTCACGGGCGAGAGCCCGAAGGAATCCAATGAACTCTGGAAATTGGCGGTCAAAATTTTGTTGGCAGAGTGGAATTGAAGTGCCACACATGCGCAGTGCTTGTATCTTTTAGGCATGGATAATCTCACGCTCTCGATTGTGCCGTGGCTCAAAAACACCATCTTGGGTGGGCTGCTTTTTTTTGGGTCGTGGGCATTTGCCCAAGTGCCGGTGATGGACATTGACTTGGTTGCAACGGAAGTGATCAGTCAAGGTCAAACAGGAACATGTTGGAGCTTCTGTACCACCAGTTTTTTGGAGTCTGAGGCTCATCGGGTAACGGGTGAGTTGCATGACTTCAGCGAAATGGCCAGTGTGCGTGTGATTTATTCGGAGAAGGTGGAGCGCTACGTGCGCCATCACGGCCACCATCAATTTGGTCCAGGTGGGTTGTCACATGACGTGACCCACGCGGCGGCGGTATTCGGAATTCTTCCTGCATCCGTTTATGATGGCGGGTCAACACTTGAAGGGCATGACCATGGCGCATTGGACAGAAGGCTGGCATCCATGGCCAAGAAGTTGGTCAAAAAATCAAAGGGGATGGCACCTGCAGATTTTGCAGAAGTGGAGGCCACCCTAGACGCTGTTTTGGGCGCTTTGCCAAACACGTTTGATTACCGCGGCGTGAAATATTCTCCCGAGTCTTTCCGAGACGCGATGGGCATCGACCCCATGGAATATGCGTCGCTGTCTTCCTTCACCCACCATCCCTTTGGGCAATCTTTTGTTCTGGAAGTGCCAGACAACCATGCGCAAGGGGAATTCTTCAATGTGCCATTGGACGAGCTAGAAGATGCTGTCCACAGCGCTTTGGAAAGGGGGTTCACTGTGGCATGGGATGCGGATGTGAGCAATGCAGGCTTCTCCTTTAACGATGGCTGGGCCGTCATGCCTGAAGCAGCCGAGACCAAGGAAGAGTGGGGCTCGCTTGGCGCCATGCCGTTGGAGCCTTCGGTAGATCAAGCGATGCGGCAGGCAGCATTTGATTCTCAAGAAAACACCGACGACCATTTGATGCACATCATTGGCCGCGCCACGGATGCTAAGGGACGGCAATACTTCGTGATCAAAAACTCGTGGGGCCAGGGAAATGGTTTCGGGGGGAAGCAGTTTGTTTCGACAGCTTATTTCCGCCACCACACCATCGGAATCATGGTTCACGAAGATGGACTTCAGCCTGAATTTCGGCAGCAATGGGTGCGTTGACTCGGGAAAGTCAAACCGGACTTTCCATGACCGCTTGGAGGGGGTTTCGGATTCTGTCGGCGGGCATTGAAAACCGAATGGACAGTTTGAGTTTAGACACCACTTAATTTTCCAGCGACGAAGCCCGTGGACCAAGCGGCTTGGAAGTTGAATCCTCCTGTAATGCCATCGACATCGAGGACTTCACCGGCGAAGTAGAGCCCGGGTACAATACGGCTTTGCATGGTCTTGAAGTCGACGTCCCCCGTGGTCACGCCACCACAGGTCACAAACTCCTCCTTAAAGGTGGTTTTGCCTCGTACAGGATAGACATCATTGAGCAGAGTGTTCACCAGTTTGTTGCGTCCTTTTTTTCCCAATTCTAGCCATGGGGATTCCGGATTGATTCCTGACTTTTCGAGCAGGTAAATCCAGAAGTTTTTGGGAAGATCAAAGGGGCAGGCGTTGGCCATCTTCTTTTGTCGGGCTTCTCTTAAGATGCGTTCGACTTCTGCGATCACTTCGGCTTCATGGGCATGTCCCACCCAATTGACTTGGATGGTGAAGCTGTATCCGCGCTGTTCCAATTCGCGTGCGCCCCAAGCCGACAACTTAAGAACCGCAGGACCGCTCATGCCCCAATGGGTAATGAGCACAGGTCCTTGGTGGGTGAGCTTGGTGCCTTGAATCCGAACGATGGCATTTTTGACAACCAAGCCCATGCGCGCGGTGACGGTTTCGCCGGGCATGTTGAACGTAAAAAGTGAGGGGACAGGTTCGCTGATGTTGTGTCCCAATTCTCGCAGCCAATCGAACCCGGTTGCCTTGGGGCTTCCGCCCGTAGCGACAATCACGTGGTCGAAGCGTTCTCTGTGAAGATCAAAGCCAGGGCTGTTTTCTCCCACGGGTGTGATGTCGGAGACTGGCGATTGCATGCGGATGTCGATCCCCGCATTTTGGGCCTCCCTCATGAGGCAGTCGATGATGGCTTGTGAGGTGTTGGCTGCAGGAAACATGCGGCCATCCTCTTCGGTTTTCAGCGGGACATTCCGGGAGGTGAACCAGTCTACGGTATGCTCGGCGTGAAAATGCGAGAAGGTCTTTTTGAGTGCTTTTCCACCACGAGGGTAGTTTTTCGCCAGCAAAGCAGGGGAAAAGCAGGCGTGGGTCACGTTGCATCGGCCGCCACCTGAGACCTTGACCTTGGACAGGAGTTTGTTGGATTTTTCGAAAAGGACAACGGTGTGCTCAGGATGGTGGGCGGAAACAGACAAGGCCGCAAAAAAGCCTGCCGCGCCACCACCAATGACGGCTGTTCTCTTTCCTGCAGTGCCTCCCATTCGGCGAATGTACCTCGAACCCCCGTGGGTTTTTCGTCAGGAGAGGCCTTGGGGAAAGGGGCAATGAACCACGGTATACTGCGCTTCGCTGTTGATTCTGCATTTGAGAGTATCGGCTGGCCAATTCAAGCATGCGCAGATTGAAGCTTCTTTTCATGTTCCCTTTGCTTGGGGTGGGGTGTGCCGAGCAGGAGGGATGTTTGGGTCCGATGGCCAATGGTGGTCTTCGACGCCCAATGGCCAAGGCCTCGGGTATCGCCGACTGCTTCACTTAGACTCGGTGGTGGTTCGGCAAAGTCACCTGTTGAACTTCGGCAGGTCGGTGCGCTGTTTGTGCGGCGATTGAGGAAGGTAGCGGTCTCCCATCGACGCGATTGGCCATCTGCACGACCTCATGCATGCAAATTCTTGCGGCCCATAGCCGCTGTTTTCGACGGTGGCCTTTGCTTATTGAAAGACCCGTACATAGTCCACCGCCATGAACTGGGGAAAGGTGGTGGTGGCGTCGGGGTAGCCCGGCCATTGTCCACCAACGGCCACATTCAGGATAAAGAAGAAGGGGTTGTCGAAAGGATAAGGCTGGCTGCCCGTTACCCCTGAAGTCACCGAGTAAAAGGGCTGATCATCGATGAGCCAAGTGATGCCTTCTTCGCTCCAGTCGATGGAAAAAACGTGGAATTCGTCGGCAAAGGTTTGGTCCAAGGGAAGGCTGGTGCCTTGGCCGATGTAGTTGTGCTGTGTCCAGTCCGCTCCGAAGTGAAGCGTGCCGTGAACCGTACTGGGCGACGAACCAATGAGCTCCATGATGTCAATCTCGCCACAAGCGGGCCAGCCCGAAGTGGGGAAGTTTGCTCCCAACATCCAGATGGCGGGCCAAATGCCTTGGCCATAGGGGAGAATGGCCCGAACGTCGATGCGCCCATGTTCGAACTCCTGCAGCCCAATGCTTTTGAGGCGGGCGGAGGAATAATGAACGCCTTCCTGCTTGGCGACAATCAGCAAGTGGCCATCGGATACATAGGCGTTCTCACTGTTGGAGGTGTAGTTCTGTAGTTCGGCGTTGCCCCATCCGCTCGCTCCGAGATCATACGTCCAGTTCTGAAGGTCAATGGCTTCGCCATCAAACTCATCAGACCACACCAAGGTTTTTCCGGGGTAGTTGTCGGATGAGACGTAACCGGCATTGTCCACGCCGATCAGGGTGTCGTCGTTTTTGATGGTGCCAATGGCCTCTTGGACACCTCCGGCCAAAAGTGCACCACTGGTTCCGGTGATGACCACCCGAAATGTCTCGTCTTCTTCTGCAATCTCATCGATCACAATTTCCACTGTAATGGTGGCCGATGCTGTCCCGCAGGGAACGATCAAAGAATCTTGAACGGCTATAAAGTCGAGCCCCTCCTCGGCTGAGAGTGACCGGGTTTCGAAGTGGACTTTAATGTCTCGTGTGGTGGCTTGATTGAGAACCAAAGGGAATTCGAAGAACCGGTTCTCTTCGTTTTCAAGCCCATTGATGTCGATTGGGAATTGAATTTCAGGCACCACCACAGGCCCTTCTTCCGGCCGGCAACCCGCGCACAAAAGGAGCAGGGGTAAAATCAGGAAAAGCGCAGGATTGCTCATGGTTCTGTCTAGAGGGCGCGGTGAAGATAAAATGGAAAAAGCGTCTCACAGGCTGATGTATAAGGCTTTGTTCCCGCAAATGGCAGCTTCGGGCATTGGAGTTCAACCTAAGGTGTACAAAACACACCAATGGACGTGTCATGTGCTATTTTCAACGCATGTTTGCTCGTCTTCCTTTTTTCCGTTTTGCGGCGCCTCTAGGTTTGCTTTGTTCCATGCTTCTCTCGACATCGTCTTGGGCTCAGCATCGACTGTCCACAGAGGGGCCGGCCATTGTGAACGAGTCCGGAGAGACAGTATTGCTCAGGGGGATGGGGCTCGGTGGATGGATGCTGCAAGAGGGCTACATGCTCCAAACAGCGGGGTTTGCCAATGCGCAGTTTGAGATCCGCAACAAAATTGAACTGCTGATTGGAGAAGAGGCGACAGACCAATTCTATGCAGCGTGGTTGCAGAATCATGTGACCCGAGCCGACATCGATGCCATGAAGTCATGGGGCTTCAATTCTGTGCGCTTGCCCATGCACTATAACCTCTTTACGTTGCCAATTGAGGATGAGCCCGTGGCAGGGGAGAACACATGGTTGGAGCTTGGGTTTGAGTTGAGTGACAGCTTGGTGTCGTGGTGTAAGCAAAACGAGATGTATGTGATTTTGGACCTGCATGGCGCACCTGGAGGACAGGGCTACGATGCGGCAATCTCGGATTACGACCCCACCAAACCTTCCCTTTGGGAAAGCACAGAAAACCGCAATAAAATGGCGTCGCTTTGGAAGCGACTGGCCGCGCATTATGTGGACGAAGATTGGGTGGCGGGCTATGACTTATTGAATGAGCCAAACTGGGATTTGCCTGGAGGCACGGCGTTGCGCAACCTTTATGTGCAATGCACAGACAGCATCCGTTCGGTGGATGCGGACCACATCATTTTCATTGAAGGAAACTGGTGGGCCAATGATTTTTCAGGTTTGACGCCGCCATGGGATGAACAGCTGGTTTACTCTCCGCATAAGTATTGGAGCATCAACGATGTGGGGTCCATGAATTTTGCCACCGGCATTCGTGATGCGTACAATGTTCCTCTCTATTTGGGGGAGAGCGGAGAAAACTCCAATGTTTGGTTCCGAGACGCCATCCATCTTCTCGAGGATTTGGGCATTGGATGGGCTTGGTGGCCGCTGAAGAAGGTGGCGAGTATTTCGGCACCGTTGTCCATTGAGAAAAGCGCAGAGTACCAAACCCTGTTGGACTATTGGAGCGGAGATGCTGCCCAACCGAGTGCGGAATTCGCCACGGCGGCCCTCATGGACTTGGCAGAAAAACTAAAATTTGGGAACTGTGTCCAACAGCAAAATGTGGTGGACGCCATGTTCCGCCAAGTGCAGTCCGATGCCTCCGTGCCTTTTAACGCCGATCAAGAGGTGCCGGGCTTGATTCACGCCACAGACTTTGACATGGGAATGGTGGGCTCCGCGTATGGAGACATCCAAGTGGCAAACTACCATGTGAGTACAGGCAATTACACAGAATGGAACACGGGCTGGCAATACCGAAATGATGGAGTGGACATCACGTTTGCGACAGACCCGGTGCACAGCAACGGATACAAGGTGGGATGGATTGCCACAGACGAGTGGATGAAGTACACCGTGGAGGTGATCACCGGTGGGCTTTACGACATTGACCTTCGCGTTTCGGTCTCAGAAACAGCGGGGTTGGTCCACCTTGAAACGGAAGGGACGGATGTCACATCCTATGTGGAATTGCCGTTAACGGGCATTCCGGGAGGATGGCAAACGGTGACCATCGAGGATGTCTACCTCGAAGAAGGTCCTGTGGGATTGAGCCTGTGGGCGGATCAAGGCGGGTTTGAGATGTCTTACCTCGACTTCTCCTTCACAGGAACGCCGGCATCTCAAGTCGCGATGGATGTGGTCAATGCCAAAACCGAAGATGCACAGCATGTGGCGTTGACCTTGAACAAAACGCTTCAATTGCCCTTGATGCCCGACCTCGGTGCCTTCACACTCTTCGCCGACGGAAGCCCATTGACTTTGCTCTCCATGGAAACGGTGTCTGGCAGTGAAAGGGTCGTTCAATTTGAAGTGGAGGAAGCCATGGATGCGACCATGGACCTGACCCTGACCTACTCTGGAAATTCAGTCATGGGACCAGACGGTGGCGCTTTGGTTGCTTTTACGGAGGAGGAGGTCTACAATGATCTGGATTTCCGCTATGCCATTCCGGGCTGGATTGAGGCCGAAGGTTTCAGTACCCAAATGGGGGTAGAGGTGGAGGCCACAAATGACAACGGTGGGGGGCAAAATGTGGGCTTTCTTGATGTCGGCGACTATATGGAGTACCCGGTGAACGTGCGCTATACAGGGGATTACACCTTGAATTTCAGGACGGCATCTGAGCAGGATGGCGCGGCTTCCTTGGAGTTGATAGACGTCCAAGGACAAAGCACAGGCTTGGGTGAAGCACAATTCCCGGCTTCTGGCGCATGGCAGACGTGGGTCACGTCGAGCAAAGAGGTCTTCATGGAAGCAGGAGTCTACCTTCTGCGGATTCAAATCACAGAAGCACCGTTCAATTTCAACTGGCTCGAATTCGAATACGAGGACGAGATCGATGAAGGAGGCATCACCTCTTATCAGTCTGTACTGGTGTATCCGAACCCCGTTCAGACCGGGGAAGTGACGGTGGGCTTTTCGGTTTTCTTTCCGCAGGATTTGACCTTGTCTGTGTACGATGCAAGCGGTCGGCCGGTCTATGGCAAGACCTTTCAGGACGTCACGACCATCCAAGAGACGTTGTCTTTAAATGGCCTCGCTGCAGGGGTTTACGAGGTGTTCATTCACGAAGAGGACGGAACGGTGAATGCGGGACGATTCTTGAAGTCGCTCCGCTGATTTTGTCGGCCTTCGGTTTGGCCCGATAGCAAGGGGCTAGGAAGGGGAAAGGCGCAGTTTGATTCTTTCCTTGCTCAAGGTTGACGACTGGATCGTCGTGGACGTGCGTTTTGGGATGTCTTTGAATCTGCAGGTGCAGCCGCCAGGTGCTTCAGTGTTATTCTCCGCGTACGCCGCCCATTTTCCGGTCACATCAATGGCGCAAAAAAAAAGGGAACCGGTCTTTTGACCGATTCCCTTTTCTCAAAAAATGCGTGAATTACTGTGCGACCAAACGCATGGTCCAGTATGATGCGCCGGACTCTTCGCCATAGTCCACCGTGATAGACAGTCGCTCGACTCCGTTGTTGTTGCTGTATTCGTAGACCTCGTAGGTGATGCTGCTTGCGGGTGTGCCTGTGCCGTCATCGGGAAGCTCACCGCCATTGAAGGCCTTGTTGAATCCAAGGAAGGCACCAACGCCATTCACCGTGATTTCGGTGTCGGATGCGGTAAAGGCGTGGGTCCCTGCAGCAAACGCATCGAGTGGCGCGGCAAGCAAGGTCTCATCGAGGCACTCGTTGCCACCACCGAGATAGCCCTCTGCCCAAATCACACCGTCTGTGACGTAGTCCAGTGTACCATCGTTGTAGAAGATCCACTCGTCGTCCATTTGGCAGGAGCGTTCTACAACGCCGTTGGCGTCGATTCCGCCCCACCAGTCGCCGCAGCCTTGGCAAGGCCCAACGTAGTAACTGGCTTCGCCATCCAAACGCCAGGTCTTTCCTTCAGCGCTGGAAATCATGTCCATGGTGAACACCGCAGAGCTGATGGAGACGACTTGACTGTTGTCGTTCATCTGGCCTGCATCGTCGCTTGCGGTCAGTGTTACCGTGTAATCACCGTCCATGGCATAGGCGTGCACAGGATTGGTCTCCACACTTGTGGCACCATCACCGAAGTCCCAGCTGTAGGAAGTGGCGTTGGACGAAGAGTTGGTGAACGTCACGTTCATGCCATCCTTCACGTAAGAGAAGTTGGCTGTGGGCGCAGAAGAAGGGATGGGCGGCAAGTTGGCCTCATCGTGGTAGTGCACGAGGTAGAAATTCCAAGCGCTGCCATCGGCGCGCACAAGGGCGAGGCCCATGCGGTCAGCGATGTCTCCTTCTTCGGTGCTGATGATGGTGAACAATTTGGTGGAAGCGGGGACATAGCTGTCTCCGTTCTCCGTCTTGTTGCAGAGCCCGATATAGGCGCCAAAGCCGTCGATGGAAATGGTGTTGGTGTTGGTGTTGTAGTCGAAGGTGTAATTGCCGCCGTCGGCAAAAGCACTCAGGTCTTCACCGTTGGGTCCAGTGAACACGCCAGGGGCGCTCTCGTCCATGCAGTTTTCGTCGATGCCCAACCATCCGCCGTTGGCGTCCGAGTCCACAAACAGTGTGCCGTTCGTGCTTTTCTCCCATGTTCCGTCGGCGTTAAACGTGTAGCTGTCGTCGAGGATGCAAGGACGATCTCCGAGAGGGGTTACCCCACCGAAAGACCACCAGCTGTTGTCGCCGGCTGCAGGCCCAATGCCCAATGCCACTTCTTCACGGTCCAAATACCACGTCTTGCCGTCTGCCCCGGAAAGGAACAAGCTGGCGGTGTTGGGGTCTGTGATGATGATGGATTCGGTTTTGGATGCAGAACCATCGAGGCCCGTCGCCGTCAAGGTGACTTCATATGTGCCGCCGCCATCGAACGTATGAACTGGGCTGGTTTCTGTGCTTGTGTTGCCGTCGCCGAAGTCCCATGCGTGGGATGTGGCATTGGCGGAATAATTGGTGAACGTGACTTCGTTCCAGTTGGTTTCGCTGACTTCGTATTGGAAGCTGGCAATGACGGCTGAAGGCTCTGGTACGGGGTCCTTTCTGCAGCCGAACATTACTAAGCTCGCAAAAATCACGAGGCCAAGTCCTTGAATCGTTTTGTTCATGGTCGTTTGATTTGTGTGGTGTGGTGTTGTTTGAATGGGGGTCAACGCGCCGGGCTCAATTGAAGAGAGCGTCGTCGGGATAAGTGGTCAGCCCTGTGGCAACTTGTGTTTCTTCGAGTGCAATGGGCAACCAGAGGTCTTCGTTGCTAAAGTTGGCTTCCTTGTCCCCATCTCCGGTAAACAGGCTCCCTTCAGCACGTCCTGAGCGGACCAGATCGTACCAACGGTCTCCTTCGCAGGCCAATTCAGCGCGGCGTTCATACCAAATCAAGTCGAGGAGGCTCCAACCTTCTTCGGCCATCACGGTGGCTGCCGTGCGGAAACTTCCGGTGTTGTCGCCAGGTCCGGCAGCGCGCTCCCGCACGATGTCGATGTACATCTGCGCAGTACCGTCGTCTCCAGAGCCACGGTGCAAGGCCTCGGCGAGCATCAAAAGCACGTCGGCGTAGCGGAACACGTGGGTGTTCTGTGCCTTCGTGAGGTGCTCATTTCCACCATTGACGTTGGTGCCTGCAAAGGCCTTGAGGTTGGGGTATTTTTCCTGCCAGTATCCCGTGTAGTCCACAGGGTTGTTTTGGGTCATGTCGATGATGGGGTCGCAGCTGGCGCCGGCATCGGCCAAGTCCTGTGCAAGTTCAGCTTCGGACAAGATGGCCACGTCGCGTCGATAGGTGTCGTCTTCGAGGAAGTGATCCCAGAGTCCCTCCGTAACGGACATGAACCCCCAGCCGGCTTCGTAATCGGGGTGATCAGCGCACAATCCGCGCACACCGCACAACTGAATCATGCCGTTTCCATCCACGCCTTCCATCCAGCTCCAATCGCTGGACCAAAGTGGATTGTGTTGGATTTCAAAAACCGATTCCGTGGTGTTTCTGTTGTCAAAAACAAAGAGCGACTGCATGTCGTCTTGCAGTTGGTAGGCGCCCAAGTCCACGACGGATTGGAAGGCGTCTGCAGCAGATTGGAACAGCACGGGGTCGTCACCTTTCAAGTCTGCCCAGTACAAATAGGCCTTGCCCATGAGGGCGTATGCAGCCCCTTTGGTGACGCGTCCTTCTTGTCCGCTCGGTGCAACCAAAGGCAAGTGGGGAAGGGCCTGTTCACAATCCGTTACGATTTGCTGCATGACCTCCGACAAGGTGTTGCGCTCGAGGTTCATGTCGTCTGGCGTCAAGCTTTGGTTCACCACGGGAATGGGGCCAAAGTGACGGAAGAGCTCAAAGTGGTAATACCCGCGCAGCCACTGGGCTTGCGCCTTGTATTCGGTTACGGTTTCGGATTCGATTTCGGTCAAGTCCAACAATGCATTGGCCCGGCTGATGCCGATGTAGCTTTTGCGATAGATGGGGTGAATCACCACATTGGAATTGGTGTTGGTGAAGTCGTCCAACTCCTGCCAGCCGGGCTGGTCGTTGTTGGAGGGGTCTCCACCCGCATTGGCGTTGTCCGATCGGATTTCGCCCATCATGGTGGGAGAGATCCACTGTCCGTAGGCCATGGACCAACCGATGGGGTCATAGACCCCAATCAAGGCCGAGGCCACTTGGTCTTCGGTCTGATAGTAATTGCTTGAAAGGAATTCGTTGACCGGATCCACGACCAAGCGGTCTTTGCTGCAAGCGGCCAACAGAAGTGCGAGGCCGGCAATGACAGTGAGGTTGCGAGAGAGGGTGTTCATTGTCGTGCGCGATTAGAATGAGACATTGAGGCCAGCTCCGAAGGAGCGATTGTTGGGGTAGAATCCTTTGTCGATTCCCGTGTCAAGAATCCATCCACTGGTGCCGATGTCCGGGTCGAATCCGCGGTAGTTGGTGACCGTGAACAGGTTGTTTCCGGTCAAGTAAACCTTGACTTCTTTCATTTTGGCGCGGTGCGTCCATTCCTTGGGGAGGGTCCATCCGAGTTGGAG
>Ga0115008_10002997_pt1 | contig 13969 bp, 13 predicted proteins | sample FraStrMetagenome_FD_87164 | JGI IMG/M metagenome (GOLD analysis project Ga0115008, IMG submission 87164) | Marine eukaryotic phytoplankton communities from Arctic Ocean - Fram Strait ARC3M Metagenome | ecosystem: Environmental > Aquatic > Marine > Oceanic | place: Fram Strait | collected...
ACACGCGTGCACTCGAGAGCGTCACACAGGCCTTTTTCTAGAATTATTCGAGAACCAGAACTCCGATAACGAAAATTTTTATATTTCTAGAAAGCTGAGAAAATTTGCTATTGATTTCGCGTTTAAAATTTTTTGAACTTTTCTTAAGCTAGATAAGAGAAAAAGGCGCTGTGACGCTCTCGAGTGTACGCGTGTGACAACGCATAATTCCGCGTGCGCGCTCAAAGGGTTAACACTTCAATGAAAACCATTTTTTATTTTGATGACGTAGGAAACTATTAAAATAAAAACCATAAGTTATGAAAATGTCTGAAAAACTGGGATTTCCGAAAAACGTTTAAGCTTGAGATATTCTGAAAATTTCTGAACCCATATTGCTTTTCAGGGAGGAGTTGTTTTGCAAAATAAATTTAAATATTATTATATAAAAATATACATATATACTTGACTGTTAATAGGAACGAGCGTATCAAAATCAAATTCTGGTGTGCTTAGGGACCAACGCTACTGAGACCAAAATTTGAGTGACCCCGTTTAAGGGAGCGTGGCTAGCTAGTTTTTTGTTGGAATTTCAAGCAACAAAAAAAAAGAATTTCAATCAAAGAAATATGTTTACTTTGATTTTATTTGGCAGTGAATCGATTTCGAACGGAAGAAACTGAACTCAGACTCTAAAAGTAAATTCCAATATTCGAAAAATGGAAAACGACGTCAGCACCTGTTCGAAAGCGCATAACCAACGTCTGGATGTTGAATATTTCGCGACGTGTTGTTAGCTCCAAAAGTCAACCCCTCATTTCCCTAAACACATTGGGACTTTGGAGCTTAGCATTTTAGAATGTTTGTTTCGGAGTTTACTCACTTTAAAAGTTTAAAAAGCTCGCAGAATTTATTAAAAAGCTTACTTGAACAAAGGATTAGTTCTTGACCACTCAAAAACGATAAATTGTGGCTTCGCTGAGTATTAACAAGCGCGCCACAAAACTGTCGAGAGCAAAGTGAAAAACTAACCGCGAACTGCTCTTTTGTTTATTACGATGTTCAAGTATTCTCGTCGCTAAAATTCGATTTTTTGCTTACCAAATTTCTCATCGTTCGATCTGGATCAAATATATATTCCTTTTATATGTTCAAAAATATATATTTTTTTTAATTATCATATTTTCGAATATTTTTTATTTTGAACTTTCCTGTTGCTGGTTATTTTCATTCGGAAATTTGATTAAACAGCAGCTTTTTCGGGTCTCCGTGAAATTGAAAAAATTAAAATATTATTATTTATTTAATTAATTTTTGATGAAGGAGGCCTTTCCTGATGAGCATAAGTCCCGACGCTAGAAACCCAAAAATGACACTCGCAATACAGAGTCCTGTCGCAGTTGGTCCGGCTGAAATTTTTTTAATTTTGACGATGAGTGCTTTCACTTACGTCTCGTATGATCATATCTACTTGGAGAATTCTCAGAAGCAAGCCAGACGATGATGAAAATCGGCGGGAGGAAGTTCCCGACGATGAAGACGAAATGGAAGAAAAGCAGAAAAGCTCGCGAGCCTGCCCAAGACTCCGCGCAGCAAAGTTGCGCGATCAAAATCAGACCAGCCACGAAGAAAACGACTAAATTTCTGTCAATGAAAATTCGACCTAAATTTTACCTGAATAAAGAGCGACCGAAACCGTGAATTGCCACCTTACAAGAGCTTCTCCCTCGCCGTTAAAAATAAGCGGCTGATTGCCGAAATAGTAAAGCGTGTTTTTAAAACGCAAAATATTTAGAATAAAGATCAACGCAAGAAGAGTCCCAAAAACAGAAAATGCGCGAGCGATGAGAGAATTTTTCGGAGATCGGAGTAGATGCGTTTCTTCATCGAACATACCTGGAATACGCGCAAAATCTGTCTGCGATCTTGCTGATCTTCCGTTTCTTCTTGTATTTTGCTGCATTTTCTGTATCTCTTTTGTTAACAAAAAAATGAGAGAACTGTTATTTTATTGTTTTTATTGAGCAGCTCGCACAATGACAAAATGATGAATCAGCAGCATTCAAATGTGCTTTTTCTCGTCACGGTTCGAGGGTGAGCTAGAAACAAGATCAGATGGATTCTATCGCCTAAGGCCGTTAAAACTAGGTCGATACTGATTGCTGACTGGATAAGAAAATGAAATTCATACCGTCGTTGTGTCCTCGTCGCCTACTTTGTGAAGCCATTTATTGATAGGAAATTCTATTTCTGGTGATCCGGGCTTGACGCTAAGATGGACTCGAAAAGATGAAAATAGCAGATCATAGCTGATCAGTTGAGCCACGCCTGATAGATGAGCCAATTTTGGTTATGGAAATCTTGTCCAAATACCAAGCACTAATAATACAAAAAGTTCAACTTGCAAATCTGGATTTTAATTGGCAAAGTTACCAAACGAAAGGGATGCAAAATAAGCATTTTTAAAATTTTAAAGAAAGTTTAAAACTAAAGCGCGAAGCTTCGCTTCGCGTCAAAATAATCAACATCCCTGCCTGCCGATTCCGCGATTGTCGTGCTCGATAATAACGCGAGAAAGGTCGCCTATGTCCATCGACTCAAGCTGGAAAATATCAACGTGGCCTCGCTCAAATTTGTTCAAAAAAGTCTGGCTTTTGGCGAGCTTGATTCGGCCAGTTTCTCCCTTTGAGCCCATAATGTTAATAAACACATTCGCGTCTGTTCCTGCGCAGTCTACGTCCCCTGTCATGACTGTACTTGTGTTTTAAAATTGAAAATCTGGATTTTTTATAAAATCATAAAACAACTCGCTTTTACAAGAAAAATGGCCATTCTCTCGATGCTCGTTTCGCGCACAAGAACCCGCGCTTTTATAGAATTAGTCGAAATCCAAGTTTTAAATGCTTAGCCGCCCGAAAAGGGATGAGTGTAACTATCTTCCCCCCAATCAACAAGAATCTGAGAAGTGCCGGGTTTTTACAGCACAAAATAGAAGGTATTTTTTTTTATTTTCCGGTTTGCGTTCCGTAAATAAATCTAAAAGGGTTGAAATGAAAGAACTTTTCGTGTTGAAACGTCTAGCAATTTGAGCAGGCATATTCTATTTTTCTGAAGTTGATTTATGGTTTCTAAAAAAGAATTTATTTTAATTTTTATTCTGAGTTACCATTTTCTGTTTCTTCATAAAAAGGGTCATCAAAAATCTCATCATTTTTTCTAACAATCACTCTTGCAATTGCTTGGAAAATAAAACTGATAATAATTTTCATTAAAAACCGCTGTGTAGTTATATTTGAAACATGTGCTCAGTCTCATCAAAAGATGATTTTAAAGTATAAAAATCAGATTTGAAAGGTTGCTGCTAATTATCCGTCTATCAATTGACTCTTTTGGCAGCAAAGATTAGAATTAAAAACTGTATTTAGTCCTTAGAGTAGGCAAGTTTAAACAGGAACTTTCCATTTTGGTATTTTTCTGCAAGACGATTAAGAAGAAGTTGCTCGTAAGTTTCGTCTAACGCGTCGAGTAAACTGCTTGAAGTTTCTTAATTCTGTTAGCAGCTGAAGAAACGGATGAGTTTTTACCTCGTTTTGGAATCCAATTGTCGAGCTCGTTTAAAAGAGAGAATGAAAAAGCGAATCCAATTATATAAAAGAAAGTTCTCATATTTTTTTTATTTGCAAGATCAAGAAAGTATCATGCCCTTTTAAGTCCAGTTCACTTATTAATATTCAGTTACAGTTGTTAATGAAGCGTCCCACTTCGGCCCAACAGTCTTTGTGATCATCCGCTGTAACTTCAAAAGCCAGAATGTGCAGTATTCGGATAGATGTTGCAAAAATTACAGTTATTAAGACTCAAATTTGTGAATAAATATTTTTTTAACAAAAAGATCAAAGCAAAAAACATTGTTATTTTGCCAGTCGACAAAATGCAGGATAAGATTCTTCATAGTGAATTATTTTGACACAGGTTAAATTTAATGACGCCGGAATTCGCTGGTTTCTTGCAAGGTCGTACTGAAGTCATTTGAGTTAATCCAACAAAAGGATAAATCCAAAGATCCGCTACTTGTTAATTCAAAAGTGCTTAGAAATCGCCTTCAGATTTAATTGTTGAAAACGGAAAATGGAAAGAGAACAATCATGGTTTAATAAAAAGACGCGTGTCAAGCTCGAGGTTCCAGCGGAAGATGAAACCGATTCATCTGAAGTCGAGAAAAGCAGCGTCCTGCCACATCAGGAAAATACAGAACTTGTGGAAAAACTCATGGACCGAGTTAGCACACTCGAAAATCTTTTCAAAGCTCAGGAAAAATCATTTATCGAAAAAAGCCACTCTCACATTTCCAAAATTGAGGAACTCGAAGCCAAGTTAGAAAAGAGGAAATCGACAGAAGTCACGAACAAGCAGAACTCGACGCAGACGGAAGGTTTTTCTCAAAAAGACGAAATAATCCGGCAAGTAACTAATCTCTCACTTTTCTCGCAGCGAACAACTTTGACTGCCGGATTGCGCCGCCCTATCTCCACTTTTGATAGGGAAATGTCAGTTGTCTTGAAAAAATTTAAAATGGCTAGTTTGGAAGACATGGTTTTGAGAATGGAAGACATGGAAGACTCTCTCGCTGATTTGAGGTAAAAAATTGAGCAATTTTTATACAAATATTTTTCTAGAACAAAGAGTATCGCACGAATTGAAACTCCTGTCCAAACCCAAAAGAAGTCGAGATCATTTAATTTCGAACAAATCATGAAAAAGATGCCTTTTCAAGAATGCTCGAATTCCCGCAAATGCGACGAGCTTGAATATCTGCTCGATTCTCAAATTTGCAAATTATCCGATCGACTTCAATATATTGAAAATTCTATAAACAGAACAAAATCGCGACTTAGTGCGGAAAAGTCACTTAAAAAGCTCGAGCTCGACTTTGCGCTTACCTCCGGCGAAGCACTCGGGTTGAGCACGGGCGTAATAGCTGACGATCAAATCGAAGTTTCGGATTCAACTGCGCCAGAATTAAAAGCTCCGAGACTTGGCTTTTCGAATTGGAACTCGATTTCTGGAAATTCTTGGGTCAAAATATCATTTCGAAGACCCACCGTTGTCAAATCTATTGCCTTTTTATCTCCTCAAACGCAAGTTGGTTCCTTGATGATGGTCACTTCCGCGAAAATCGCGTATTTGTCGCTAAAGGGCAATTGGCGCAAGCTTGAGAAGCAAGTTTTCGCAAACTCGCGAACAGATATTCTAGAATCGACGCATTTGGATCAGCCCATTGAATGCAGCGCAGTGAAGATTTTTCCTAAAGCTGGTTTCGGCCGTGATGCGCTGCACTTCCAAATGGAGCTTTTTGGGAGTTACGCCAATCTCGGCTCGGCACTTGGGCTCGCAAATGGAGAAATCAAGGATGAGAACATTTTCGTCAGCACGGCGGAGGCGCCCTACGAAAAGCCACGGCTCGGCGTTTCAAGAATGTTTCAACTCTGTTTTAGAACAAACCAAACCGTAATAATAGTTTTTTGAAACAAAAGAGATTGGAACTTTACGTGCAAGTGCTCGTTGGGATCGTTACAGGATTTAATATCGATCCGGATCGAATTTGAAGAGAGAAAAATCATCTGCGGAGTGCAAGTTATCTGCTTGAATGAACAAGGACAAGACGGGCTTATTTCAGCGTTGGATTTTGCATTTATCACAAGACAAGTTATTCAAGAAAATATTCAATATTCGCTTCACGTTTAATTTATAATTTTTGAACCGATTAAAAGAGATGGTAAAGAAAGCACGATTTACAACGGCGTTGGACTTGGGTCAGAAGTTCCAGCTTGTGATGCTTTTAATAAAATATTTACGGTTCCTTTTTTATCAAGGGTCAAAACGAAGACAATTGTTATTTACCCAAAGGACCTGTTCCGCAATTTTACCGAGCTTGTTAGTCATTTTAAACAACCAGGACAGTGCAAAGGAATATATGGAAGCGCAACGCGAGTCTCTTGCCAAATGGAACTGCTTGGACACGTGCCACTTTCGTAGAACAATCTAACTTTATTTACAACGAATAATAAATTGGATGAAAAAATATTTATGAATCGAACGGATTTGTATTTCGGTGCTGAGTTTGGTCCTCGGGAAAGTCCAAAGTTTCTAAAAATTATTGATAGATAAACATCGAAGCGTTTTACCTTGTGTCGGTGGCGTTATGATCAAAGCGGGAGCATTTCCTTGCGCGATTGGCGGCAAAAAGGAAGAGCTTGGAGTAGCATGATGAACTTCCGTGTCGTTTATTTCGGTCACACGAGTTGCTTAAAAATAAATAAAAATTGACTCGCTGGATGTTTTACATTGAGAAGCCAAAGCGCTTTCTGCAGCAGTGATTTCATGCTCAATCAGATTCTCAATAGCTTCATCGCTTGTGTATCCTCCTTGAATTGGCGAGTGAATTGTCGGCAGAGCAAGGATGCCTGACGGTTGTGCAAACCCTACACCACCGCCTGGAGGCCCTCGTGGCGGGCCGTTATTTTGCTGCGTTTCTGAATAAAATTTAATAATTGCTAAGTTTTTTAGCCTTTACGATTATAAGACATAGTCACAGCTTGCAGTTGAAGTTGCAAATTCTGTTTATCCCTCAAGATCTTTTGCGCGGTCGTCGCGAGTCGTTTCTTTTCCTCTTGACTCATATTTAGCTGCTGCGTTTGGAACTTGATCTTCTCTTGGTACCGAAGAATCTTGCCTTCGAAGAAATTCGCGAAAAGCATCGCAAGGCCGTTGAAAATACGCAGCATACGAAAAGTGAGCATGACAACGCCCTTCATTCCGTTCAACCCGCCTTCTGATGGCTCTGAAGCATCGCAGTCAGTTTCTTCAAGGGAGAAGACAATGATGAAGCACATGATCCAGGAAAGAATAACTTATTAAAAAAATTTCTTAGAGTTGTTAAATTGGATTTACCAAGCATAGCATCAGCTATTTCCATTTTACGAGAGAGCAAATGCGGAAGCGCAGCAAGCTTGACGATCGTTTCGATAAAAAAAAGTGACAGGAGCCCGAATGTGGTGTAGCCCATGCGGATCCAGGTCTGCAGGAGACGTTGGTACTTGCAGCACTGGCTTGTATCGATAGTATCTTGTGGAGGAGGAGTAGAATCTGATAGCAAGTCCGGAAACAAAGGCTCGTTGATGTTTTGGATGCTCGTCAGGCTGACGTTTTTGGTCGTTGTATCACACCAGTCATTGCAAGCGCTGGAGCCTAGTTCGCCGAAACAATCACAAGTGTTCAAGTTTTCCGCCATCATTCCGATAAGAAGCTTTTTGATGGTTTAATGAATTTCAAATATAAAAAAATCAGTCGTAAAAGTTCAAGACACTCTACAATCTTTGTATTTCATTTGACCTTTCCTCAGTGTAAACCAGCGCTGTATCGACAACAACGAGGAGAAGAAAAATTTTGTGATATGTTGGATTGGTGATGATTTTCTCGATAATGCTGCGGAAACTTGCCCAGCATTTATTTGGCGTTTTTGTTGTGTACTCTTGGAACACGTCTTCATGATCTTCATCCATGAACGAGTTCAGATCTTATTTTTTTTGTTATTTATAAAATAGTTTTTTTATTACATTTTGCGTCCCGTTTTGCATCTTTATCGTTCCCTGCAACTTCACTCAAGGAATCGCTTGAATCTGTCGATATGCTTTCGGCGTGCTTCGACTTTGTTTTCTTCGTCGAACTCGACTTCTGGCTTGCTCCTGAAGGCAGCACTGAATTGCGACGGCCTTTTGATTTTTTTCTTTCATGGACTTCGACAATTTACTCTTACATTTACAAGCTTTGTCTTGTTAGAAAATATTGAAATCCGTTTTTATAAGAGTACTTTTCATCATCTCGTTCCTCCTCGCTGCTGCTGCTTTTTAAGTTTTCAACAATGACTACTCTTTTCATAATGTAGATTCTCTACTAGCAAATCTGACGCAAGATAATAATTCCGCTCTTGAGAACGGGAGGATTCTGTCAGATAACTTTAAGGAGGTAAAGTTTACCCGAGTTCGCAAACTCTGCATATTATGCGTCCTTGTAATCTTGCGGTTTATCATAATGATTAATTTAATAGATTATCAAATCAAAAATAATAAGGTTAAAAATTTCCTAAAGACTGGATTCTCGCTTTCAGAATGCATTTTCACTGGTTTCTTCTTGCTTTTTCCCGATTTTCCAGACTTCCCGGACTTTCCAGATTTTCCAGAATAACGCGGTTTTCTATTTTTCTCCGTGCTTGAAAAAATTATTTTAAATGCTTTTGATACAATGGTGTTGTTATAAGTTCATTTTGTATCACTAAAAGTTTGTTTAACAGAAATGATGAACGACTTGGAAGCTCTTATTCGAGTTGTCTTCTTAGACATTTTTTTGCTCGTTAATTTTTATCATCCTTAAATCGCCATGTTGATTTTGTACTTTCGTAGTCATTTGCTATTCGGAGTTTTTTAATAACTCTTACGCAAAAAATGCACAAGAGACGAACTAAAGTTCATAATCAAAAAAAAAATTTCAGTGCAAGAAATGAACAAAAAAAATCTGATTCTTCATTTCTGTAATAACATTTCCCGAATATTCTAAAAGTCCCGATTCGGGACTCCCGAATGCCTCGACTGACCCGAATAAATACCCAAATTAGAATAAATACCTACTCATTATTGAGGTCATGAATTATTTCTTCTAGTTGCGCTTCTGAATACCTCCTTGATACTCTCCGATTCTGTCCAGGAGATGGATGATAGCTGCTTTTTCTCCCTCTAATATCAAATCAGCAAAAGCCTAAAATAAAATAGCTCTCTTACGGTTTGGGGGAATTCTCAATGTGTTGCATCGTAACTTGTCGTGGCATTTTTGTTAAAATAAAAAATCTCGCAAGCTAGTCAAGAAGTGCGCATTCGTGGTAATCTTGTTGGAGGAACGGAGTAAAGTTATTGCTCGGCAAATCTCATATGAGTATAGCAGCAAAATTTTGAAATATTGCAGATGGCTCGAAGAAACTACAGTTCTGTTTCTTTGATAGTCCTATTTATAAGATAAAAAATGTTTATTTATAACAGATTTCGTGAAATGAATTTTTGAAAAAAAATTTTTGAAAATTAATTTTTGAAAAAAAATTTTATAGTAAAAAAATAGGAATTTCTAACTCTGATTGCCAGAGTTCAAATACTGAAATTTCTCACGAATAAGCAACGCACCGTGTTTATGCTTTCTGATTTGGAAATGCGCTGACATTTTCGAGGGATAATTCCGAAACAACATCGACATGGCCTCGCTTTTAGAGAAACATCAACCCGAGCGCCTTCCATAAAACAAAAAAAGCTAATTAGTTTTGACCACGTGACCAAGATTTGTGATGCACCTGCTCTCGCTAACTTCGCTCTGTCAGTCTGTTGACGAAAAAGAGACTGAAATCAAGAAAGAGACTGTTATTTCTGAAGGTAAGCATTTTAATTCTTTAAAATTCAGGGTCTCTTCCTTGATATCAACTGACTTAAAGTTCTTTCATATTTCATGAACTGGCACTTACCGGTATCGCAAACCCGCTAAATATCTGTAAAGATAAAAAAAAGAAGCCGCTCTGAGCCACGCATGATCCGCCATGCAGAAATACGCAGAAACATGCTTCAAATGAAGTTATGTAATGTGGCAACAGTCATTATCGGATTCAGCTGAAACCTGCATTTTCAAACAGTGATTACCTCACAACTTCCAATCAAGCAAAAATGATCATAGAGCGCAACCAGAGCTGCTCACATTTGACAAGAATAGAAATAGTTGAATTAGGATTAGAAGCGATTTTGAGAATTGATAAAGGAGCAGAACATGTCAGCTGCTTATCGAATGCTATCACGTTGCCAGGAATCTATTCACTGACCGAATTATATCATTAATATAATAAAATATTTGAAAATAAAAGGGCTCAAAGGTTTATTTTTAAAAGAAAAAACGGTCTCTAGCGATCGCCTGAAACGTGTCGCCATTAAAAATATCAAAGTAGGACTCACGAGATTGATTGGAACAAATCTTTTGATTCCAGCGGATCTATTTTTAAACCCCAACGCTATCTAAAAAGGGACTCTCATTTCGAAGGAATTGAGAGTTTCTATTTCTGTTGCAAATGTTAGACACGATTCCTTGTTAAATCAAAAACTTGGTTGAATAATTTAATAAATTTTGCTTCTCTGAAAATATTTATTACAGTCAGATATGTCCTGACGGGTGCTAAGAGGTTAAACAAATAAAACCTTATCAAAAATTGCTCCAGATCTTTATCAAAATGCAAATAAATCCTTCTTTTTTTTAATGCAATTTGTCCAATTGACCCAAATTTTTGGCAGGAAACTAAAAATCTCCCCAATTTTCCAAGATACAAAAAAATCAGGCCAATTCGTAAATAAGCGACATTCTATTTGGTCAAGGAGCGTAACGGAAAAACGAAAAGCGAGATTGTCGGACAGGGCGCGATCGCGGCGCTCTTTCACGCCGCCGCTGATGCGCGAAAACGCGCCAAAGCGGAATTTTCGCCTGACTGGTGGTACATTCTTCGTCGGACTAAAAAAGGGACGAAATTAACGAGAGCTTCCGTTTTTTAGAAACACTCTTGAAAAATAAGAGCCACAACTGAAAATAAAACAGAAGAAAAGAGACCGAAAGTCGGAATTTGAATCGGCGCTTTTTTTCATTTCAACAATTTGGTATGTTCAAATTAATAAGATTGCTAATTTTAAGAGTTTAATGGGCTGTTAACCCTCCCGGGGAAAATTGATAAATTTCTTGTATTTTTGAATAACCTTTTAATGGTTTAGCGACACGAAGGAAAGGCTAAGAGCAAACACAAGAGCTTTGACATGCATTTTTGAAAAAAATCTGTATTTAAAATAGATTTTTGGCGGCTCAGCCAAAAAATCGGAAGTTTTTGTATAGACAGTGGCCTTGATATTAATTCGTTGTCCAAAACGAGCAAATTCGCGTTTCCGTCTCGCCCTTGTCGCCCAGCACAGTCTCCTTGTCCTCATCTTGGGCAAGGTCCAAAATTTTCAAAATAAAAAAAAATCAACCAACAACAAGAAAGGCGTCCTGGAACAAAAAAAGGCGCCTTCTTATCTTCTTTCATCATCGAAACTTGATTTTCTTTCTTTGAAATTGATACTTTTTTGTGACAGAGATTTTGTGAAAAGAAAGAAGATGAACTTCAACTAAAAAAATAGGTTAATTTTTTAAAAAAGGTTAATTTTTTAAAAATTACAAATTCTGCTTTGTATTTTGCTTTGCATTTTTTAACAAATCAAATTTTGATTGTTGACGAAAAAAAAGGGAGTGAAGAACGGTGTCTTGTCGGAATCTGGGGTGATGTGCGTTGTCACATTGTTGGCAGATTTATGGCAATCCCATGAACTCACTCGCCTTGTCAAGTCATCCTTTTTTTATTGAATAAAAATTTCAAGTGCCTATTAATCCAGCGAGACACAATGGAAGCACTACTTTGTAACCTTTGCATTGAATTATGTGGCTTGAAAAGGATTTAGCTCACACATGAGTTGTTTTTATTTTGACGGACAAAAGAAGGATTAAAATGTATCGCCCAACGCGCTTAACAAATTTCATTGTAAAGGCGAGATTTACAGTAAATTTTTAAGCTTTCAACAAAGCATAAATGTTTATTTAATCAAATTCTCACAATTATCGATAAGGTCAAACAGCAGCGCTGGCTATCAGTAGCGTCATGCTCTCACAGATTTTTATCAGCTCAAAATAGTCAAATTGTGCAGGTCCGTTTTATTGTTTAACGTCACCACCGTCAGGGCTTTATTTCGGAACGTTTTTGAAAGCTTTTAAAAATAAATTAAACGAGAATTCTATTAACTAAGATCAAAAATAAAATATCATCTTTAGAAAGAAACATGGCGACGCGCGAGTCCAGGATGTCGTTGGATTCAGGTAACTTGCAGTTTTTATAAATAGTGATCATTTTTTTAACGAACAATCAAGTATTCTCGGTGAATTTTGGTCTCATCAATTTCTTACAAGTCTCAAACTTATGGTAAACGAGCTCGAAAAAAGCAAAAAAAATCTAACAAAAATGTCCGCTTAAAAATTGCTCATCGCATGCCAAAAATAAAATAACAAAACTTCCAAATCCGGCTTCATTGACATTGCGCGTTTACATGTTTCGATAGGCTTTTCCGATGAGAAACAAATACGGAAGCAAAAACACAAACGAGCGCGAAACAAGTCCAAACAACGGCGAAAGCTATGCAAGGATGACATCGGTAAACAAATTAAATCAACGCCAGTGATTGACAAATTTGTTTCAGGCAAACCGCTCGTCGAAAGTTACAGTCACATGGCACACATAGGAATTGATTTGCAAGCAATAAATTAAATTTATTTTAAATAAATAATTTTTTTTGAATTTTTGGTGAATCAAAAAAGGTTCTGGCGGGGACTGTTTTGGAGAAATCAGCAATGATATGTCAAAACTCGCCAATTCAGAAAAGAGCGCTAAATTTTCAGGTAGGAATTCACAAAAGTAAATTCCATCGCTTCGACTCATAAATTGCCACCCATAATTTGCAATCATGATTCTCTAATAAATTGCATCATATCGCATATTTCAGACTCAGAGACCACCATGAGCCGCACGACTTCGGCGACATCAGCGACTAACAGCGAGGTCGATGTACGACTCAGGTGCGTTGTTTCTCAATTCTTAATTCATAAATCTGATTCGTAGGCCGCACACGCACGGATTCAACACTCGAACGCGGCATTCTGTCATGAGCTGGAACTTGGAACTCGGCCAGGTCGACATCCTCGAGTCAGTTCTCGCCGTCATGGACAAGCTAAAAGAGGAGAAACCTGTTCTTGAGTCACCTTCGGAGCAGGACGAGGATTTCGATAATTCCTTCACGCACTCGGTAAAAGCTTTTTAAAAACTTAAAAACTAGCCGTCTTGTAGCCAACTCCACCAGTAACGCCGCCACCGAGCGTGATGACGAACCGCTCATCGCCCGCGTCGACGATCAACGAAGAGCCAATCTATGACCAAGTTCCAGACTCCGAAGCGGCTGCGATCATCCAGCGGACGGAAACAATCTATGAACGAATTCCAACAACTCCGACAAACAACAATCCGCTACTTGTTCATGCTCGGCCTAAATTTCGCCCGCCACCGCCTGTTCCTGAGCCACAAGGTTAATCTACGAAAGTATGAAAACATTCAACAAAATTTTTTTCAGACGATGTCATCTATGATTTCATTGGTAGCTCTCCAGGATCGGTCGCCAAGTTTCAGTACCATTTATAAAACATCTAGCTACGTCGCCGTTTTGCATTTTACTCCATCGCTTAAACAGTTGAACGGGACTGGAGCGCAAGTAAAATGTAAAACGCCGAATAAAGGTGACCCGAAAATAAGTTAAAATTGAAAATTGAAGATATATAAAAAAAATTTGAAAAAAACTATTGACGTCGATGTGACTCGTTTATGCATCAAGAAACTGTTACGAACATTCTTTTCTTTGAATAAATAATCATTTGTGTATAAAACAGGGCTGGCTAAAAAGTGCATATGCACTTTTTAGTGCTGTAGCACTCTTCACGCGACTTTTGTGTTGTGCTCCACAAATTCACATTGCGTGTGCACGCGATTTCGCTTCGCTTTTGTGCACAAGGCATTCGCTTCGCTTCGCTTTTGCTTTTTGATTCGAAAAAATATTCGCTTTCGCAATCGGTTTTTGGCCCGAATTGGACACCCTGCTTGGATACCTTAGTTCGCGCCCCGGGCGATCTCCGACATTCTGGTAACAAATCTTGACTATTAATGATCACTGTTTTCTTTTAAAAAGGTAAGTGGAACCAAATCCATTTTTAAACGATGATTTTAACTCTAAAAAAGGTATATGATAGCAAATATTGACTTCGATCACAGTTTAGTATTTTACCAGTTTTTTATAAT
>Ga0115008_10003000_pt1 | contig 13964 bp, 10 predicted proteins | sample FraStrMetagenome_FD_87164 | JGI IMG/M metagenome (GOLD analysis project Ga0115008, IMG submission 87164) | Marine eukaryotic phytoplankton communities from Arctic Ocean - Fram Strait ARC3M Metagenome | ecosystem: Environmental > Aquatic > Marine > Oceanic | place: Fram Strait | collected...
GGATAGTATTTACCTAGCTTAACGCCATATCTCACATTAATATAGCAGAACTAATCTAAACTAAAAATACCTACTCATAAATATATCAGAACAAAAAAATAGAAATATATGTTTACTCATATAGCTAAAGAACGAATAATGACGTGGAAAATACGTGTCTTTGGAAATTCAAATAAAAAAGAAAAACATCTGCCTAAATAATAACTTAAACTATTTTAGAGTTTATTTATAAAAGAAATCAATAAAAAAAGCAAGAAATGACCTCATACGCAACAAGAACACAACCAATCAAAGAAAAAAACGAATGTTGTACATCAGGTAATGGTCAATGCATATTTTCAAAGTGATCCTACAACCAAGGAACGAAAACTCTTGGTAGAATCAATAGATCGACTATCGTATCACATTCCTAAATGTGTATTTTCTTCGTTATTGAAACGGGCCCAAGATGGTACACCAATTCGACAGAAAATACCACATGAACTTTGGACTTCGGTAATTCTATTGGTAGATATATCAGGATTCACTCGGCTTTCTACTCGTTTGGGAGCTGAGAGATTTTCCAAAGTCATCAATGATTATTTTCAGTTGATGATCAATGAGATTGACACTTTTGGTGGTCAGGTGTTAAAATTTGCAGGAGATGCGGTTTTCGTGGAATGGCGTATTTATCAAGACAATGATATTCACCAACATAATCCAGACAATACAATAAAAGATGGTGGTGCTCGAAATGCAATTTTTCTTGCACTTTCATGTGCCTATAATATTACTTTGAATTGTTGCGACTACAAAGTGGCCTCTTCTGAATTTGAAAATGAAATTGATGATGAAGTAATAACACTAAATATTCATTGTGGGCTTGGAGTGGGAAATATAGTTCACATGCATGCAGGGAACACTTTTACAACTCATGATGCAATCATAACTACTTCTTCCAATGATTCTGTTTCAGTGAAGTATCACATAAATAATGACGAGTCCAATGCAAACATGGATACATCAAATCGAAGGCGAGATTATTTGGTCTTCGGCGATGTTATTGAACAAGTTGCAGTGGCAACAGATGCAGCTGGTGTCGGGGATGTTTGCATTTCACCAGAAGTTGTCAATGAAATTAGGACACAAAATGAATTTGAGTTTACTGATACTTTTGTAAGAACAGAATCACCAGTTGTAATATCGAAAGGAAAAAATGTATATAATCTGCCTTTTTTCAATGCTAAAGATGTAAATATTAGACAGGACATTCCTCTGAATCATTATGAGTATATTCAGAATAGAATTCATCCATTGAAAAGCATGGATATGTCAGCTTTGATGAGTTTACGTCAGGAATTATCGTTATATGTGCATCAGGTTGTGAAACGTGTAGAAGAAGACATTTTTGAGATTCCACACCTAAATATAGCAACTACAGCAATAGCAAACTTAGACGATGGAACACAGGTGTTGAATAGCCATGTTGAGAAGAAATGTGACAATTATACTACACAATCAAATGTTAGACAAAGATTTCAGGAAAATTCGATACTCGAATATGCTGAGCTGCGGACAGTGTACACGATGTTCGTCATGCCCCTTATATCAACAAAAGCAATATTTAAGAAGAGAAGTACCACTCTTTCTATATATGAAAAGCAAAAAATACTCAAACTTATCTCTCTTCTCAATTCTATTTATGAAATAACTATCCGTGAGCTACAGAAATATGGAGGCCATCTTCTCCAGTTCATAATCGATGATAAAGGTGTTGTTCTTATTGGTACATTTGGCCTACGTGGCTCTATTTTTCCACATATGATTTCAGAACGAGGTTTACCGGCAACGATGTGCATTCATCAAGCCTTAGAAGAAGAACTTGACATTGAATCACGGATAGGTGCTACAGCAATTTCAAATCATGTTTATTGTGGACTTGTTGGATCCCCAACTCGGCATACATATGGTGTTATGGGACCTTCCATAAATCTTGCAGCTCGTCTTATGGCTTCACCAAAAAATCCGGGTATTTTAGTAAATGATGAAGTTCGGATACAATGTGATAATAGATTTCTATTCAACACCGCTATGGAACCTGTCAAAGCCAAAGGATATCAAATTCCTGTACAAATTTTTGAACCTTTATCTATCTTAGATAAGAAATGGAGAAGACCACGCTATTTCATAGGCAGGCACTCTGAAATTATGACAATATTGAATCTAGCAAGATCTGTAACAGCTATGCGTGCAAGAAGACGAAATAGTAGCTCAATGGGGAAATACAAAACAAAGATTCTATCTGTAAGGGGGGAGAGTGGAATAGGGAAATCAGCAATGGTGTACCAAGCGCTCAAAAAAATTCAACAAATTGATCAGGGGAAAAAAAGTAAGAAAATATCTACTATGAAAGTGGTATGCGAAGAAGGCGATGAATTTGTCCCATTTAGGTATGTTCTATGAGATTATGTTCATTAATTTTGCATTTTTTCATTTTGGTGCCTGATAGGAAATATTTTATTTTTACCAAAAAGTACATGTCGAGCTCTTTTCTCTCGTTTATTAGGTGGTCATGAAGATTTCGATCACCTAAGCGACAACTTACCCTCGCAATCTTCTTTAATTGATTCACATTCAATGAGGCGATTAAGCGAAATATCAATAAGTTCTGATCAAATGGAAAGACTAGTTCGTGAAGATTATTCAAATGCTAGCGATATAACAGGATTCTCAGCTTTCAGTAAAAACTCAATAAATTTAACGTTTGAGAACATACATGCCATTTGTGAAAAAAGGAACAAGTCTGAGGAATTCGCTCGCTTTCTTTCATCTAATATATTTGGTGTATCTCATGCAGGAAAGCATAACACGGGAGATGATAAAAATAAGAAAGCTCCTAAAGAAAGCGATGTTGTGGATTTTTTCGTCGACTTATTTACTAGGAATACGCTTGGGAAGAACCTAGTAAGTAGATAACGTATAAATGCAGATGATTCAATGCTGTGAATGTTGAAATCTCATTAAATCACGCTATATACAATATTCACAATAGACCGTTTTGGCAATTGATGATGTTCAGTGGATGGATTCATCTTCATGGCAAGTCCTGGAAGGCCTCTTTGACAAAGGAGAAAATCTCTTTATTATAATTGTTTCACGGAATGATGATTGGCACAAAAAAACAGAATTTCATAACAAGATGCAAATGGAATTGCAAAACCCATTACCAAGGTATCAATGTTTTCTTCATATCTTATTGTAATGATTGGATTCTTTTTCCAACAATAGTTTATTTTGTTCGTATTTGAAACAGATATAAGAACATTAATTTGGGCAGCGTAACTATGGAAGATACAAAGCAACTTATTTCTAGATTTACAAAAATGATGCCTGGCGAAGTAGATGATTCTTTTTGCTCCAATATATATGAACAAAGTGCGGGCATGCCACTTTTTGCCATCGAAATACTGAATTCTTTGGGAAAAAAAATTGGAAATAAGATTAATAGTCCAAAGATTGAGGAAATGGCTAGGAAAGATATAGATATTACTGAAAGAAGTGACATTTATGGTAACTCAAAATTAGATTCGTTTTCAAGCCTGAGTGTTCTCCTTTTATGTCGGTTTGATTGCTTTAATGCAAACAGCAAAGCAATACTTCAGCTTTGTGGAGTACTTGGTTTTGAATTTAAAGTTTCTGAAGTTTGCAGAGTATATGATTCATATATGAATAAGAATGACAGGAGAGAAACATCAATTGTTGAAATTGTGACTGAAACCCTTATCATGGCTGTTAGAGAAGGCATTCTTGTAGAATCTTACTTGGGCCATAACGATGAGTCCGATGAAATACTGGAAATGCAAGAAGACGAAGAAGCGGAAGAGGACCGCAGCAGTGGTGTATTCAGTAGCACATTCAGTAGTACATTCAAAAATGAACAGTTAAGACAGTTCTCTTTCTCTCATTCAATGTGGAGAGCGACTCTTCTTGACAATATGATTAAAAAAAATAAGGTTGGTACACAATTTGATACTGCATTTAAATTCTTTCCTTGGTGCTTACATCTCGAATTGCCTTATTACAACTTGAAAGCAACGCCTGCACAATCGTATCGCTGATGCAATAGAACTTGACGCAACATGTTCGAATGACGTTACTCTTATGGTTCGATGTTTTACGCATAGAAGAGACAGTGGTAATGCATCAAGAACTGCTGATGTAGCTTTTTTTCTTTCCAATCATTTCGACAAAATTGGCTTGTTTAGTCAGACCTTAAATCTGATGAAAGAAACTTTGACCATGTGGTCGTTGAACTTATTGTTACGAGATGATGATGTGCGGGGTATGAATACTGAGCAGTTGGAAAACTCTGGAGGTTGGTCGCAATGTGATTAGTTATCCTCTACTATTCATTCCATATCAACTAATTTCTAATTCTTTGCTATACACAGGATTTCTGCAGCTGCAAATTGTCAATTTACTCCCTTCTGACCTTATGAAGATATCTCAATTGTTTGTGATCAGCGGTCGTTGTCTTGGAGGAATCTATCAGGGTTTAGCAAAGTTTGCTGCTTTTTATCATGCTTATTACGTAAGTTCAATTCTTTAAGCTTATTTTGATGAGTTTTTTGATTTAATAGATGTTCTGTATATCGTCTTTTTCCTCTACTCAGATCACCCTTGAGACGTCAAAGATATCGTCTATTCCAGATGGACACAACCCATTCGCTGTATTTTCTGGACTTCTACTTTGTTTAAAGGCTGGTCCAGTTACGTTATCGGAAGAAGAATCGGTTGCTTTTGAAAAACATCTTTCTGGTAATTTTGTTTTAGTTGCTGAAAGAAGTGGAGAAATGGCTCATGTATGTAGGGCACTAGCTGCACAAAGTCAAACTTTCGCTAAGTTGGAAATTTTGATCGTGCTCTTTCGATACAGAAGAGGCTAGAGGATATGTACTCCCCTAGCAAATTTTCAGTGATCATTTCCAACTCTTATGGAAGTGATCGAGCTGCACAGAATTTTGGCCAAGCAACGATATGGTATGATCTCCTCAAAGCCGAGGAAAAAGTAAATACACAAATTGATTTCGTATTGCATCAACTTTTGCCGATGATGGATCTTGAAAATGTACACAACACATTTATGCTAATGTTTCCCGTTATGAATGCAATGAAAAAGCGGGGTCGAGGATTTGAATCATACAATATATTCAAGATGTGCATTGTTGACAAGTTCGAAGCTCGCCGTGAAGAAGGGAAATCAACTTTCTTCTTGCCTTTGTACAAGCCAATCTTGGTATTATTTCATCTTTTAGCTATGGAAACGAAAGATACTGAAACAATTTGTAGTCCACCTGCTGAATATTTAGAGTGGGTATTACAGGGCAATCAAGGACAATTCTCGAGGCACATGGAAAGCGGTGTAATAACTTTGGGACAAGATGGAAAAACAATTGTCGCTGAAATATGCTTGATTCTTGCAATGAGATGCAAACAAATAACTGAAGAAAAAAGAAGAAAAGTCATTGCTAAAGGAATAAGACTTGCAAATGATTCTCTTACATGTCCGTATGTGTCGGGAGATCTATGCAAGTTTGCACGGAATGAATCGCAAATTATTCTTTCAGCGTTGCAATCCTTAGAAACATAGCGACTAGAAAATTTCCAATTTCCGTTATAGAATTTGGCCTCAATCATCATGTTCTGTTAAAAGAGAATCTTATAAATCATTTTGAAAGCAAGCTAGTCAATTGGAAAAGAAGAAAGTGTTGATAAATGCTTTTTGGTTGCCCTAGTAAACAAGGAGAAAAAGAATGGAATCTTCAACCATTGCTACAAAAAAGATTGGAATGTTTGGAAGGTAGGACCCCGTTATCATAATAAACCGGGGAATTAAAAAATGAATCATACATACTCGGGATTCTTTTCATAAGAAAGGATTAGTTAATAATTATTTGAAAGGACCATTGCAATTGCTAACTTCCAAAACCTAGCGTCAAGGACTGAAGTGCTTCTCTCAGATATGTACAATGTCTTTTATCACATTTATGTAATATTACCTAAGTCTTGTCTCTTATTCAAAATAAGCATCATATTTTTATTTTATCCAAACTTATCGACTCTTTTCTTCCAGATGTCTTGTTGCTCTGTGGATAATGAAGATAATTCGTCAGCAGATAATACACCATCTCGATTAATGTCTGCTTTCTTCACGTTTAAGAACAAATCTTGAACTGCTCTAAAATCTTCTTCTGGTACAAGTGCAAACCAAGATTGTAATGCTAATTGGCTATCTTTGGCATAATCTTGAATAGCTTTACTATCTTCTTTTGTCAAAGTTTTTTGCAGATTTTCGAGACTTTTCATAGTTTTTTCTAGTGCATCATACCTACCTTGCTTATCGAGCAAAACATAGTTAGGCAATTCACTTTTGGAGTACTGAATGTCATTCATATATTGCAAGCCAACACCAAAGTAGAAATTTTTCTCTGATAATAGGGCTCCTTTAAAGAATTTATCCAGGCGTTTTTTGACGTATGGCCAATTCTTGGGGTCAGAGACAGCTGTCTGCAATGCATCGATTGATAATTTCAGTTCATACATTGGTTCTAGGTTCTCAATGCCAGGCCAAATACTAATACTCGCTACCTGAGTTTGAGATAAGGATGCAGCATTCACTGAACAAACGGTTACAGTAGACAACACTATCGAAAGCGAAGTAAATAAAGCATTTCTCCGATTCAAATGGTCCGGTATAGCTTTTAGAGAAGTTTGGATTCCACTTTCATATCCAAGAGGATGAAAGAACGCATTTGTAAATGCTGGTGGTGAGCATAATGCTAAAGATAATATGGCTTTTGAATATGTTCGCATAGCAAAATTCTTCGTTTTTACGATGAGATTATCAAAGTTATAAAGTTGCAAATAAATACGATCAAAGAGTATAGATTACGATGTCAACTCTGTTTTAGACGCCAGTTAAGGTAAATTGATAGATACGTCAACTCCTTCGAATGCCATACGTACTGTGTGTAAGCTTCGATAGCACTTTAATAGTAAAATCTCTCATCACGTATAGATAGAATTTAGACTCTTGTCTCACATTTTTTTCAGAAAGATGGCGTTCTGGTGTTATCCACCAATTAAACTTGACTGAGATTAGATAAGAATGTACTCTATGAATAATGTTGCATAATCATTTTTTAAAATTACAAACAAGTCGGTACGATCTCTTTCCGACATTTTCTTGTCGTATGAAGGGCTTGGTCATGTGAATGATGAAGCCTATTTTACAAATCTCTACAAATATTTTCCAACTGTAACAAATGATAAACTTTCAACAGATCTTAAAATAACGATAATTGATATTCACCCCAATGCAATGAGGCACGATAATCAATAATCTTCCTTCTTCGCGCATAACAATATACCTTACTATTTATAAAGTTACAAACTGAGAACATACAATTGAACGAACAGAAAAAAAAGATTCGCAAAGTGGTCCTTCCACATTTATTTTCCCTGTACTTTGATCTTTTCGTATAACAATTTTACCATTCACAACAAGCTGTTGATATCCAGGATGAGTACTACACAAGAAGAAAAAATTCATCGTAAGGTATTGGCATGATAATAAATAGAAAAAAACCATGAAAATAAGATCATAGGACAACCAAGAACATACCTGTACTCAGCTTTCATTCCCAACGCTATAATTTCTGCTCTCAGGTCGGTCAAATAAACATCACCATCACTTAACATTACATTTGTTTCCTTTGCATCTTCTGTTACGGCACGTGGAGCTAAGACTATTGAACCATCCGTGGCTACTTTTTGTCCAGTCGCAACGCAATCAAGCAAACTTACTTTGCAGGAGGTCATTTTCGCTTCGTATGGTTCAAATAGTGGAACAATTGGAAGTTCCTCTCCCTTCAGGGCAGCTGCTTCTCTTTTCTCTTTCTCTACATAAACTGTATCAATCAGACGCGCCGAATATGCTGCATGTCCAACATCCAACTCCAACAATTCTCCATCCGACGGAGCAAATATTGATGATCCTGAATTTCCATGTATTGTAAGTTCTTTTACAGCGTTTGCAAGTAAAAGAGTTTCACCTGTAAGCTGATTTTTATCCAAACTGGTTTTGTTTGTCTCCTTTGATGAGGGTTCTGTTTTGAAAGAGGTTGATTGTGGTAACTTTCCTGCGCCTAAAATGATAACTTGTCTTGGTTGTAGAGCACGTATGGATTGCCTAGCAGCTCGAGCGTCAACTCTTCCTTCAAGAGGCACATACGCAATTTCTGCCAAGACTTCCAAGTTTCTTGGCTTTGTGCTAACTTTAATATGTTCTTTCCCATTACGACCTCGAATAATTCCTTTTCCTTCAGATAAATCAGAAGCTTCAAGAGCTTGCTCATTCAATTCTTCGAAGTCATCTGCATCACCAAGCAGTCTATCTTTCAGACCGTCTTTCTCCTATAAAGATATACAAAATTGGAATGCACCTTATATAAGTTCTTTACCGAAATTCAAGATCGTATCGTCAGAATCAAACTTACCGTACTTGAAGAACGCATCATTGAAGCACCTCCACTCCCTGTTCCCAAAACAGGTCTCCCGTCAGATCCGAAACCCATCCCTCTTCGGTGCGCATCATCCCCCAGTCTTCCACTTCCTCCAATTTTAGAAGGGTCGATTCCAGTGACAATGTCAACAAATTTCTCTGGAATTACGGCAATACCATAATCATCCTCCAAAACTTCTCCTGATCGTCCCACAGATTCTTGAACACCAAACTTTGCAACGCTGTCTAATTGCCCAATACCTACAGCCTCCTCTCTCATGTCAAAAGTCATATGTATCGGTTTGGAGAATTTTAAGAATAAATTCTGATTGAACTTACTCTTCTTTTTCGGAGGAGCTTTTGTAGAGCGAGAATTTACATCATTAGTGCTATTTTGAACACTGTTATTATGAGCAGAGCTGCCACTAGTAGATGTAGAAGGTGCAGAAGTGTTGCTATTATTGTTTGCTGTTGTTTGTACATTCTCATCTGCATCTTCTTCACCAAGTCTAAGCCTTCCTCTAGCAAGCTCGACTTCTCTCAATAAAGCTTTCCGCTCTTCTTGTGCTTTTTTCTCCAGTCTTGCAGCTTCTTCTTCAGCAAGAAAGGACGTAAGTTCATTTCCAACCAATGGTGATCGGTGCGGTACAAGAGCATCTATCTCAACAACATCAGCCATCTCTTGATGTGCCTCTTTTGCTTGGCACCATTTGAAAAGAAGCTGTGACGATGATGAAAAGCGATTGGTATTTGCCAAGGAGAGGGTCATACCTAAAGTAGAGCCATTTCCCCCTACAACATTTGCATCTTCTTCTGATGATGTTGGTTTAAGAGATGTAGAAGAATCTACCACGACTTTTGAAAACATGGATGCCGGCCTTGGTATCGACTTTTGCGAGTCCGTAAGAATGATGGCGTTGTCAGGATTATCCGCAAATTTGAGTAGCAAATCTCGCGCTGGTCCACTGTCTAAGTTGGCGCCACTAGCAAGGACCGCCATTGGGACCCCGTTAGAGGCTTCATCTATAGCTTCTAGTTCCGCAATGGAAGAGCATATACGTACAGACTTAAGTGCATATGGATGGCCTCTAGAGGAGTCAAATTGTTGACCCAACGGACCAGCCATCCACTCCAATTGTGACTTGGCATATTCGATAGAATTCCAAGCCATAGGTCCCACCCAACATAAATTATAAGCCGTTGCGAGTCTATTTTTATCCCAGTATTGACTGAGTAGTAATAGAAGCTCAAGAACTCGACCACTGGCGTCCACTGGTAACAAGACGTTGCCACCTCGTCTAAGTGCTGCCATAACCAACGAAATCAACTCCCCTTCTGACCTAGACACTAACGGAGATTGTAAAATTGGCTTTTTGTTTTTTGTATTATTTGATTGTGATTTTTGAATAGAATACAAACGAGAAAGCAGACCAGAGGGTCCACCAGGCCTAGTAATGAGCACGTCAGCAGTAGCTCCATACACAGAAAGAGTAGAGGCATCCAAGTGCTTTTCTTTAGCATGGTGATAAGTAGTAGCAACAATAACTTCCGTTTCATCTTGAACACGATGCAATACCCAAAAGCAACCACCAACGAGATTTCCAGAACGATGAGCTGTAATTTTCAAAGCGTCTTTATTCTTTTTCGTTTGTAAGGTGATAGGCTGCGAATAGTTTACAGTATGAAAACAATTCACAGAAAAGACTGTATCTGCGTCATCTAGGTCCCAACCTGGATTGCCGCCGTCCATACTGATATTTGCATGAGCATCATAGAGAGACATCTGGCCCATTTTGCAAGTTGGCAAGGTACCGTATACAGGTGGAGGTACTTTAGATAAATTGCTAACAGCACTTGCTGCAATTTTGTCAGTTTTCATTCTAGCATACTTGCGAAGTCTTCTCTTTCGATTTTTGGGTCCAAAATGAAAAGGCAACCCTCCAACAGAGCTCAAGCTTGAGTTGCATATAAGAACTATATCGGCTTCTGGTAAAACATCTCGAGTACCGACGTCTTCACCTAAAGAACATGACTCGTCCCAGCCTACATCAACTAACACACGTTTTCCCGCATATTCGATGAGTGTACACATTGGAGGCAGAGACAACGATTCATTGTCTGGATTGTGCCCATAGCTACCGTAAATTGGTGTTACACGCAGCATTTTCTAAACATCAACAATACAATCACAAGTTTTTGATTATTGACAAATAAACCAATTTTTATTTTTATTATTATTATTTGACGTAGTGTTTTTTTACGAATGAAAGATTAGGGTTAGGGTTGAGACTACTACCTCTGTCTTTTTAGGCCCGAAATCGGCTTTTAGTAAGTAGGGTTACGGTAACAAAATCTAAATTGTTTTTTTTTTAAGTGAAGCAAAGCAAAAAACCCTCTAAAAAACAAAATATCAACAATCCAATAAGCAAAAAAATATTCATATCAATAAGTCTTGGCCATTTAATGTAATTTTTTTTATTTGTATTCCTGTTGAAAGCTTTTACGATTGTATTTGAAGTGACATGGTGTCGTATCCCTTGACTTCAAACAACATACTTATTATCCTCTAAAAACAAAAAGATATTTTTAGTTTCAAGCAATATCAGATAGATTCCATAGTTTGGCTGGCAAGGTAAGTTTTCGTGCAGAATCTTCATCCCAATTATACTCTCCTACGAAGGATGTTCTTTTGAGCTTGGCTACATCCGTGAAAAACTTGCCAATAGCCTTTGTGTGTACACTTCCCATGTAACAAACTATCACAACCTGCTCTCTTTTTTCATTTACAATTATTTCAATTATTTTCAACATTGTTGTAAAATCAATTAGATTATGCATCCATATGTCAATTAAGATTTTAGACATAGATTCTACATAAGCAGAAACCATTTTTCTCTGCTCCAAACCATCTGATTCTTCTAGATTGGTGAGAACCTGAGCCAAATCATCAAAACCCTTTTTGCAGGTAGGTATAGTTATTTCTCCAATATTATGTTTACGATACTCTCCATATTCACTTTCCATGAACTTTTTGTGGAGTAACATTGATGGATCGGATCGATCAATATCATCATAAATGATACGATGGTTGGCACGTAGAAATGAAAGAAACCATTCACCTCCACCCTCTGTATCATCAGACTTTTTTGGATCATCTAAATGACTCTGAATGGCTTCAAGAGTCCATTTTTTTGCTGATGTCGCTAATGCTATACAGTTTGGATCCTTGTGCTCTTCTATTAGCTTTGAGTATAAATTTGAGCTCCAGGTGCGCGAAGGCTCACTTCCTTTTGCCTTTAGGAAGCAGTTGAAAGGAAAGTATGGAAACGTCACATTTCCTTCTTCGTCATCTCGTTCCTTCCATTTGTATTCTTTATTTTTAACGTTCCAAACTTTTTGAATAGGACTACGGACATGAACAAACTGCTTATGATTTTTGTTCAGTTTCAGTAATCCTAGAGCATCCGGAATTGTTCCACCAAAAAAGAGATTTGTAAAAAATTGTTCCCAGACAGATATTGATCCTACACACTTGGCTAAGAAGGGCGCATAAAGTGTCTTGACATTGGGCGTGTAATACAAAGTATCCGTATTTTGACCAAAAAAACCCTCAAATGAAGGGAAGGTTATGGAATCTAGATCAATTGTTTCTTCGTCATTGTTTTTCTTATCATGATCCTTTTTTTTATCTTCTGATGGAAAACTAGTTCCACTTTCACTATCACTGTCAACAAGGAGTCCATTCTCTCTCAACCGTGTTAGTTCTTCCAATTCTGGATTTTCGATCTTTTTCAACAGTTCTTGTGCATTTTTGGATAAAAGTTCCATCCATCCCTCCTTATACGATTTTGACACGCGTGCAGAGTCGCATCCAAGGTCTCTACTATCTACACAATGCAACCATGTTTCATTTTGGGAGGAAGTGTTTTTCTCCTCACCATTCCATTCTGAAACCATTTCATTCATAAATCGTCTATTTACAAAATCCAAGTAAGATCCTACCCCGTCCGTGCTTGGATCAAATTCATCCATTGACGAACCTTCAGAGTCTTCTGATATACAACGGATACAGTCAGGTGCACTTGGGATATATAAAGAACCTTCATTTTCAGCATTCTTTTCCGAAGAACCATTTTGGCATAATTCTACATCCCAAGGGGGAATGCCACCTTCCAAAACAAGATGAAGTCCAACTGTTTTGCTATTATCGCCCAGGCTATTTTTTTTCTTCAGTTCAAAAAACCAATCATCAAAGGTCCAAATGCCTTCTTTCTGTTGAAGTTGTTCTTTTCGTTTCTGTATAATCTCATCATGGTGACCTGTACACAATTCCTTATCATCATTGTCATTCATCATGATAAGACGCTGCCGATTCAATTCTCTGGCTTTGTCATCTAAATCATTCCATTCAAATATGGAGACTTCTGTAGTATCATTAGTATAATGAAAAATATCAGAATTATCTCCATCATTTTTATTTTCTTCTATGGATTTATTACTGTTGTTTAATTTGTTGGATACCAATGTATTGAGATTGGATCGGATATCGTCAAGGATTTGTGCGTCCAAAGTACCAAATGTGTTTTCTTTAACAATGCGTTTAGGAGTAGATTTCTTCTCTGTATCATTATCACTTTCATCTGAATCATCATCGCTGCAACTTTCTTCAATAATCTCTCCATTTTCATCAAAATCTTTAATGGATACCGCAATCACATATGCTTGTCCCTTTTTAGTACTTTCGCTACGAATCCAAACAAGTAAAATATCCTCATTTTGGTCCATCATCTCCAAACCTCCGTCGCCGTCATGCATAATACTATTACTCCATTCTTTCGCTTTTTCCATGGATGCAAGTTTTGATTTCTTTTTCCACACTCGTGTCGTAAATTGATACGTCCCAGCACTTGGCCCCATTGTTGCTTTAGTGAACATGGCAGCATCTTCAGCTAAAGTATGAAGAGACAGGAGCGGTATCCATCCTTCCTTGGGTTTGAAATATCCACCGGATCTTGTAACATCGATGGCATCTTCATGAGATTCTCCACAAAGAATGACGTTTACTTTTTTTGCAAATAGTTTTCCTGTCAATACTTGGATGTAATCTGGACCAACTAAATCTGGTATAGGTTGAGAGGAGAGTTTCTTCTTCTTATTTCTGGACCGCTTGGATGGCATTTTTTCACCTTTTTGCTTTACTTCTTGGTGTAATATTCACACGTGGAAATAATATAGTTTTCATTTGATGGAATGCTTCTGACCGTAGAATTATTTTACAAACGAAGACCAAGCTAAATTGATTTGTTTTGATTATCACAGTTAAGTTTTACGTATATGTTACGAAGTACGTATAAGATGATGACAGATATGCATAATAGTGATAGAAATTAAAACGCTTATAATTTTGATTACCTTACGATTA
>Ga0115008_10003004_pt1 | contig 13956 bp, 11 predicted proteins | sample FraStrMetagenome_FD_87164 | JGI IMG/M metagenome (GOLD analysis project Ga0115008, IMG submission 87164) | Marine eukaryotic phytoplankton communities from Arctic Ocean - Fram Strait ARC3M Metagenome | ecosystem: Environmental > Aquatic > Marine > Oceanic | place: Fram Strait | collected...
CAATAAGAATTATACTTAATTCCTTTTAAATCAAACACTTCTTGTGTTTGAGGTGCAGATTTACCTCTTCTGTTAAACGCTGTTATAGAGGTAAAGTTGATACTGTGTTTGTCATTAATTTTTTTTTCAAGAGAAAGAAAGAATGAGTTTGCATTGTAAACTGAACCCTCTGAAAAACCCTCGTTTCCGACTCTTCTACTTGCGGCAATAGTATAGACCCAACCATTTTCTGACATTCCTGAAGAATGAGAAAACATAAATCTATGCTCATAACTTCTGTTAGATGAAGCATAAGAAATGCGAGTTCCTTGTCTCTGTTCTGATGCTCTAACATTAATATTTGTTGAACCTAAAATACCTCCAAATGTATAAGCAGAAGGCGTTAATCCTGAACTAAACTCTTGATTTCTTAAAACATCATTTAAACCTCCCCAATTACTCCATTGTGGTCTTCCATTATAAAGTTTATTCATGTCAATACCGTTAATAAGTAATTTTCCGTTCTCAGAATCTAAACCTCTAATTCTAAAGAAAGAGGGACTAAACTCAAAAGCAGTTGTTCTTAAATATACATCTCTAGAAGATTGAAGTAAACCAGCTATATTATCTGCTGAACTAGTATCATCGTTTAATTCATCATCCGTAAGCGTTATAATACTTAAATCTTGATCTTCTGAAATATCCTCATATAATAAGATGGTTCCTAAATCGATGGTTTTACCAGTCAATATAATTGGAAAATTTTGGACTTCGTACCCACTTAGTTTTATTTCTAAAACATAACTTCCGTTTATTAATTTTTGTATATTAAAAACACCTCTTTCATCAGTTTTAAACATGAAAGATGTTTTATTTTTAATTAAAACGGAAACATTTTTTAGAGGTTTTCGTGAGTCATTATCTTTAATAATTCCTTTAACAATATTTTGAGCAGTTATTCCTGTACTAAGAAATAATATCATTAAAATAAAGAGGACAATTTTTTTCATGAATACCTTTTTTGTTTTTTAACTAAAAAGAATATATAAATAATGCTTTTTAACGGATTGAGTTGATAAAAAGGATAGTACAGAGCTATTGATTTAAAATTTGTTTTATATGTTTGTATATAAAAAAGAAATTTTATGAAGAAGTACCTGTCAACTCTATTGGTCCTTTTTTTAGTTGTTTTTTCAACTAATTCCCAAGACAAAAGTAAGAAATATAATATTAGAACTATTGCCTTCTACAATCTTGAGAATTTATTTGATACAATTAATGACATAACAAAAAATGATGAAGCGAGTCCAATGATGAAGCTAAAGGTTAATAAATCTAAGGTTTATTGGGATAAAATTGATAAGTTAGGAAGTGTTATCGCACAAATAGGAAAAGAAAAAACCAATACAAGTCCCGCAATTATTGGTGTTTCTGAGGTAGAAAATTTAGCCGTTTTAGAAGATTTAGTGAAATCAAAGCATTTAAGGAAACAGCAATATGGTATTGTGCACTATGACTCTCCAGATAAAAGAGGAATTGATGTAGCATTATTGTATCAAAAAAAATTTTTTAAACCGATTTTTCACCAGTCATTTAATCCAAATATTTACAAAGACAATTTTAAAGTATATACCAGAGATCAATTATTAGTTTCTGGTTATTTGGATGATGAATTAATTCATGTTATCGTTAATCATTGGCCTTCCAGACGAGGTGGAGAGCAGAAAAGTAGACCTTTAAGAGAAAAAGCGGCCTATCAAAACACTAAAATTATCGCTCAAATTAGAGTACAAGATTCCAATGCTAAAATTCTTACTTTGGGAGATTTTAATGACGACCCTACAAATAGTAGTTTGAAAAAAGTTTTAAAAACAAAAAGCAGGAAAAATGATGTTCTAAAAGGAGACCTTTACAATCCCTATGAAGACCTTCATAGAAGAGGTTTTAATACGCTAGCGTATAGAGATAAAATTAATTTATTTGATCAAATAATTATCACTTCATCTTTGTTAGATAAGGGTAAAAAGGACTATTCTACCTATAAAATGTTCAAAGCAATGATTTTTAATAAACGCTTTTTAAATCATTCAAAAGGGAAGTACAAAGGGTATCCCTTCCGAAGTTTTTCGCGGGGTACTTATACAGGAGGCTATTCAGATCATTATCCTGTATACATGTATTTAATTAGAGAAATGAAATAGAAAAACTAAAAAGTTCTTATTTTAGATCTTTTAATAATAGCTGAATTGAGGTATGACCATTCCATTCATTTTTATCTAAGGCATAGACAATATCAAAATCGTTTTGCACAATATCCATCTTAGGCCCTAAATTAAAACCAATAGCATTGAAGTTTTTTGTGTTCTCACCTTGAAAAACATTTAACTTTAAATGATTTTTATCGGCGCCAACTTTTTTTCCATACCCATTATCTCTTACACAGGATGTTATAAAAGTAGGTTTCATATTCATTGGCCCAAAAGGAGCCATTTGCTGAATAATTCTAAAAAACTTGGGCGTAATTTCTGAAAGCTCAATTTCTGCATCTATAGAAATTTCAGGAGTTAAAAGGTCTTTATCTATTGTATTGGCTATAACTTCTTCAAACTTATTTTTAAAATTATGATAATTTTCTGGACGCATTGTTAAACCAGCAGCATATTTATGTCCACCAAATTGTTCTATAAATTCGCTACACTTTTCTAATGCATTATATATATCAAACCCCTTTATAGAACGTGCAGAAGCGGCTAACTTATCTCCACTTTTTGTAAATACTAATGTAGGTCTGTAAAACTTTTCGATCAATCTAGAAGCTACAATACCAATAACACCTTTATGCCAATTTTCATGAAATACAACAGATGTATAACGTTCTTTTTCGTTATTATCAATAATTTGTATTAAAGCTTCATTGGTTATTTTTTTATCTAATTCTTTTCTATCTGCATTAAAAATTTCTATGGCAGCGGCAAATTCAATTGCAGAATCAAAATTCATTTCTGTTAACAATTCTACAGCATAATTTCCGTGTTTTATTCTTCCAGCTGCATTAATTCTTGGTGCAATTATAAAGACAACATCAGTAATAGTGAGTGCTGTTTTTTTAGTTTGATGGATAATAGCTTTTATACCGTTTCTTGGATTTTTATTGATGACTTGTAAACCAAAAAAAGTAAGTGTTCTATTTTCTCCATTCATGGGTACAATATCAGCAGCAATTGCTATGGCTACCAAATCTAAATAGGGAACAAAATATTCAATACTTTGATTTCTTGAGACTCCCAAAGCTTGTATGAGTTTAAAACCAACTCCACAGCCACATAATTCATCAAAAGGATAGTTACATTTTTCTCTTTTTGGATTTAAAATAGCAATTGCTTTAGGTATTTCTTTGCCAGGTTTGTGGTGATCACAGATAATAAAATCGATGTTTTTTTCTTTGGCATACCTTACTTTCTCAATTGCTTTTATACCACAATCTAGGGCAATTATTAACGTAAAATCATTGTCTTGTGCAAAATCAATACCTTTATAAGAAATGCCATACCCCTCTGTATATCTGTCTGGAATATAAGTACTAATATTTTGATAAATAGTTTTTAAATAAGAGGAAACCAGAGAGACAGCAGTAGTTCCGTCTACATCATAATCTCCATAAATCAAAATATTTTCGTTTCTTAAAATTGCCTTTTCAATTCTAGCAACTGCAATATCCATGTCCATCATTAAGAAAGGATTATGAATATCTTCTAAGCGTGGACGGAAAAACTCTTTTGCTTCCTTAAAAGTTTCAATATTTCTTTGACATAGTATTTTAGCAATAGAGGTATCAACTTGAAGTTCTTCTGCTAAATGTTCTATTTTTTCTTTTTTAGGTTGTGTTTTTAATGTCCAACGCATAATAATTTATTTTTTATGCAAAAATATTTCTGTTTTTACATCTGCAAACTGCCTAAACATTTCCATGACACCGCAATATCTTGTTACAGACAAATTTACGGCTTTTTGTATTTTTTCAGCTTGTAAGTCACTTCCAGTAAAATGATAATCAACTTTTACATTGTTATAAAATTTTGGGTGTTCATCTGTTAATTCTGCTGTAACCTCAATTTTGAATTCTTCACTTTCTGCACGCATTTTTTTCAATAAAGAAACAACATCTAAACCAGAGCACCCCGCCAATGAAGATAGCATTAGTGCTTTTGGACCAAATCCAACTGTATCATTATTTTCTTCATCTGAAGTAGAAAACATTGTTAATTTATGTCCACTGGGATTGTCAGAATCAAATCGTTCTTTTTCTGTCCATACTGTAGTCACTGTATTTGTTGTCATAATTGATAATATATTCTCGGTTATTAATAAATGATGTATTAAATTGTGCTCTCACACAAAAATAAGAAAACACCTATAATTTAGTGATTAAAATATATAAATATACAAATGTTAACAATAAAATAGTAGGGTTTATTTTAATAATGATAAGCTCTTTTTTATCCTCTCAAACAAATAACCCACCCTCTATTTTTGTAGAAGGAAGACAAGCCTTTTGTAATGGGAGCTCTATAAATATTGTAACTAATTTTACAATTTCAGATCCTGATGATACTACAATTGAATCATTTTTTATTCAAATTTCTTCTGGATACCAAGTTAATTTTGATCGTCTAGAATTGACAGGAACGCATCCGAATATTCTTCAAAAATGGAATCTAAATGAAGGGAAATTAACATTATCACCTACTAATAGTAGTTCAAATATTTTGTTAACAGATCTAGAAAATGCCGTTAAAGATGTCGTTTTTACAACTTCTGCAACAAATGTTGTTGCAGAAAAATATTTTTCTTTATCAATTGGAGATGCTAATTATTTACCATCTACAGATCATTTCTATCAATTTGTTGATCAACAAAGTATCACTTGGAACAATGCAAAAACGACAGCCGAAAACTCCTTTTATTATGGAAGAAGAGGGTATTTGGCAACATTAACGAGTCAAGAAGAATCAGATTTTGCAGGAAAACAAGCTTCAGGTGCTGGTTGGATTGGGGGAAGCGATGAAGAAACCGAAGGAGAATGGAAATGGGTAACAGGACCCGAGGCCGGAACTGTTTTTTGGAACGGTGAAGTAAATGGTTCTTCTCCAAATTTTGCTTTTTGGAATAACAATGAGCCAAATGATTATAAAGAAGAGGATGCATCTGGAGAAGATTATGCCCATATTACAGATCCCTCTATTGGAATACCTGGTGCTTGGAACGATTTGCCAAATGCAGGAGGTACAGATTTATATATTCCTAGAGGATATATTGTAGAATATGGAGTTCCAGGTGATCCTCCTTTAAATATTGTTGCAAGTACAAGTATTTATATTCCTCAAATTGTATCTACAACTTCGGAAACAATATGTGCTTCTGGTTCTGCGACGATTACTGCAACCCAAAGCGAAGGAGATATTTTGTGGTTTAGCACATCTACAGGAGGCACTCCAATATATTCAGGAAGTTCTTTTCTGACTCCTGTATTAAATACCACAACAACATTTTATGCAACAGTTTCTGTAAATGGATGTGAAACCTTAGAAAGAACAGCTGTAACGGTCACCGTAAACCCGATACCGACTATATTGAATACTACAGATGATTTGATTTGTTCTGGGGTAGCAACTTTAAATGCCAATGCATCAGAAGGTCAGGTCTTATGGTTTGATTCTTTAACAGATACAATACCAATATTTATTGGAACTAGTTTTGAAACGCCCATTTTAACGGCTTCTACCACCTATTATGTAGTTGCAAATAATTCTAATTGTGAGTCTCTTTCTAGAACCCCAGTAAATGCAATTGTAAATGATATTGTTCCGGAATTTGATTTATTTCAAGATACTTATGCTTTCTGTTTAGGCTCAGGTTCAATTGATTTAGAAACTATAAATCCTCAAGGAAATTATAGTTATATCTGGAAAAAAGACGGCGAAATTATAGGGGGAAGCTTCAGTATGAATACAATTAATTCTTCAGGTATTTATAGTGTAAGTGCGGTTTCAAGTGCTGGATGTGAATCTCAAGAAAAAATAATTAGAGTTAGAGAATCTGAAATTGCTACCTTAACAAAAGGGGATATCTTAATTAATGAAAATTCTAACAATAATTCACTGCAAATTATGAATCTAAATTTAGGAATAGGAGACTATGAGTTTGCTTTAGATGATGAATTTGGAACTTATCAAAATGAAGGAACATTTAATAATATTTCTAAGGGAATGCACACGTTGTTCATAAAAGATAAATTTGGGTGCGGAACGCTAAAGTATAAATTTTCAGTTTTATTCTATCCAAAGTTTTTTACCCCCAATGGCGATGGAGAAAATGATGTTTGGAAATTGGAAGGGTATGATAAAAACTTCTATACCATTTCAAATATTTATATTTATAATAGATTTGGTAAATTAATTCATACCATAGATAACAATAGTGAAGGATGGAATGGGAATTATCAAAGCAGTAGATTGCCCTCTAATGATTATTGGTTCAGGGTCATATTATCTGATATCAACGGATTCTCAGAAGAAAAAATAGGAAATTTTAGTTTAATAAGAAAATAATAAATATGGCACTAGTAACTCCACTTTCAGCAGAACATGATTTAGAGACAAAAGAATTAGCAGAATTTTTTAATGAAACCTTGGGGTTTTGTCCAAATTCAGTTTTAACAATGCAGCGAAGGCCATCAATTTCTAAAGCCTTTATAAATCTAAACAAAGCTGTTATGGCGAATGAAGGACGCGTAACTTCTGCCTTAAAAAGAATGATTGCTTGGGTTTCTAGCAACGCAACAGGTTGCAGATATTGTCAGGCACATGCCATTAGAGCAGCAGAGCGCTATGGAGCTGAACAAGAACAATTAGAAAATATTTGGGAATACAAAACACATGCCGCTTTTTCAGATGCTGAACGTGCAGCTTTAGACTTTTCTTTAGCAGCCTCTATGGTTCCAAATGCAGTAGACGCGAAAACGAAAGAAGCATTATATAAATATTGGAATGAAGGAGAAATTGTAGAAATGTTAGGGGTGATTTCTCTCTTTGGATATTTAAATCGTTGGAATGATTCTATGGGAACCTCTTTAGAAGAAGATGCTATAGAAAGTGGAAATCAATTTTTAGGGAAACACGGTTTCGAAGTTGGAAAACACAATGGTTCCCAGTATTAATTGAAACGCATAAATAGAAAAACCTGCTGAAAAGCAGGTTTTTCTATTTATGGACTATTTCTTGAATAATTTCTTTATGAATAACTATTTGTTTCCTTCCACCACCACAACTATTTCACCTTTTGGAGGTTTTGCAGTATAATGAGCTAAAACTTCTGTGGCAGTTCCCCTAATTGTTTCTTCAAACATTTTGGTAAGTTCCCTAGAAACAGAAACCTGTCTGAGGGCACCAAAATATGCTACAAAATGCCCTAAAGTCTTAACTAATTTATGAGGAGATTCATAAAAAATCATAGTTCTAGTTTCTTCAGCTAAAAGTAATAAACGCGTTTGTCGTCCTTTTTTTACTGGTAAAAAACCTTCAAAAATAAATTTTTCATTTGGCAAACCAGAATTTACCAATGCGGGCACAAATGCAGTTGCGCCTGGTAAACAATCTACTTTAATTTTGTTTTCTACACAGGCTCTTGTTAGTAAAAAACCTGGATCTGAAATGGCAGGAGTTCCAGCATCAGAAATTAAGGCGCAAGTTTCTCCATTTTGAATTCTTTGTACAATTCCCTTTACAGATTTATGCTCATTATGCATATGATGACTATGCATTTGTGTAGGAATTTCATAATGTTTTAATAGTTTTCCACTTGTACGAGTATCTTCTGCTAAAATAAAATCGACTTCTTTTAGAATTCTAATGGCTCTAAAAGTAATGTCCTCTAAATTGCCAATTGGTGTTGGAACTAAATATAATTTACTCATAATTAAATAGTTTCATAAGTTTTTACGGTAATGTCTGCAATCACATCTCCTGTGTGTTTTGTAGTTGACGGTTCAAATAATAAAACATGAACTTCTTCTTTGGCAATAGGTTTGTGTTCTACACCCTTGGGCACAATATAAAATTCACCTTCATTAACAAGTACTGTTTTGTCTCGCATTTCAATAGTTAAAGAACCTTTTATCACCATAAAAAGCTCATCTTCGTTGTTGTGTTTATGAAAAACAAACTCCCCTTTTATTTTTGCTAATAATACTTGTTGACCGTTTAATTCGCCAATTTTTTTTGGCGACCATTGTTCCGAAAATAAGTTAAATTTCTCTTGAATATTAATAACACTCATAAAAACAAATTTACAAAGAATTGGATGGATTCTACCTTACCAATCGCTGCAATTGTATGCGCTCTTTTTTGTTTAAAAAAAGCGAGTGTTAAAATCGGTGGATTTCTGATTAGAAATGAACCTCTAAAAGTCTATAATCTAAACGAAAATGTTTAGTTTTGCGGTTCATTAAAAGAAGAGAAATGTATAGAAGTCATTCTTGTGGCGAGTTAAACGCATCGCATATAAATTCAGAAGTTACTTTAGCGGGTTGGGTTCAAAAATCGCGTGATAAAGGATTTATGATTTGGGTAGATTTACGAGATCGTTACGGAATTACACAACTTATTTTTGACGAAGAGCGTACCTCTAAAGATTTAATAGAGCTAGCAAAAATGTTAGGTCGTGAGTTTGTAATTCAGGTAAAAGGAACTGTCATTGAACGTGAATCTAAGAACGACAAAATTCCTACGGGTGCCATTGAGGTATTGGTTGCTGAATTAACTATTTTAAACGAATCGATTACACCTCCTTTTACCATTGAAGATGAAACAGATGGAGGAGAAGACATTCGAATGAAATACAGGTATCTTGATATTAGAAGAAATCCTGTAAAAGAGAGTTTAATTTTCCGTCATAAAGTTTCGATGGAAGTTAGAAAATACCTGTCTGACCAAGAATTTATTGAAGTAGAAACACCGTATTTAATAAAATCTACACCAGAGGGTGCAAGAGATTTTGTGGTACCTTCGAGAATGAACGAAGGTCAGTTTTACGCATTACCACAATCACCACAAACGTTCAAACAATTGTTAATGGTTGGTGGAATGGATAAATATTTTCAGATTGTAAAATGTTTTAGAGATGAAGATTTACGTGCAGACAGACAACCAGAATTTACACAAATTGATTGTGAAATGGCCTTTGTGGAACAGGAGGATATTTTAAATATTTTTGAGGGTTTAACGCGCCATTTATTAAAAGAAGTGAATAATGTTGAAGTGGATAAATTCCCAAGAATGTTATATGATGATGCCATGCGTTTGTATGGAAATGATAAACCAGATATCCGTTTTGGGATGGAATTTGGCGAGTTAAACGAGGTGACACAACACAAAGATTTTGGTGTTTTTAACAACGCTGAATTGGTTGTAGGTTTTGCAGTTCCTGGAGGGAATTCTTATACTAGGAAGGAAATTGATAATATAATAAAATGGGTAAAACGTCCTCAAGTGGGTGCTTTAGGAATGATTTATTGTCGTGTAAACGAAGATGGTAGCTTTAAATCTTCTGTCGATAAATTCTACGATCAGGAAGATTTAGCAAAATGGGCAGAAACTACAAGTGCAAAACCTGGAGATTTAATTTGTGTTTTATCTGGAGAAACAAATAAAGTAAGAGCACAATTGTCTGCTTTAAGAATGGAATTAGCAGAGCGTTTAGGATTAAGAGATCCTAACGTATTTGCACCTCTTTGGGTAATTGATTTTCCATTATTGGAGTTGGATGAAGAAACGGGTCATTACCACGCAATGCACCATCCTTTTACATCTCCAAAACCGGGTCAAATGGAAATGTTAGGTACAGATCCTGGAGCAGTTAAAGCAAATGCGTATGATTTGGTGATGAATGGAAATGAAATTGGTGGTGGTTCCATTAGAATTCATGATAAGGACATGCAAGCAACAATGTTAAAGCATTTAGGTTTTTCTGATGAAGATGCCAAAGCACAATTTGGTTTCTTAATGGATGCCTTTGAGTATGGTGCGCCTCCTCATGGTGGCTTAGCTTTTGGTTTAGACAGATTGGTAGCTATTTTAGGTGGACAAGAAACTATTCGAGACTTTATTGCGTTTCCTAAAAATAATTCAGGTCGTGATGTAATGATTGATGCTCCTGCATTTATAGATGATGATCAATTAAATGAGTTGAGTTTAAAGCTTAATATTCAAGAATAGATTTCATTTACTACTAATAATTTAAGGACTTTACAGTTTTCAAAAACTTGTAAAGTCTTTTTTTTAGAAGAATTTTTCTTACTTTTAAGTTGTGAAAAAATTAATGACACTCTTTTTATTATTCTCAACAATAATTTCATTTACACAAGAAATAACTGGTGATGAATTATTAGAAAAAGCAATTCAATACCACGATCCAAATGGAAATTGGGAGACTTTTAAGGGAGTATTATTTGTGAGTATGCAAACGCCTAAAAAAACCAATAGAGAAAGTGAAATTAATATTGATATACCAAATCAATATTTTTCTGTAGAAGTATCATCGGGAGAAAATACCTCTATTTATATAGTTGATAGGGATTCTATTGGGATCATTTTTAATGGAGATGAAAATCCCTCGGAAGAAATTTTAAAGAAAAATAAATTAAGTATGTCCCGTGCAAAAAGGTATAAAAATTATTACACCTACCTCTACGGATTGCCCATGAAGTTAAAAGACAAAGGAACTATTATTCATCAAAAAGTAGAACATAAAATATTTAAAGGAAAAGAGTATTTATTATTAAAAGTAACTTACAATAAAGATGTTGGTAAAGATACTTGGTATTTCTATTTTGACCCAAAAACATATGCAATGGAAGTCTACCAGTTTTTTAAAGAAACAAAAAATAGCGGAGAATATATTTTATTATCAGGTACAGAAACCATTAATAAAATTAAAATGCCAAAAGTAAGAGCTTGGTATTACAACAAAGGCAACAACTATTTAGGAACAGATATTTTGTATTCAAAAAAATAAATGCCAAAACTAAACAACATATTCAAAAAGATTTTAATTTGGAGATATAAATATATTTCCGAAAGACAATTTGTTTATATTTTAAGTGTTTTAATTGGCTTTTTAGCAGGGTTAGGTACATTAGTTTTAAAGAATTTAACATTCTTTTTTCAAGAAGTTTTAGAAGGGAAGTTTATTAAAGATTTTCACCATTCACTATATTTTATTTTTCCAATTATAGGTTTAGTTTTGGTGTATTATATCAAAAAACATTTTATCAAAAAAGGAATTGGTCATGGAATTTCGACAACATTACATGCTATTTCTAAAGAAAACGGAATTATAGAAAAATATAAAATGTATGCATCTTTAATCACAGCTCCAATTACTGTAGGCTTTGGAGGTTCAGTAGGTTTACAGGGTCCAGCAGTTAGTACCGGAGCTGCTTTAGGCTCAACAGTTGCACAACTATTTCACATGAGTACAAAAACTCGAATGTTGTTAATCGGCTGTGCTACCGCAGGTGCAATGTCTTCGATGTTTAAAGCACCTGTTGCGGCCATTATCTTTGCAGTAGAAATTTTTAGCTTAGACTTGGCATTTGTAAGCTTAGTTCCGCTTTTGTTAGCGTCAGTCTCTGCCGTGATTACTTCGTACTTTTTCTTAGGAAAAGATGTTTTATTCGGATTTAAATTACAAGATTCTTTTGAAATTAACGATCTCTTTTTTTATGTCTTATTAGGATTAGGTACTGGAATAGCATCTGTTTATTTTTCAAAAATATATTTTAGAATTACTGGTTTTTTCGACAAATTTAATAACCAATTTAAAAAGTTAATTATTGGTGGAGTCGCTATAGGTATTATGCTGTATTTAATTCCGCCTTTATATGGTGAAGGTTATGGATTAATTAATAAATTATTAAACGGAAACGCAATTGCTGCATTAGAAGATATTCCTTATAATATTGATTTCACAAATGTTTGGATGGTTATTTTATTCCTTTTACTTATCACTTTTTTTAAGGCAATTGCAATGACTATTACTTTTTCTGCAGGGGGTGTTGGAGGTATTTTTATTCCAACATTAGTAATGGGAAGTGCATTAGGCAATGTTTTTTCAAAAATTATAAATCAATTTGGATTTCATGTTTCTGAAACTAATTTTACACTAATTGGTATGACTGGTTTAATGGCTGGTGTTTTACATGCACCTTTAACTGCCATTTTTTTAATAGCAGAAATTACAGGTGGTTATGATTTATTTGTTCCATTAATGCTGGTATCAGCAATTAGTTTTGCATTCACTAAATATTTTATTTCTAACTCAATTTATACGTTAGAGTTAGCAAAAAGAGGAGAGTTAATAACGCATAATAAAGATAAAAATGTATTAATGATGATGCGAATTGATACATTAATTGAAACCAACTTTATAACAATTCAGCCGCAAATGAGTTTAGGAGCAATGTTAAAAAATGCAGTATCTAAATCTAATAGAAATATTTTCCCTGTTATTGATAGTAATAAACATTTCATAGGAACCGTTCTCTTGGACGATATTCGTTCTATTATGTTTGATGAAGAAATGTATGAAAAAGTTACTGTTGAAACATTAATGAAAAGAGCGCCAGAACTTATTTTTTATAATGATTCAGTTGAGGCTATAATGCAAAAGTTTAAAGAAAGTGGAGCCTGGAACCTACCTGTTGTTAGAAAAGGTACGTATGTTGGTTTCATTTCTAAATCAAAACTTTTAAATACCTACAGAAATAAGTTAATTGAAGTAACGAGTTAATTTTTTATTCATTATCATCAATAAATTTTATCGATACCAATACAATTTTTTTTATTTTGTTTGAGTTATTACATATTTAAATATGATTACCATTAAAAGAATGAGCCTATTGAGGCTCAAAAAAATATAACTTTTTGTAGTTTTGCAGTATGAAATTAGCCTTAAAAATAATGTTTATTATCTTTTTAGTTTGGATGTTAATAGGAATGTATCTAATACATACTGAACATGAAAAATCTCAACTAGTTATGGGTTTAGGAGTTTTCTATTTTTCTTTTTTGTTGATGCCCTTCTTCATTTATTATAGATACAAAGATGGTAAGTATAAGAAGTATATTTTAAATGACGAGAAGCTTAGAAAAGCTTTTGGGCAACAAGGAAAAAAGTAATTACCCCTTCTTTTTCAAAAATGCATATACTGGAAAGTGATCTGAAAACCCACCTTGATACCATTTTCCAATATAAGTTCTAAACGGGCTTCCTTTTAATTTTCCTTTAAACACCTTTAACCACTCTTTATTAAAAACTTCCGCGTGCTTAAAGTATAATGTATCCTTTTTTTTCTCTAAAAAATTATTTGAAAATATAATTTGATCAAATAAATTCCATTTTCCATTATAGGTTAAAGTTCCAGTTTTTTCTCTGTCTAACAAACTAATCATCGGATTATGAAAGTCTTTTGCAACTAGATAGTTTTTTATACTACTACTTGTTGGATTATCATTAAAATCACCCATAACAATAATTTTTGCATTAATATTATCTTGTTTTATTTGGTCAATAATATTTCTAGCAGTTTTTGCAGCTATAATTCTTTTATGCTCAGTTTCTTCAACACCTTCTCTTCTGGAAGGCCAATGATTTACTAAAATGTATACTAACTCTCCATGTAAATTCCCACGAACTGTTAGAATATCTCTTGTGTAATCTCTATTTCCATCTTTCCTTTTTAAGAAAATAGGATGTATTTCTGAAGCTAAATATTCGAATACTTCTTTGTTATATAATAGAGCGACATCAATTCCACGTTCATCTGGAGAATCGTGATGCACAAATCCGTAATGATGTTTTTTTAAGTTCGATGAATTTACTAAGTCTTCTACAACTTTTGCATTTTCAACCTCTACCAAA
>Ga0115008_10003005_pt1 | contig 13951 bp, 13 predicted proteins | sample FraStrMetagenome_FD_87164 | JGI IMG/M metagenome (GOLD analysis project Ga0115008, IMG submission 87164) | Marine eukaryotic phytoplankton communities from Arctic Ocean - Fram Strait ARC3M Metagenome | ecosystem: Environmental > Aquatic > Marine > Oceanic | place: Fram Strait | collected...
CCAAATGTCTAAAACCACAATTTTACTTGCTGAAGATGAGCCGGCATTAGGGCAAATCATTAAAGAAAGTTTAGAGACTAGAGATTTCAATGTACTGTTATGCGAAAACGGGACTATCGCCATGGATGTCTATCACAAAGAATCGCCAAGACTATTGGTGCTTGATGTCATGATGCCTAAAAAAGATGGCTTTACACTCGCTAAAGAAATTAGAGCGATTGATGACGCTATTCCTATCATTTTTCTAACTGCAAAATCGCAAACCAAAGATGTGGTTGAAGGTTTTAATATTGGAGGTAATGACTATCTCAAAAAGCCATTTAGCATGGAAGAACTCATTGTTAGAATTAATAATTTACTGCAACGTACGGTAATACAACAGGCTTCAGAACTCCTAAAAATTGGAGATTATTCTTTTAATTTTCCAAAGCAAATACTCGAGTTTAATGGCAATGAACAGCAACTCACACATAGAGAAGCGCATTTATTATTCCATTTGACGCAAAACAAAAACAAAGTACTAGATCGTTCACTTATCCTAAATAAACTTTGGGGAACAGATGATTTTTTTACTGCACGAAGTATGGATGTCTTTATCACTAAACTGAGAAAGAAACTAAAAGAAGACGATAGCATTCAAATTATTAATGTTCGTGGTTTTGGATATAAGCTCGTGTTTTAAATTAGAAATCCACACAATCTATCATCACAATTATAGTTATCTAAATACTGGTTCAATTTTTGTACTTTACAGTCCCGATACTTATCGAGATAAAACACTTATGGCTTACATTAGATATATTTTTTTAATTTTCACCTCTTTGGTTGCTGCTCAGACCCAAATTGAGCTGACTCAAGTTAGTTCTATACCCTTAAAAGCAGATCAAATTATAGCAGTAGATAATTTTGAAACCATTTATTATGTCAAAGGCAATATCCTTTATAAAAAACCTAAAAACGACTTTGAAATTAATTATAGTAATGTACAATTGGGATTCCCAACAACGATTAATGCATTTAACCCTTTAAAAATAAATATGTTTTATCAAGATTTTAATACCATTTTGATTCTTGATAACCGACTGGCCGAAATTTTTAAAGTCGATTTCAACACCAAACAACCCTATAAAAATGTAACTCATATCTCAACAGGGTTTGATAATTTGCTTTGGATCTTCAATCAAGATCTCCAACAATTAGAGCTCTACAATTATAAGACTGATAAGTTAAGAGCTACAACCGTGCCCGTACAATCTAATGTTTTGCAACTGGCAAGTGATTATAATTATTGCTGGATGCTTACTGAAAATTACTTGTATCAATACACATACTTTGGTAGCTTAATCTCCAAAACCCCAAATAAAGGCTACACGTCCTTTGCAGTAGACAATGAAAACATCCTTATAAAATCGAAAACTGAATTCTTTTATAAATCAAAAAAAGAAGAAACGCTTACCGCAGTAGAAATGCCTAAATTGTTAATAAATCAGTTTTTACTAACCAATGAAACGGTGTATATTTACGATTCTGAAAAACTTTACACATACCAACTAAAAATCAATTAAATATGCACGTTGCTGTCGCAGGAAATATTGGCGCAGGTAAGACTACACTTACCAAGTTACTAGCTAAACACTACAAATGGGAACCACAATTAGAAGATGTGGTTGACAATCCTTATTTAGATGATTTTTACAACCAAATGGAACGATGGAGTTTTAACTTACAAGTCTATTTTTTAAATAGTAGATTTCGTCAAGTATCACAAATTCGTAAGAGTGGTAAAGACATTATCCAAGATAGAACCATTTATGAAGATGCGCATATTTTTGCTCCCAACCTTCACGCTATGGGCTTAATGACCAATCGTGATTACGAGAATTACAAATCGCTTTTTGATTTGATGGAGTCTTTTGTAGAAGGTCCAGATTTATTGATTTATTTACGAAGCTCTATCCAAAACTTAGTAGCCCAAATTCATAAACGTGGTCGCGATTATGAAAACACCATAAGCATTGATTATTTAAGTCGATTGAACGAGCGTTACGAAGCTTGGATCACTACATATGATAAAGGTAATTTACTAATTATCGATGTTGATGACCTCGATTTTGTCGCTAATCCTGAGGATTTAGGTGATATCATCAACAAAATTGATGCTCAAATTAATGGGTTGTTTTAACTGCCACAAACTCAGCTACAAACTACAATTTTAATTTAATAATTTTTGGGCGTTACCTAAAGGTCAGGCTTTCACTACTCGCTCTCTACGAGGAGCTCAAACACACCGTTTTATCCTTAACGCAAGGCCATCTAGATTAATTAAGATGACTATTACAATCTATCTTTTTAATGCTGTCACTTTTACATTTGGCTCATGGTTAATTGGTTTAATAGTTAATAATGCTATTAAATCAATGCCTTTTTACCCATTGATTACCAACTTCAATTTTATAAAAAAAGAATCTACTAATCGCGCTATAGGCATTACCGGTTTCAAATGGATGGTAAAACATACGTTTTTCAAATACTTTAACCAGAAATTAAAATTCGAGAAACGACCAAGTATTTCAGAATTACAAAACATTAGAAACGAAATGGTATATGCCGAAATCGGACACCTTATTGCATTCATCTTTATTTTTATCGTCACGATTGTGATTGTTTCAAGCGGACAGTTCGTTTACGCAGTTATACTTTTAATCTGTAATATTATATTCAATCTGTATCCTTCATTATTACAGCAAAAGAATAAAAACCGAATTGATAGGATTCTTAATTAGTCCATAAAAGTCAGTCGTAGTCATCACGCCATATTAATATCTCAACATATTAATTGTTATCCCATTTGAAAGGGAATTCATTTAACAACGACATACTATCCTATATTACAAAGCGTACAATAACTAAAGGTAATCTACAGCGATAACTTCAAATAACACATGACTCTAATAACTTATTTTATTATCGGACTTTTAGCAGCTATAATTGGCGCTTTACCTTTAGGCACAACAAATGTTGCTGTCATAAATACCACGATAAAAGAAAACATTCAAAACGCTTTAAAGATTGTGTATACTGCTGCTCTTGCAGAACTAATTTTGGTGATCATTGCTATTAATTTCAATATGCAAATTGAAAACTTTGTAGACATGAATATTTGGCTCCAATATACCATTGCATTTATATTACTTGGCGTGGGGATTATTCTTTTACTAGGTAGGAAAGAATGCGTGAAAGATGAAAATGAAGACTGTATTATCATCAAAAAAAGATATAATATTTCTAAACAAATGTTAGGGTTTATACAAGGATTAGTTAACCCAACTGTACTCATTTATTGGATTTTAGTAATCTCCTATTTAAATAAAAAAATGCTGTATTTAAATAGTACTACTGGATACCTTTTACTGGTGATATTCCTAATTAGTGTCTTCTTAGGAAAAGTAATCACACTTTTTGGCTTCGGAAAATTTAGTAATGTCTTAAAAGTTAAAATGAAGCATATAAGGACGCAAATTAATAGAGTCATCGGTGTTTTATTAGTTTGCGTGTCTGTTTTTCAGTTTACAAAATTACTTTACTACTAGCGTTATTTAACAAACCCATGCTCTCGAGCATGAGCAATGGCCTCATCACTAGTCTCGACCAACAAAACAGGTATTTGCTTATAACCTTCAAAGAGAGATTCTACGCGACGCATTTTCTTTTTATGACTTACGCTTCTTAAATAAATAGCAGCAACCTGAGTTGGAAACTCATTAGCGACATCCATATAAATATCTGCGTCATACTCTGCACTATCTCCTATTAATATAAATTTAAGAGTAGAATACGAATTTAAAATATTAACGATTTCAATATGTTTTTGAGGGCGATTGGTTGACTTTTTCTTGAAGATATCTTTAAAACTACGCAATAAAATTGGTCCTTTTGGGAACGTGTTCTGTTTCAAGAAAAATTCGAGATAACGGTATAAATTCCAAGGACTATGACTCACATAGAAAATAGGGTTAGCTTGGCTACCAGATCCACCACGATGCAGTTTATAGTAAAAATCTGCAGCACCTTCTAACGGTATTCTACTCGTAGCACTTTTAAAAATACTATTGATTAAAACTTTCCATTTGAGTGTTGATACAACACCTGTATGAATAATGGTATCATCAATATCGCTAATCACACCAAATTGTGAGGCAACACAAGGAATTAATAATTCACCAGGAAATCGATTAGAATTTTGAATACTCCTTTTGATATTAACGTCGTTATAAGCCATTTCAAAATTAAGCCATCCTTCATCATTTGTTAAATCACATAAACCACTAACCTGCTCATCTATCTTGAAATATCCATGATCGTCTGTGACGGTGTTTAAAATCGTTCCGTTTGGTAAGGTTACTTTAAGTGCTGTATGTTTTATTTCATCGCTTTCAAAACGCTTCCATGAGTTAATCAATAACCCAAGCAACCCCTTTTGCTCCAAATCAATAGTTTCATCTTCTAATGCACGTCCACGAATGTAGAAATGGGTATTTGTACCATAACTTTGAAACGTAATAATCTGTAAAGGGTCTCTTTTGAACACTAACTTGTAAAATTAGATGTTGAAGATACTAAAATCAAGAAAAAGAAAATCTTAAATGTGACTGTAATTAACTTCTGTTTTGATAAGTTTCTCAATATCAGTCTTAATTTTTGACAATAGATTCATAAGTGGTATATGTTCTGTTTTTAAAAGACGTAATGATTGTTCTAATTTATCTTTTTCATAGGCATTAGAATTCAGCTTACAAAGCGCTATATCGTGTTCTAAATGACCAACCTTATGATCTAAAGTATAAATTTTTGTAATCAACAATTTAAATTCATTTTTTAATTCTGAAATTTGATTCGTGCATTGAGGCAATGCTGCTTCCAATTGCTCTAAAACGCGCTCAAAATTGATATTAGCTCCAGAATGTGCACAACCTAAACGCTTGCTTCTAAGTGTCGCATCACAAAGATTGACACGATCAAAAACAAGTGTGTCATCTAGTATATTATGAATAGGGTTTTCATCACTATCAGTGAGCACTTTCTTATGATGCATTTGACATTGCACAATTTGAAAAGACTGGATAGTCTCAAGAATTTGAAATATATGTTGTGACGTACTACTCATTTCAGCAGTAAAGATAAATGAGCTCATAAAAACTCACAATAGGGATAAACACCTGATTATTGAACACAAAAAAGCCACGATTAACGTGGCTTTTTTTAATATATGTGTAATAGTGTTATTCTTTAATAACGTCCATATTTGTAATTACTTTTACAACATCACCTTCAGCATTTGTAGTAGATGATTCAAACACTTCTAATTGAGTTTCAACTTCTGCTTCAGTACCTGAGAATGTTTCTTCTTTAGTCACTTCTTCTCCGTTTTCAACAGTTGTATATGTGATTGTAGCTTCTGCTAAATCTCTAGAAGAACCAATAACAGTTTCAACCTCAACTTCAGCATTAGTTAATCCATCTTTATCTCCATGACCTCCTAAAATTGGAGCAATTACTAAACCAATTAAACATGTTAATTTAATTAAGATGTTCATTGATGGTCCAGATGTATCTTTAAATGGATCTCCAACTGTATCTCCAGTTACTGCCGCTTTATGCGCATCAGAACCTTTGTAAGTCATAACACCATTAATCTCTACTCCAGCTTCAAAAGACTTCTTAGCATTATCCCATGCACCACCAGCATTGTTTTGGAAAATTGCCCAAAGCACACCAGATACAGTAACACCTGCCATATAACCACCTAACATTTCAGCAACTAGTTTTTTTGCTTCCATTTCTGTTCCGTAAATACCTAAACCAAGTAATACAATAACAATTGGAAAACCGATAGTCAATAATCCTGGCAACATCATTTCTTTAAGAGATGCTTTTGTTGAAATATCAACACATTTATCATACTCAGGTTTACCAGTTCCTTCCATAATTCCTGGAATATCTCTAAACTGTCTTACAACTTCATTTACCATTTCCATAGCAGCTTTACCTACAGCATTCATTGCTAATGCAGAGAATACTACTGGCACCATACCTCCAACAAATAACATGGCTAATACTGGAGCTTTAAAGATATTAATTCCATCAATTTCAGTAAATGTTACATAAGCTGCAAATAATGCTAAAGATGTTAATGCAGCAGAGGCGATAGCAAAACCTTTACCTGTAGCTGCAGTTGTATTACCAACAGCATCTAAAATATCTGTACGTTCTCTTACGATTGGTTCTTGTTCACTCATTTCAGCAATACCACCAGCATTATCAGCAATTGGACCAAAAGCATCAATCGCTAATTGCATAGCAGTTGTTGCCATCATTGCAGAAGCTGCTAAAGCAACTCCGTAAAATCCTGCTAAAGCATATGATGACCATATTGCAGCAGCAAATAATAATACAGAAGAGAATGTAGAAATCATACCAGTAGCTAAACCAGCAATAATGTTTGTTCCTGCTCCAGTACTTGATTGTTGTACGATTTTTAAAATTGGCTTAGAACCTAAACCTGTGTAGTATTCTGTAAATGCAGAGATTCCAGCACCTACAACTAAACCAACTAAACATGCATAAAATACTCTCATTGAAGAGATATCTTGAAGACCTTCCCCATAGAAATCCATTTGCATTGTTTCTGGTAACATCCAAGTTACTAGTCCAAAACATGCTGCAGCAACCATTAAGATTGATGCCCAGTTCCCTATATTTAACGCTCTTTGTACATCTGCCTCTTTTGCATCGTTAGATGAAATTTTGACTAATAATGTTCCTATAAGAGAAATAATAATTCCTACACCTGCGATTGCCATAGGTAATAAGATAGGTCCTATTCCACCAAATAGATCATCAATTGATCCTCCCATATCTCTAATAACATAGTTACCTAAAACCATAGCAGCTAAAACTGTTGCTACATACGATCCAAATAAATCGGCTCCCATACCTGCAACATCACCTACATTATCACCTACATTATCAGCAATTGTTGCTGGGTTTCTTGGATCATCTTCAGGAATATCAGCTTGAACTTTACCAGCTAAATCAGCTCCAACATCGGCAGCTTTAGTATAAATACCACCACCTACTCTTGCAAATAATGCAATAGACTCAGCTCCTAATGAGAAACCAGCTAATGCTTCTAAAACGATAGTCATGTCTGTTGTATTCGTCCATTCTCCACCCATAAACAGTTGGAAAAATATAATAAAGAACAAAGTCAATCCTAAAACAGCTAAACCAGCTACTCCAAGTCCCATAACAGTTCCACCACCAAAAGACACTTTTAGTGCATTTGGTAAACTTGTTTTTGCAGCTTGTGTAGTTCTAACATTCGTTTTTGTTGCTATTTTCATTCCCATATTTCCTGCAAAAGCAGAAAAAACAGCTCCTATAATAAAGGCGACGACAATCAAATATGTGCTATCCATGTAGAAAGCAATACCAGCTAATACAATACTTGCTCCTATAACGAAAAGCGTTAATAAACGATATTCTGCTTTTAAAAATGCCAGGGCTCCTTCGTAGATATGATCTGAAATTTCTTTCATTTTACCATCTCCAGCATCCTGTTTCATAACCCATGATTTCTTAATAACCATGTAAATTAATCCTATTAACGCCAAAGCGATTGGCATGTAAATCATTAGTGATTCCATATTTTAATTTGAGTTTGATTAGTTTTTTAACTGCGCAAAAGTAGTGAAATTGGTTAAAACTAAAAAACCCTTCAATTTTTATATTGAAGGGTTCTACATTTTATGAGCTATTTACAATTAAATAGTAAAATTCCCATTGGTTTTATGCTCACTATTTTCATAGCGATCAATACATTTATTAAGAATATCATACGCTTCTTGCGCATCTCCCCAACCTCCAATATCAACTTTCTTTTTTTCTAAATCTTTGTATACTTGAAAGAAATGCGTGATTTCTTTGATTCTATGAGGATTCAAATCTTGGATATCATTATATATGTTCCAAATTGGATCTGTAACTGGCACGCAAATCAACTTCTCATCTGGTCCTTTTTCATCTGCCATATGAAACACACCAATTGGCTTTACTTCCATAACACACATAGGGAATGTTGGTTCGGTGCCCATAACTAAAACGTCTAATGGATCACCATCCAAAGCTAAAGTTTCAGGAATAAAACCGTAATCACCAGGATACATCATTGATGAAAACAACATACGATCAAAACGTATTTTGTGCAAATCAAAATCATATTCATACTTATTACGACTCCCTTTTGGGATTTCTATCAATACATCAAAGGTTAATTTTCCAGTTGCTGTCATGGTCTTATATTTTTTCTTCGGTCCCGATAGCTATCGGGATGGATTCCTCATTATTTTTCGGGATGCAAAGATAAGACATTGTTTGACTTAGACAATTAATTTCGTTTGAGTTTGCGGTTTTAATTCAGAGTTTAGAGCTCGTATGACTCTCAATACACCCATTAAAATAGTTTATATTTGTTTGAATACTGTAACCTATCATTCTTTTGAGCGAGCTCTTTGCTTATTAACAATCTTTTAATTCAATTATAATGAAACACATACTTATTCTAACTATTTTTGTTCTTACAGCTACAAAACCGCTATTAGCACAACAAGATAATTTTATTGAAGACTATTTAGAACGCTTTGAAAACTCCCGAAAGTATATCATCGCAGTAGCCGAGCTCATGCCAGAAGAGAAGTACAACTTCAAAGCAACTCCAGAATCTATGAGCTTCGCTGAAAACTTATTGCATATTGGATATGCTGCCGATTGGCACAGTCAATCCTTATTAGGAGGAAGATAATCTAGAGTTTGGCATACAGATACGGTGTATAAAGTTGCTAATAAATCTAAAAAAGAGATGATTGCCACCATCAATAAAACGTTTGATGAAGCAGTAGCACTAATAAAAGCATTTGACACCTCTCAATTGGACGACCAACTAGACTATTTTGGATTGAATAGATCTAAGCGACAAATTTTCTCATTGCTGGCAGACCACATCACACATCACAGAGGACAAATGCTTGTGTATTTGAGAATTAATGGACTAACGCCACCTCGATATGTGCTGTTTCAATAATTCAAGCACCTTACAAGAGGTATCACAATTTGAAATCTAAAAAATGAAATTTCTCAAAATCACGCTGTTTTCAATTACGATATTACTAAATGTGCAAATACACGCTCAAGACCTAACAAAGCACCAATGGAAAGATAGAGTTCTCTTAATAGTTACTGACAATCCAAATTCTAAAGAATTTCAAAAGCAAGTAAAAACACTTAAACATCAAGAAACGGAACTTAAAAATCGGAAACTGATTATTTATCAAATAACTCCAAGTGAATACAAAATGGGATTTTCCGAAGAAAAAAAGTGGATCAAAAACGATAAACTCTACAATAATACAAAAACAATAGACAACTCTTTTGAAGTCATACTTATAGGGTTAGATGGTGGTGAAAAATTGAGACAGAACGAACTGTTATCTGCTGATAAATTATTTGATGTTATTGATGGAATGCCTATGCGACGTTCAGAAATAGAAAATAAAAACTAAAATGACAGAAAACACAACAGAAAATAGTCTCAAATGGTGGGAACCTAAAAGACTTTGGTTTAATATAGGAGTTGGTATTTCCGGAATTTTAGCAATTACAATAACAGGCAATTTTGAATGTATTCTTTTTAATGTATTTGGAATAATTGCATGGGGAATACTAGCAAACATTCTTTTTTCAACAGGGATTCTAGTAGAAATTTTAGATAATTATTATCTTAAAGGCAAACTTCAACTATCCAGATTTCGATGGTTTTCCTATATCGTTGGGACCATGTTATATTGTGTCTTCACCTTTGGATATGCTATATTTTACTTTACCAATTTTGAAGATTTCTAGTCCCCTAAAAACTAAATCCAAAACTACCAGTCACACCAAAAGGTCGAGCATTTGGTGTGTCTAAATAATTGCCTCTAAAATTAAAGTCAATTCGTAGAATTTTGAAGATATTACCAACACCAACGCTGTATTCATAATACATTTCGTCGTTTGGTGCAATCAATGGGATTTCAACAGGGTTCCCTGTTGTATTTAAAGCTATATTCTTATCAGACAAATCACCCCAAACACCTCTAAGACCAACCACAGCTCTTAAGTTATATTTTTTTAAGAACGGAATTCTAGAAAAAATACGACCATTGAAATTATGCTCTAAATGCAACGACGTGTATGTATCGGTAACAAATTCATAAAAATCAAGTTGTGCAAATGTGTTATAAATTGAAAAATAGGTCTGATTTCCTGGAACCACACTTAATAAGCCTAAAGGAACTTCTCCAAAAGTCTTACCAGCTTCTATGGTAGTTACTAACCGACCAAAACCTCCTACTTGCCATGGTTGTGTATAAGAGAACTGAACTTTTGTATAATCAAAATCACTATTAAAAACATTTTTATAACCTTGACTTATTTGAGTAAATAGTCGTGCAAAATTGTCGTTTTTATTAGACCTCTCAACACCATAACCTGTCATCTGTCGTTTTGGATAATACGCCACAGATAATCGAGTTTCAAACTGCTGCACCTCTGATGATACACCTGTTGGTGATGAAGGATCATTGTAATCTAAACTAAAGGTTGGAGATGCAGAGGATAAGGTACGATAACTGGTATTGAATCGAAATCCGAGATTTCTAAATGGTTCCATTTCAAAACCTAAAGTCGTTAAATTTATATTGGTTAATTTATTATTAACTCCAGCAGTTATAACAGCGTTTGATGCCAAACTTCTACCTAAGACGTCTGTTGAACTCGTCAAACTAGCTCCTATTTGTTCTATATCTCTACGATGACCTCCAAAAATGATAAACCTGTTCTTTTTATCAAGCAACCATTTCCCAGAAAAACCATATTTAAATTTATCATCTCTAAATCCATAAGCCAAAAAGCTCTCTATACGCCAAAGATCATTGGGTCCAAAATAAGTTCTACCTCCTACTCTCAGCCTCAAACCTTCAACATCGTTAAATCCAAAAACAGAAAACACAGGACCAACATCTAGATTAAGACTTGGGACTTCGATATAACCAGAAGCCAAAATACTTCCTAGATTGTATAGTCGCTTAAACTTCTTTACCGTTTTTAAAGTGTCTAACATTTTATAAACACCCTTTTCATCTTTGCTTAAAGACTCCATTCTATTTTGCACCCAAAAATCATCATCCCGATTATAGGCGTCTTCGTCATAGTTATAGACTTCTATGTCATAAAATTTGTCGTCTTTAGGTTTATCAAATTCGTAATTATCGTATAAGGTTGTTCTTTTTCCGTAGACACCACGTGATGTTTCTTTTTGATTCAGCGCAAAATCTGAAAGCATATAATCACGCTTAATTAAAAATAGCGAATCATTTAAAACTTCGAATTCTTGTTCGATATAAATTTCTTTAACCCAGTTTATATTGGCACTCTTTGAAGCTTGAAGATTAATATCCTTAATTGCATACGTAGAATCATTAACCCAAAAATCACCTTTAAATGTCAATTCGTTTTTACGTCTCGGGTAATAAATAATATTGTAACACCATTTATTATCTATAAAAGCACTATCAGATAACACATAATTATAGGTTTGAACTCCTGTTTTTGACAACGGACTCACAAAACTCTTATCAAAAAATTTGAGGTAGTTATCATAAATATCAAAATCTGCATAGAGGTCATCAATAAAATCAATAATCATTTGATTATTACTAAAACCTGAGTTTTTGTTCCCCTTTAAATCATTCTTTTCCTTTTTCAGGATATTGTCACCATAGACTTTACTAACCGCTTCATTTAAAAAAATAGGCAGATACGTTTTACCTGTAATACTAGATGTATCGACCTCTTCAAAGACAAACTCCATGCCTTTAAACAACTTACTTTTAATGAGTGCGCTATCAATAGTATTAAGATCAAATTCTACTTTTTCGTATTTATCGTATTCATATTGTCTAAACTGCTTCAACCCATTATTACGTTTTCGTTCCCAAATTTTCTTTAGAATTTTAATGGCTGGGTTTTCTGAAGCTTTTTTAGATTGCTTCCCAGAGACAATGACCACTGCATCGAGCGCTCCAGCCTCTTCTTTTAAAACGAATTTCAAATCGTAATTGACTTTTCCTTCGAGTTTTATCTCCATACGCTCATAACCTAGAAAGGAAACAACCAGCGTTTCCCATATATTATCAGACTCTAGGTAAAAACGTCCATCTTCATTAGATATCGTACCTTCAGTAGATCCTTTAAACAAGATGTTAGCGAAAGCCACAGGCTCGTTAAACTCATCATAGACATAACCGCTTACTTTCGTTTGTGAGTATGCGAAGCATATTCCGAAGAAAAATAATAAAACAAAAATGTTTTTTCTCATTAGTATAGGTCTTTGCAATGTATACTTTATTGGGGATGAAATTGCAATTGCCAACTGCTATTAAACATTGGACTTTTTAAACTAAAAAAACTTCATCAACAATCGTGCTAATGAAGTTTTAAACGCAAATAACTGCGATTTATTTATTTGTACATCACTTTATGTACTGCTTTTATAACTTCTTTATAATCTGGCAACCACTCAGCCAATAACACTGGAGAATAAGGCGCAGGAGTATCTGCAGTATTAATTTTTACGATAGGTGCATCTAAATAATCAAATGCTTCAGATTGTACTAAATATGTAATTTCTGTTGCAACATTGCCAAAAGGCCAAGCTTCTTCTAAAACCACTAAACGATTTGTTTTCTTAACCGATTTCAAAATCGCATCACGATCCATTGGACGAACGGTTCTTAAGTCAATAATCTCACAAGAGATTCCTTCTTTTTCTAATTCGTCGGCAGCTTTATAGGCTTCTTTTATGATTTTTCCGAAAGAAACAATAGTCACATCTGTACCTTCTCTCTTAATTTCGGCAATACCTAACGGGATGGTGTATTCACCTTCTGGCACTTCACCTTTATCACCATACATTTGCTCACTTTCCATAAAAATTACTGGATCGTCATCTCTAATGGCAGATTTCAATAATCCTTTTGCATCGTATACATTAGATGGAATCACCACTTTTAAACCAGGTGTATTCGCAAACCAGCTTTCAAAGGCTTGAGAATGTGTCGCTCCTAATTGTCCTGCAGATGCTGTTGGGCCACGAAAAACGATTGGACATTTAAACTGCCCACCAGACATTTGTCTAATTTTCGCAGCATTATTTATAATTTGATCAATCCCAACCAAAGAGAAATTAAAAGTCATGTACTCAACGATAGGACGGTTTCCTGTCATGGTAGAACCAATGGCAATCCCAGCAAAACCAAGCTCTGCAATAGGTGTATCAATCACACGTTTTGCGCCAAACTCGTCTAACATTCCTTTAGAAGCTTTGTAGGCTCCATTATATTCTGCAACCTCCTCACCCATTAAATAAATGCTTTCATCTCTGCGCATTTCTTCGCTCATGGCTTCACAAATTGCTTCTCTAAATTGAATTGTTTTCATCTATTCCTTTTTTATCGAATAGCAAAAGTAAGAATTATTGATAATACAATCACATAAAAATAAGGGCGAAACCACAAATTAAAGTAGTTCTGCTCTATATAAACATCATTTTGTAGTTTTTTTCTTCGGAAATGAGCTTTACTTGTAATAGTCGTCTGTCATAATTTTACATAATTATTGAATTAAGTATGTAACATTTATCATATTCATAGTGAAAGGGCTAAAATTCAAATTTTCACAAAATTTTATTATGCATGCATAGTAAAATTTGAATTTTTATAATTATCTTCGTGCTTTGAAAAAAAAGAACGTTCAACATAAATAATTCGATATGAAAATATTAGTATGTATTAGCCAC
>Ga0115008_10003007_pt1 | contig 13947 bp, 2 predicted proteins | sample FraStrMetagenome_FD_87164 | JGI IMG/M metagenome (GOLD analysis project Ga0115008, IMG submission 87164) | Marine eukaryotic phytoplankton communities from Arctic Ocean - Fram Strait ARC3M Metagenome | ecosystem: Environmental > Aquatic > Marine > Oceanic | place: Fram Strait | collected 2012-06-18
AACGATAATGTAAGAGAATGGCATGCCACGTGCAGAGATATCCATTTATTTGGTGGTAGCAGGAGTTATCATGGTACCATTAGGCTTCTTCACTGTTTTATTTGTCTATTTAACAAGTAAGCTTCTATCTTTTAATGATTTCAAAAATAAATAAAGCGTCACATATTTGGATGGTCATTCCAACAAGCGTTACAATTGGCATCCTTGGAACAGTTTTGGCTTTTCAAGAGTGTACAATTTCAAATAATGAGTTGGAATCAAACGAGTCTAGTATTAGTACAAGATCAACATCTGTAGACAGTCTTGCTGCACTAAGGTAGAATTTACGACCTCTCATCCATTTTCATATAATTTTTTAGCCTTGATGTTCCTCAGGCAGTTACTCCTCACAATGCTAGTCCAATTCCACTTCGTCCTCAGCGAGTTCAAATTCAGCCTGAAGATCAATCTTTAGATCAAAAAGAAGTCCAAAGAGGAATCGAAAACTTGGCCAGAAGGAGTTCTGATCATGAAATCATAACTGTCTCGGAAAATTTAACAGAGTTTCCGGTCCTAGTCTTTTGCTTCGACAAAATAGCTATTGATACAAAAGAAGAAGTTATTCTTCCGAATGTCCCATCGATATTTGATCATGGACCTGTTGTTGAAACAAAAGGTGAGAACATAGAAAGAAACACGCATGTATTTTCAAAGGACTGCGCTATGATTCGAATAACTTTCGACTGCTACGACCATTTTGGAAGAAAAATCGCTTCGTGAAATCATCTGTTACTCCTCAGCAATACTAACGACCGATCAGTTTCCGCTTTAATTTTGCACGTGCCTTGACCGTTCAAGAAAATGGTTTTACCAAAATAAAGTTCAAATTAATTGTCAAATATATTTTTTACAGAACAAGGGCTATTTACAGGAAAATTAAAATCAAGGAAGAGTGGTATCCCAATCGTACATCGTTAGAAAACTATCCCAGTTATAGTATCGGTTACAGTTTTTCGTTGTGCAGCATTGTCTTAATTTTGAATTTTAAGCATTCAGCTTTGTTTGCTCAACATTCACCTGCAGGTACTTTCGCTTCCATAATCAATTGGGTTGCATTGATAGTCAATTATTAGCCCGAGATCTTTCGTCGGTGTTTCCGGCTTCTGGTTGAAGTTTTGAGACTTATTGTCTTTGCATGCTTTGAGCTGCTTGCATCCCATACTGATTCGCTCTGTACGGCCGAAGCGCTTTCTTACCTCGATCTGGCACACGTGATTTGCGCCGTGGCAGATTTGCTCCTTACCTTTTCTCCAACACGCATCAGTATCTTTCTCGTCGCACTGAAAGCAACTCATCGTCGGGTCAGTTGGGAAGCGCTGAAAAAAGTTAGAACAATATTGCAAAAATTCAAACTTACATCAATTTTTCCAAGAGCAAGATGAGATGGACGTTTTGGAATTCGTTTGCCGAGAAGAAAGCTCTTTGCCTGATTCTCCAACTCAAACTGACGAGTAAATAAAAGATAATTTCGTATAATTTTCTGTTTATACCTTATTTTTCAATGACCAGAGGATATTTTTCTCGAATCCTTCGTTTATCTGATAGTTTGTCATTGTTTCCGGAACTCCGAGGTCCGAAACAGCTTTTGAATATTGTCTTGCAAACTCAGTGTAGTTAAGCCCAACGACTTCCGGTTCATCTTCAAGAATTGTGTGCGATGATTTTAAATTTACTTCGAAATCGGCAACTTCTTGATTGTGAATCTGCCTTTTCTTCGCCTTCTTTTCGGCTTTCTCCTGAATTAAGTTTACGGAAATCGACTTTGTTCGAAAGATACTTTTAGTTTCTGCTCTTTTTTCAATCTCTTTTTCTCTTCTTTCATTTTGAGTTTCGTTTCTTTGTCAAATTTTTCGCCGAAAGCTGAACAAAATAATCATTGTTTTTCATGAAAATATAGCTTACCAAAGAGCACAAGAAAAAGATATATTTTCATGTTTATAGATTTATGATAAATACAGCGAAGATCTTCTAGCTTTGATGAAATATTTTATTGGGATCTCTCAGTGGCTTGATGGAGGGCGCTCTGATCACCTGCGATTAAATATCATGATTTAATAGAATTCCAAGGAGGCTTATAAGGGATAACCTTCATTAAGAACACGTTATGTCCGGAAGTTGCCCACTCCAGGTTTAAACGTGAGATATTTCTTACCGGAAGGACTCTTCCTTATAAAGGATTATCCAGATTTTCATGTAAAGCGCTTGAACTTTTGCCAATATGATAACTGATGCGGCTCATCGTAGAATATTCTTTGGCCTACGTGATTATCGATTTCTTTGTCGGACTCCTCCTCTTCCCGGTTTCAACCCTTTTATTCTCCATCCCACTTTCAACCAACAAAATGAGGTTTATAGAGCTTTAATAGCGATATTAATATAAAACAATGTTTTTTTAAGCGAGAGCCAAGGAGAGACGTCGCCTGTCATCACAAAAGCACAGATTCGAAAACGCGTTCAAAATGGCAATAGAGGGACGCAGAATGCGAACCAGGGGAATATACAAGAGACTATGTGGAAATTCTATTCGGGAGACTCGCCCGGAATGAAGGTTAGATGATGCATGTCAAAAAAATACCAAAGTTTAGATCGGGCCCGTTCCCGTGCTTGTGGTATCGCTTCTGTTCATTGGATCAGTGTTTATAATGCACATGTGGTCGAAATACAACAGACTGTCAACCTAACTGCTCTAAGATACACCATTCCATCTCAATCTTATTTCGTCCTTCTCAAATTCTATCCATCTTGTTCATCTCCCAAAAATACAAAACTAACTTTCAAAGTCCACATAACTACGAACGAAGGCTAATCTCTGACACAGATCAAAGGATCAGCCATAAGCGTGAACAGAGCTGATCCCTTGAGCTTCAATTATTGTGAATTTGGAATTTATTGAAAAGCAAAATTTGGAGACCTAAATTGGGTTAATAGTGTAAATATGAAAATAGAGTACAATGAGGTTAAATAATAAGAAAATAAATAAATATAGAATACAGATTGTTTGTTTTTTTACTCAGCGAGGAGGATGGCAACACCGCCAAGAACCCACTTGTTTGCGGATTCCTTGGTCTTGAGGTTGAACGTCCAGACGTAGTTTGGTCCTCGGTCACGTGTCTTGTAAACTGGGCACTCGTATATGTTCTTTGTTTCGAGTCGATCTTAATTATAAATTTTAGACTTTCATTTTACGTTAACAAGCTTACCAATTGGAACCGCCTTGACAAAGAGAACGGGCATGGCTGGAGTGAGTTCCTTGAGCTTAGACTCGTTGATACATCCGGCCTGAGTATCCCATCGAGCGCCTTCCATGAAAAGTCCATGGACGTAAGCACCTTCTCGTGGAGGGGCGTTGATATCGTCCTTTGATTTCTTGAGGACGTCGACAGACAACGCCATCTTGTCCAAAGGCCATTCGTTCTTACGCGCCATCGACTGCATAATGGCGGTCAAGAAGGACTGAGGGTTGAAGAGACCACCGAGCCAGAGAGAGTTCGGCATGGCGAAGTCCGCGGACCAGGCATCGAGGTCCCTGATTCTGTTTAGCAGGTCTCCGTACCAGGCGGTGAGACCGAGCATGGATGGGAACGCTCGTTTTTGCCACGTTTCTGGAACCACGTCAATGAAGAAGGAATTCATGAGTGCTTCCATCTGAGGAGTGATTGTCAGTTCACCCTTGAGACCTAAGTTGACGGCCTTGAGCGAGCGGCGGATCTCGTTGATGAGCAAATTCATTCGCTCGCACTCTTGGACCGCGACAACAGTGTAAGGAGTAATCTCCTCGATCTTGCTCTGCATTTCGTAAAGGTTGAATTCTTCTGGGAGCTTTTCCATGATCTCGTCGAGCATCGCCTTGACGGTTTCTTCCATGGTCATAACACCGGCACCGGATCCGCCAGAGTCCTTAGGCTGCATTTCGAGAAGCGTTCGGAAGAGTTCTTCGGAAGTCTTTGTCAACACGCCAATTTCAGCATTGGGATGGAGACCGTATAGGTAAGGAGACTCTGGGGGCAAAGTTTCGTCGATGTAAGCATGGTAACCTTTGTAGTCCATGTTGGAAGGAACCGCGTAGCCGGGAGCGAGATAAAGCTCGCCTTCTAGCTGGTCAGGGTGCATGTATTCCTGGAGGTAGGTTCGGCAGAGACGTCGATCCCAGTCGTCAGTAATATGTCCACCGTACATAATTTCTCCAAAGAGATATCGGAGATCGTCCCATGGAACCTTAGAATTCACTTCCAAGTAGTTTCGAAGGACATCGATGGAGATCGTGAGATCACCAACGTTGAATGGATAAGGTCTATTCCAACCTTGTGGACCGAATTTTCGTCGTTCGCACACGACGGCGTGGAAGTAGCAGACAGAGTTGAGGATGGACTTGAACTCGCTTTCTCGGGAGCAGGACTCCATCGTTTCTTGATCAAAGTTGTCGAGCGCCTTGTGCAGGTTCGCAAGAATACCAGTCGGAGGTTCATTTGTAATCTTGATAGAGTTCTCAAGAATACCCTGAGGCATGTTGTGAGCCTCTCGAGTACCAGCTGGCTCAGCAGAAAGATACATTCGGAAGGCAGGGTGCGATCCAATTGCGTAGGATTCAAGAAGCTTCTCCAAAGTTGGGAGCCACTTGGATACCAAATGAACATTCTGGAGGATAACCCAGTGACCTTCTTTAGCGGCAAGTTCCATAGCCTGTTCGGCGACAATTTCCTGACCTTGACCGAGGGAAACGTTGTGGAAGTTTCGTTTGTCAAAAGTGAATCCGATCTTTTTACCAATGGCTTCGACGTCCTTAAGAGGATCGACACCAGGAGAGAGGATGAAGAAGCAAGCAGTTCCAGGGCCGGTCTCTTCGTAAGAAGTGGCAAATGGAACAGCTCGGTTCTCGGTATACTTGGAATGAAGCTTTTCAGCGATGAACTCGGTGACAGCGTAAGTCATTCGATCAGGTCGGAAGCAACGCATCATGCACAGCTTCTGGAGCGAAGTCTTGCTCTTCCATTCTTGAGGGAACTTCTCCTTTTCGGGACATTCTGATTCGATAAACTTCTTCCATCTTTTGGCTGAACCCTCAATATCTCGATCAAGACCTCGGAATTCTTCCATCTCAGAAAGTGTTTTGATACCGCCCCAGCCGATGTTCGACAAGAAATCAACTGGTGATCCTTGATCAGTCTTGGCGGGGAATCGGAGCAGAAAGTCGAGCTCAAGTGGATTAATTTCACCTTTGTTGAGCAAGATCTGGAAGGCAACTTGAGCGGTGAAAGTCAGCTTGTCCTTTTCGAAGAGACCTCGAGTGGCGTAGACGTAAACAGAGAAAGTTACGGAGTCAATCAGGTTGTTAACTCGAGCCTTGACCTCCTCGGATTTGTCAGCACGGGTGATAGACGTGGCGAAGACAACGTTAAAAGCCTTGAGAGAGAACTGGTACATGGGATGGATCTTGTTGAGATCATCAAGAATGAAGTAGAGCAGCGAGGCTCGATTAGCAGCAGATCGATAATGCTCACGAGCTTCGTTAATGTTCTGTTCAGTAATCTTTGCTTCCTTCACCTTGACCTCAATTTCGGTTGCGGTTTTCTTTGTAATTTCAAGATTCTCGACAAGAGCGGTATCGCCGAGGAAGTTTCCAGAGGCGGCGGAGAGACGCGCCAGGAGATCATCTTCGAGCTTCTTTAAAGTAATTTTGAACTGGTTCTGTTGAGTAGTGAGTTCAGCCTTCAGTTCTTCGAGATCGGGGCGTTCAGCTCGGACGACATCGGCGAGGAGCTGGTCCTCAAGACCTTCACGGGTGACAGTGAAGTTGATAAGAGTACACTGGGCCTGCATTTCCGGCTGATAATGAGGATTGGCAAGCTTTGTGTGGAGAATCAGTTTGAAATTGGGATGGTAGTCAACTTCTTTGTCACCGATCTTAATGTATCGGCCCTTTTTGATTGTGTTACGTCCAAGCAGAGGATCAAGCACGGGATCGGTGTATTCAGAAAGATTTTCGATCAGCACAACATCACCATTCGACACTGACCTTTCGATTGTTTCGAGATAGCCTCTGTTTCCAAGTCGGACAATTTGAAATTGTTTGCCTTCGTATCGTTTCTTAATCCATTTGATACCCTGGAGCTGTGGATCGACCATCAGCGGCCATCGTTCACAGTTGCAGAGAATAGTGGCGTTTTCTTTTGACATACGATCAGCGGGAAGGCCTTCGTTGTTCCAGGAGGCGACGTCGGCATCATCAGTCAACATAGAAATAGGATCAAGTTCTGGAGTGATTGGAATCGGAGTAGCTAGCTTGCCGATGAAGGGCAAGAACATGTCGTTCATCATCTCAACTCGGTATTTTTTGGTGAAATAACCAAAGTATGAAACGAAAGCAGTAATAAGCAGAACATCACCAGGAAGCATCTTTTCCTGTTCCTTGAAGAGAGCAACGGACTCAGCCCATCGGACGTTTTCGGAAGCTAGACCACCGACAAGTCGATTAGCAAGAGAAATTGTAGATTGAGTAGCATCGGCTTCTTGCTGACAACGGAGTTTGTCGTTTGTCGCCTTTTCGAACTTGGCGTTAAGCTCAGCCATGTTGTCGTTAAGTTCCTTGAGTTTGGCTCGGATACCTTCGAGCTTTTCGGTAGCAGCAGCGAGATCGGCGTTGGCTTGGGCGAGCGCATTTCGCTTAGGCTCGACGTCGCAGAAAATGCGGTAGAAGGAGACAATGTTGACAACCCATGAGCAGAGACCGGCACCAGCAGATGACTTGGCTTTGATGAATTCAGGGTTGAAATCGGGATCGTCAAGATAAGGCTGAATAGCCTTGAGACAGGTGTCGGGGATGTTTTCCTTGTCGTAGTTGACAAGTGCATCGAGGAATTGACCGACATTAGCCATACTTGTGGATTTAGCAGCCTTCCATGAGCGATCTTTCGGCACTTTACCGCCTGGAGCGAGAAGGACCATGACAGCAGAGACGACGTTGACAACGGCAGGTGGTGGTGAACCGAAGGATTTCAATTCAGTCAAGTTGTTTTTGTTCAAAGTGTCGAGGGCACCTTGGGCGGCTAAGAGAGCGGGCTCCGCAGCGGCTAGATCTCTTTCACAATCTGCGCGCTTGATACCGACTTCTTTGCTGATGACTGCGACCTTTTCTTCTTCTATTTCAGCGAAAGCCCTTTCCTTTTCGACGATTTCAGTTTTAATTCCGACTTCAATAATCAGCTTATCGGCGTTTTCGTTTTTAATCTTCAGCTCAACTTCCTGCGAAGCGAGTTTTCCCTTTAGATCGTCGACCTGACTCGCAGTGGCCTTAAGTTTTTCAAGACCATTTTCCAAGCGCTCCATTTTTCCAAGAAGCTCTTTCTTCTTTGATCTAAGAAGATTTTCATACAGCTTGATCTGTTCCAAAAATGATTTGGGAGTAGTGTAGTTGTATTTCCTGTCGTTATCGCGGTACATATTTGATTTTTCATTCACAGTAGTATGAACAAACGCCATGAACTCGGAGACAGAAGTTTTGAGCTGTTCAGGTACTTCTTCGATTTCGTTGAGGAATCTGAGCGATACAGATTTTAGAGCATCTTGAGGCCATTCGTGGAACCAGTCAATACTGGTGCAGTTTACGAGCGCGGGGAACTTACGTGCTCGGACTCGAAGCTTAACACCGACAGGGGAGAAGCAGAGAACGACCTTGAGGGATCGTCTGACTCGATCGATGAAGAAAGACCAGCAATTTTCTCTCGAGTCCTCCATTCCTGTAGCTTTGACGTCATTTCGAACGCCAGAGATGATTTCTTCCAATTCATCGTCAGCAAAAAGGCCGGGGATTTCACCTGAAGCGAGTAAATCGTTGATTAAAACGAGGAAATCTTCTTGTGGAACTTGCGCATCAGTCATGAGGAACATGACAGGTTGATTTTTGACACCAGCCTTGATGTATTGAGAGGCCAGATCGACCTTGAGATCGGTGATACTGTATCCTTTTCGGAGCTGGATTTGGAACACATCTAAACTGGCGATGAAAGCGGCAAGACGGGAAAGCGACTGTTTTCCAGAACCACCAACACCAACGAGAAGCGCGTTTCCGCGAGGCATTTCTAAGATTCGATTGATTCGCAATATATGGCTCATGGCGTCTTCGAACAGAACGAGGTTCATTGCTGCGTTCACATCGTTGTAGCTGTCGAGAGCTTCTGTCAAGATCTTGTTGATTCCTTCCCATCCAGAAATTGGGGAATATTTCGGCTCGCCAACTCCCTGAGAAAAGTGACAGAATTTGAGAGGCTTTGCAAAAAGCTCTTCTTGGTCGAGATCGCCAAATTCTTTCTTGCAGATCTCAGTTACAAGAGCGTCGAAACTTTCAATATCTGCTTTTTCGGTGAATTTATCGCAGTAGACTCGCGTCGCTTCGTGAATGTAAAGTCGAGCGAGCGCAGTAGGAGCCTTGAAGACATCATTGCTCGAGAAGAGCATACCTTGGAAGATGTTGGAGAGATCTCGGAGGTTGAATATGTAGTGAAACTTGATAGCTGTTGGGAGGTAAGTTGTGCTAACTTTTTGGTGGACAGAAAGAGCGGCCTTGATGAGTGGCTCGACGAGTTTGGTACAATTTGCGCTGAACTTGTTGAGGGACAAATGCTGTTCGAAGATCTGCTTGTAGATTGATTCTAGAGCGTCCATTCCAGGGAAAGAAATGGCGAAAACAGAGAAATGTCGCTGGAGTCGAGGGTTGATAGTGAAAGAACCGGAAGTTGGGTTCATGCACGAGACGTACTGACAGTTGTGGATTTCCTTGAGCGAGAGTTTTGTGCGATCATACCAGTGAGAGTAGTCCAAATGCTGTCGGATGAGCGTATGAGGCTGGACAGTTCCGTAAGCATCGACCTCGGGCATGTTCATATCATCGATAAAGTAGACAAGTCGCTTAGATCCAGGTGGACCAAAGTTTCGACCAGCTTTCTTTTCGAGAGGCTTTTCAAGAATCTCCTGCAACATCATAGATGTGGTATAAAAGTTGAACGGCACATTTCCGACGACAAAGTCTTCGCCAAGTGAGTTGAGCTTGGACTGAATCAAAACAGTCTTTCCTGAGCCGGCATTACCGACCAACATAACGGGTCGTTTTCGCTCCATGAGCAAGTCCATGAAGAATCGAACTCGAGTGGTTTCAGCTGTTGGGACAATAGTAGCCTGGAGTGGCATTTCGGGGTCGAAGATGAATTTCTCTTCAGCGCACATTTCCGACCAGTGAACAAATCGTTTGTCTTCAGAGTTGATGTAGTAGTCGAAGACGGTTCCTTGGGAGGGAAACTTAATCGTCTTGAACTCGGCAGCCCACCATTTTGTGAACTCGACTCGATGATCGACAATCTGATCTTCGAAAAGGGCACCGCCAAAAGCCCAGACGCAAGCCCAGACAAAATAGAGCTCGTAGATGTCTTTTGGCGATCCGTCTGGGACGTTTTCAGGAGTCAACAAGCACTCGAGTAAATAGCAGAGAGTGTTGAGGTAAGCAGTTTCGGGAATAGGAGTGATCGTCTTGAATTTGGTTCGGAATGCTTCGATACATGGGGGAACATATTTTTCGAAGAGGATGATCATATTTGCTCGCTCGGCTTGGACTTCACGAGTGTCAATCCAAGAAGTAACGATTGGATTCCAGCCCAAATCGGAAGCGTTAAGGAAGAGAATACCAGCTCGCGAGACAGTTGCGGGTGTAGCTGTTCGTAAGTTGGAAATTTCGAACAGCAGTCGCATAGTGTTATTCAGGGGAATGCGTTCGTTAGATGCAAGGGTAAGGACTTTATTATCGTCCATGACGGTGTTGAGAGACTCAATCCACATAGGATCAATATCTCCATCGAGGAGAATCCATTTCGGTCCATCGTGAGCGATTAAAGCCATATCTCGCATAATGCAGGAGAAGAGACCGTCCTTCCATTCTCGAGTTGCTGGATTGATGACACCAAAAAGCTCATCGTTTGTAACAGCTTTCGGGTTCAAATCAACACAAACAGGTTTTCGTTTCATGTTGGCGTAAGTTTTCTGGAGGGAAGCGAGAATCTTGGATTTACCAGTACCAGCGGTACCAATGACGAAGACGGAGTGACGGACGTTGAGCAATTCTTCGAGCTGGACAACCTTGAGGCAGAAGGAATCTTCGGCCTGCAACTTGAGATCGATCACGGACTGTTTTACCATAGCCTCCAATTCTGGGAGGCGCTTTCGAGGAACATCCATGGATGGGAACAAGTCACCGATAAGACCGAGGAAGACGGGCATATCATCAGTGACGATCTTGGGAACGTTGAAATCTCGGAGGGCACGCATGAGAACCTCATCTTCAGGTCGGCCGCGGTCAGATCGCTTGAGAGCGCCAGCGACGACGAGGACAGATTTGATGGCTCGGAGACCCCAATCGTAGTGATCTTGCTTGGAAAGCAGTTCTTTACAGAGCGTGTAAAGGGTAATGAACTTCTTGGCCAAGTACTTGGCGTCCAAGAAACCTTCGGCGAGCAACATGTTTTCGGCGATGAGTTCGAAATCGGGAACAACCATAGCGCATGGTCGGAAGAGGGCCTTCAAGTTTTCTGGGAGTTCGGTTCGTCCGGCGTAACCAGGGTTCATAGTAATGAAAATACCGACTGATGGAACAAGACTGATGTCGCAGCCTTCAAAGATGAATCGTTCCTTTTTGTCCCGAATGGCATCCTGAATGCACTTGACCTGCACGGCGATGACAGACAACACTTCGACGGAAATTCGGTTGAACTCATCGAAGCAGCCCCACGCACCAGCCTGTGCGAGACCTTTGTAAATAGCACCGACGGATTTGTAATCCATCTGTTCGGAACAGTTAAAGACGTAGACCATGATACCGAGAGCTCGACCAAGATCCTTGGTTGTTTCGGTTTTACCAGTACCGGCGGGACCGGCTGGAGCACCACCCATGATCAAATGAAGCGATTGTGTAAGAGTTACGTAACATCTATCAGTAAGTGGAGTGACGACGAGTCGAGGAGTATTTCCGAGGTATTCGTAGGAGTAGAGGAACTGGGCATCGCATACGTTGATGTATGCGTGGCCTTCGGCATCAGCCCATCGAGCTCGAAGCTGTCGCTGCCAGATAAAGTCCTGGGAGTTCTCAGTCTTGTTAGCAATAAGACCGAGGACAACATCTCGAGCGTGGACGTCGATGGTACAAATGGTCATAATCTTCTGACGATCGCCCTTGGTGAGATCACCGAGAAGAAGAGTAATCAGGTTGTTAAGCTGCTGGATTTGCTTTTTACTGTAGTCCTTCATCGAGTTTTCATAGCCTTCTTCAAGACGTCCGAAAGCAATGCCGACTTCAGTTGTCCACCAAATCTGTGTGACGGTGAGCGAAACCTGAGCAGCGTAGTCGAAGAGCCATTTTTCTCGAGCTTTTTCTTCGTAAGTCACAACAGCTTCAGAGAGAAGAGCTCTGATAGTAGATCGCATGCTTTCCATAATTCTGTTGAGCCAGACTTCAACTTGACCGTCGCAATTGCACTCGTTTGTAAAGTCGACATATTCTCGCTCGGAAGAGTACATACCAACGGCCATCTTAGAAGTATCATCAGCAAACTTCAAATCGGTTGTATTATCGAAGAGCTTAGCAAGATGACCGGCAATGACTCGGGGATTGTTTCCGTTCGAGAGAATATCCAAAAGATCGGTTGATGAAACGAAGTAAAATCGAGGGAAGGCAAGTCGTTTGGTTTCGAGGTACTCAGCAAGAGACTTCTCACAGAGCGTGAGTCGATCCTGCATCGATTCAAGTTGTTCGTAGAGTCCAGGTTTGTTGGTAGCGTGGACAACGTTGAGGTTGCCCTTGGCATCTTCCATGCAGGCTTTGAAGTCTTTATCGATTCCATCAAATCGGTCAGAATCTTCTGGCAATTGTCGCCGGATATCTTCTGAGCCAATGAAGATGGACTCTAAGTATGACCACGTTCGCTGGACTTCCTGCCAGATTGTCATGACTGAATCGGTTGTTGACAACTTTTTCTGCCAGCCTGAAACTTCCTCAAGGAAGAAAGCAATGTACTTGGATGTCATCAAGTTCTGAAGCTGGACCTGGTTATCCTCAAGGGTCTCGACAAGCTCTTCAGTTGACTTGATGAGAATAGTTCCCGTTCTAGTGTGGACATCATTTTCGAAAGCCATGACAGACCAGATGGCTTCGAGATCTTGAAGCATCTTCTCCATTCCCAATTCTTTGACTGACTTGTCCACAATTTCGCGAACAGTGTCTTCGAACTCGTGGAGGTTGAGCTTCAAAAGATCATCGAGAGATGTCTTTTCGTCCATGGTGAATCGGACACCGGTGGCGTTCATGAGTTGATGCCAATGGCGATCTCGGATGGATGGATTCTGGAGCTCTGCGACAACTCGGAGGGAAGTCATCATGTTCTTGATGGTAGTTTCAAGACCACCGAAGACATCCCAGGGTCTAGCTTCTTTGTCGACCTTTCGGATTTCCTTTGCGAATCGCTTCGTGTCCGTTTCCATGGTCTCGACGTCGATCGCACTCCAAAGAGTTTTCTTCCACTCTGTCATTGAAGAAGTGACGATGTTAGTAAGATCCCAAACTTCTTTGACAAGTCCGACATCTTTTCTGGACTGCTTGAGCTGCTTGAATTCAGGTACGTGGACTTCAAAGAGTTTCGCGTTGTCAGATAGATTGGCCATGTATGTTTCCATAGCCACAAGCTCCTTGTTCGCGAGATCAATCTCATCATATGGTGCTTCGCAAGAGAACTGGAACATTGGAAGTTTTCGGAATGCTTCTCGGTGCTCGTATTGCTTTACGTCGAACGCAGCGCACTTCTTTCGAATGTCAGCCATTTCGACGGCTTGCAGAGGCGCGACCTCTTGTTTAGTAGAGACCATGATTTTCTTGGTGTTGTTCCATTTCTCTGGAAGGTCTGAAAGCTGTTTGTAGACAGCTTCGGGCATCTCGTGATTGTATGCTTTGAGGAGCTCGATTGTTGCTTTCAAGGGGCTGAACATATTGTCAGTGGCCTCAACACGATCTTTGCAGGCAATGATGAAACCCATAATATTGACAAGACCGTCCAAATCACCCTCGACAACTTCGCTCTTGAGTCCTTCGTCGGTCTTGACGATGAATTGCTGGAGATCAACAAGAGAGTTTTCGACGTGCTTAATGAGATGCTCTTTGAACATGTACGACCATTTCTTAATGATGTTAAGCAGGGATTGCTTGAATGGTTTAATGGAGACTCGGAACCAACCGTCGAAGATTTCGGTCGCAGAGAAGCCCGATACTTGACTGTATAGATCTTCGTAGGAGTCGATTTGCTCTTTGAACTGCGTGAGCTCTGGAGGGTTTTCAGGGACACCTTCAGTTCCGTGAGCCTCAATCTCTTCTTGGGTGAGAATGTGACCGTAGGTAAGGAATTGATTGAGGAATTCTTGGCGGTCATCGATCCAGAGATTGGAGTAGATTTCGAAATTGTCACAGAAGTTGTTCGCATCGTTCATGACCTTGTTGACTCGGCCCATGATGTCACCTCGCAAATCGTTAAGCATGTGGTGCTCTTCCATTAAGTTCTGGTAGCCTTCATCTCCGGAAACTCGAGGGACCAGAGATGAGATGTGGTAGATGTCATCCACAAGACCTTCGATGAGATCGTAGAAACCGTTGTGAACTTTTTGATCGAGTGACGGTTGAAAGACCATGTCCGGTGATCGCAGCTCAAGCTCCGAAGCGAAAAATGGAGAGACTTCAGCGCACATGTTGTCTTGCATAAACTCCAATGAAGTGATTATACTATTAAACAAGCCTTCGATGACCATCTCGTCAATGTACTCTTTGTACGCTTCCCATTCGGTTGAACTCTCCGTTGCTTTGAAGAAGCCAACGTTTTCAGTAAGAAGAGT
>Ga0115008_10003010_pt1 | contig 13934 bp, 12 predicted proteins | sample FraStrMetagenome_FD_87164 | JGI IMG/M metagenome (GOLD analysis project Ga0115008, IMG submission 87164) | Marine eukaryotic phytoplankton communities from Arctic Ocean - Fram Strait ARC3M Metagenome | ecosystem: Environmental > Aquatic > Marine > Oceanic | place: Fram Strait | collected...
TATCATACGGTCGCGCAGTCTGCGCCTGGGCAGGGCAGCGACGGCTTCATTTATCCAATTCAATTTTCCGACGGAACTACAGCTTTTCATTCCACGTTCTCCTATCAACCTGCTCATCACTATCATCCTATTATCCCGCCTCAGCATCGGATCCCTAACCCTGACGCTCAACCTTTTCAAGACGATGACGACGACCCTCGACACCAATCTCAATCGTCAACATTCAACTATTCTTCCGAAATCGAAGAATCACTTTCAACCTCTTTTCAGCGCTTCTTTTAACTTGTTTATTGAAAATCAAAAAAAACTAACATTAAAAAGTACAAAAAAATTTAAAAAACATTTGAAAAACACCAAAAAAATTCTCTTAATAAAAAACCCATTGAAAAAATTGTGTTGTTTTTGTTTTTTTTTGAGCATTTTATTAAAATTATTTAAACAGAACATTTGCAGGTAAAGCTTGAATTACAACCTGATAGGCCAAAATTCTATGAAGCGTGACATTTGACTCGCCGTAAACATCTCTGCGTAGAAAAGTATTTTCCACAATCTTGCTCGAGAAAACATCATGGTCTACTTCGGCGAGTAGATTCTCAAGTTCATTTTCGTTGTAGATGATTTCGGTTTCGTTAACAGAGCCCCAAGTATTGGGATAAATCAGCCCATAACGCTCGTAGGGTTTCGGCGCGCCAGACTCCTTGTCAAACTCTTGTCCCATCGATTTGGCAATATAATAAGCGTCAACGGAAACCCGCAATAAACCTTGAAGTGGATAGATCAACTTTCGAAGTATATCCTGAAGATTAACGTCATTGAGCAGTGTAATTGTGTAGCGATTGGATGCTTGGGCTACATCGTTTGATTTATGAAAATTGAAATATGTAAAGTTGTGACGCCATCTTTGTTCTTAAGAGAAATGTAAAAACGATTTTCGCATTATATCTAACATGCGTATGTAGGATTTTGCCGGATAGCGTAGTGGGTGCTCAGTCGACTCAAGAAGCTCAAGCTCACCCTTTTCAAAATACGAATCAGGCGGAATAATTGTCGGCACAAGTCTATTAAGTACTTCTGCAATAAAAGGATAATAATTTTTTGACAATATTTAACAAAAATTTTCCTTTTTAACACTATCCTTTATCCTTGTTAAAATTAGCATTTACAGTTGCGTTTACACTCGAATATGCACTGCTTGGAGCATCTCCAGTCCCTTCCGGATACAAAAGTTTCAGATCAGCACTGGCCGGATTGAACTTGACGCGATTAGTATCTTCCTGACGTAAAAATTGCTTTTCGAACTCGGACGGAATGGACTGCTCACGCTCGAGATTCACCGCTTTTTCACGCGTCGTCTTTCTCCGCATCTTTATAAACTCTATGACCGCGGCAACATTCGGTAAAATGGTGTGCTTTCCTTCTTCACTATTTTTTGCGCTCATTCGAATGACCATTCTACAGAAAGATAAAATATAAATGTAAATATATAAATATATATTGACGTTTATATTAAAGTTCCATCAGATCTACGCAGGGGAAATGTTGTTATTTTATCAGTTGCGATGATGCGCTTCGAGAGAATCGGATTGATGACTTTTCGATCGAATACCCACGTCTTCATTTGATCCCTCGTTCTGTCCCATTGAATTTGGGGGACCTTCTTTTTTACACGCTTATTGTAATCTTCTCCAAAGACAGATATCAAATACTCGTAGAAACTTTTACAAAAAATAGACAAATATACACTCAAATTAGTCTTACCTAAGGGGAATTGATCTTTTGCAGCCTTTGGCACTCTTTTTGGCAATTGTTACTTTGGGCTCGTTGTTAACTGCACGCTGCAGAATTTCAAAGCAATCCATTGCATTCTTAGGATCGATGATTTGACGCTCGAGCTCGTTTGACTCCATATCCGCCATCACATAGCATTTGGGCGATATGCTAAGCCACCATCCGCGCGTTATGCGCGCTTCCTCTTTCAACAGACCTGGCCATTTTTGACTTGATGGATCGCTCGTCGCAAACCACTTTGGCAGGATTTCGTCGGTCCAACGCTGCCGCAATTCGGGCTTGACGCAATCAACAAGTTCAGTTTCTGTCATTGCCAGCAAAAAGCTATCAGTATCGCAATACGTAAAGACGACGGAGCCCTCCTGGCAGAACTCCTTCAAAACATCAAGAAATCTGAAAAAGAGCAATTTCGAGTTTTGATACACTTGTATTTGAACGTGAATTGCCAAATCTTCAATTACAGTACGTCGTTTCATCTCGACCTCGTGCAGCGGATCCATCGAAACATCTTGCGCTCTGAGACTTTTTGTTCCCTTGAGCAGCGGATTTCGCAGTGCCTTGTACATACGATTAATACCAAAAATTTGTGTATGTGTGAATCGATGTTTAGCCAAAGCGAATCGCCCCACGCAGCTGTTCATAATCAGCTTGCTGACGGTGGCGCTTGTAGAATCTTTTGCGTTGACGCGCTCTTTGACCATTTTTTCGACAAATTTGCGAAAAGGCTGACCACGATAATACTGGACGAAATAATGTACAAAAAACTTTAACCCCTTGTCGTGATAATACTTGAGCATGTCGCTTGTAATCAGATAGCCTTCTGAATTGTAACAAAAGGCGTTTTCCGCGCGAGGAAAAAGCGACAAAAGCTGCTTTTGACTTAACATTGTCTTGAGGTGACCTTGAACGTCTTCCGGCTCTAGGTACACTTTGTCGAATATTGGAGGGATAAACTTGTGCTCGTCTACAACGCTTTGGGGTGATTTGAGATCGACGAGAGCAAAACCAAAAAATTCATCTTTTGCCACTAAATCTTTGAATTGCTCATCTGTCACACCTTCCGTGCCTTCCACTTGTCCCGTGAATTTCGAGTAAGAACTTTCGTAGAGAAAGGGATAGGACTCTGATCGAGGGGGCTCCCCATCAAGCACAAGTTTTCTCCATTTTTTCAACCAAATACAGGCATACTCGATGACAATCTCGTATCGACCAATTTGACGATTTCCGCCATTATCATCGTCATCATCATCATCGTCGTCGTCGTCGTCGTCGTCGTCGTCGTCGTCGTCGTCGTCGTCGTCGTCGTCGTCGTCGTCGTCGTCGTGGTTTGATGCAACAATTTTACCCGAGTCGACGTTGAAATAGGGCTTCCGCGTAGATAGGGGTATGCCATCGATTTCGCGAAGAGCGCTCACAATATCACGAATTCGATTATCGTCGCGCGTCTTCAACTCTTCAGGAGTTATAGTTTTCGTTTCGCCATTGATTTTTACACGTTGACCTCGGAATGGTTTTTTTTTACAAAAAGGACAAGTATGATAAGTACAACCTCGAAATTCGAATATTATTTTTTTATTTCCTAGCTCGCAGTAACCATCAACAGATATTCCACCAATTTTTTTCTCAACCAAATTATAGGAATGCTTTATCTTACCACCAAAGTATTGCGGATAAGTTTTTCGACACCAATTCATATACTCCAACCATCTTATCGACTCCAAGCTCGTGTTTTCTCGCTGCGCAAACATACCTTCAGAGAAAAAGCGAGACTCTGTTTCGCCAGTCTCCGCATTAGTGTTAACATTTGCACTGCGATATGGCATTTGACGGCGGTGAAAAAATATTCCAGGACCTCCGGGCATATCCCCCATAAACGCATATGGATACAACGAGTTAAAATCCAGCATTGAGCAGCATTTGAACGGTTTGCCGTTTGGCGCTTGCCAGGCAGCCTTCGGAACGAGATCGCTCGGTCCATTTAAATTTACGGCTCGATGAAGAGCCTGACAGATTCCGCCAGATAGTTTTTCGCGACATTTTCGATAAAACAAGGCATGACTTGGAGGTATTGAATAAATGGGCGGAAAATCCTTGTCATATGAAATGAATGCAAGCTTTTGAGCGATTGTTGCAATCGACAAATCACCATGAATGCCAATCGCATGATTCTCTTTATAGTTTTTGGCATATCGATGAATAGAACCCTCGAGCAACTTAACATCATTGAAATTGTACTCGAAAAGAAACTCCATCATTGTGGGTGTACGACCAAATTCCTTTTCAATAGCTTCCCAAAGATTCAAAGATTCCTTGTATTTGAGTGGAGAAAAGCGAAAATAATCCTGCGTTTTTATATCGTCGGGTTTACACTGAAGGCATTGCTTTGCATCGTCAAACTCGAATAAATCGCGCAAGTACGAAAAATGCTGCGAAAAGTACTCGTCGGGTGTCGCCGCTCTCAGCAGGGGTAAATTCTCGCTACTTTGACAAGCTTCTCTGACGACGGGATCGTCGATTAAATGCTCCAATCTAAGGAAACCGGCAATGTCTTCTACGCACATACTAGGATTATTTTCAATTATCAAATTCATCTCCTCAGCATACGCCCTTGTTTTGATTGTCATCGAAGAGTGAAAAGCGGGATACGCCGAAAGTTTCGACGAATTAATCAGCTGATCGGGAGTTGTGTACCATTCATAGGGGAATTTCCCCTTGCAGTATAAATCCTTGTTGAGGCCACAGGAATCAGCCAATTTTTCGAGAGTCATTGGAGCCGTATAATTTTTGAAGTCTCTGAAACTCAAACCAAGACACTCAATCAGCATATAGCCAGAGCCTCTTTTGATAATATTCATTTGCTTGCAATCGCGTCCTGAAAACTCCCACAAAACGACAACAACCAAAGGAAATAAAACAGCCATATCGTATGTTTCTGAAAACCATCCATAGATTTTCAACTTGAGAAAATCTTTAAGATAACTTAACTTCTTGCGCATGTGCGCGAGTTTTTGAATGGATTGAGTCTTGACCAGCTCCTTGTCCTGCAAGAGATTTGCATAATGCGAAATTCCTTTGATAATAACTTCTGGGCATTTATCGATCAGCTGTTGCTTCGAATGGAGCAAGTATTTGATAAATCGCGCGACAACCAAAATGCCAGATTCGTATCGCATGTCTTTCCTTTGAAACAATTGTTTTTCTTTTTCCGAAGAGTATGTTGCAATCGTTACTAAATTGTGGAATTTATCACCCTCGGAAAATGGACCTGAGCTCATCAAACATTCGATATCATACGTCTGAAAGAACTCCTGAAAGTAGTCCTTGGACGGTAGAAAACCCTCTTGGAAGAGCTCCTCAACATGATCATTGACGTTTGGCCCTTGGACGCTCTGCTTAAAAATATATTTCGTATCGCCGCGACAGACCGCAATGTGCTTGTCCATCGTGCGCTTATTCTCGCTCGTAAAGAGACAATTCTTGCTGGAGCATCTTGGCATTGTTGTGATAGCGTTGTCGGGCAAAATTTTAAAGCGTGTATTATTATCGAAAATGTTTGGCGTTGTAGAAATCACGTTTAAAATAGGACGATAGGTATCACTGTAATCGCTTGAATCACTTCCAATAAGATCACTGCCAAGGGGCTCATCTTCTAAATCTCGAAATCGATCTTGAAGATCGCGCCTAGCCCGCCCCCCATCATCAGATAACAAAGTGGCATCATCGTCGTCGTCGTCGTCATACTCGCCATTGCCAGCATTGTCATCGACTACAGCCTCAAAAGTTTGAACGCTGTGTGCATAAGTGTCGGTACCGGCAGCGGCAGCAGTATCGTCAAAAAACCTGCGTGCAGTTTGGTTACGCAAATTTCGCCGAGAATCTTCCATGCCGGCCTCATGCTCGTGATTTTCCCACCGCGAATTTTCAAACTCTTGCGCATCGTCAAAACTACTCCCCTCGCTCGCCACGTACCCCCTTATGGGCGAGTGTGAACTAGAGTGATGATGATGGTGGCGATCAACAATGAGATCGTTTTTAGCCAAAGTTTGACGAATAATACCATTGCAGACGCCATTATTAGCCTCTGCCACAGTTGGCGCAACCACCACCACCATATCACCATCATTGTTGACATCTTGATCGTGGTTTGAACTTAATATGCGCTGCTCGAGAGTATTTCGAGCGCATTCGGATATTTCGTTTTCAATTTCCCGGTGAAATGATGATTTCCTACAGCTGTCCTTTTTCGAGTGATAAACGCCTTTTCGTGTCCAACGAAGAATACGCGAAGTTTTGACACGATCGCTGTCAGCAGATTTTCGCAATCTACTTAGATAATCATTATCACAAGTTAAAGATGGAAAGAGATAGGGCTCTTCTTGAAAACGCTTGTACGACTTGCAAGTCACATTCCGAAATTCGCGCGCAAAAGAGTCCTCGTCAACGCTAGCAACCAATAAATTGAGATGACCGTGAGAGCCAACGCCGATTGTTGAATAAAAAGCGGTTTTCGCTCGATGATTATCATTTATATAATTGCTGAAAAATAGACGGACACTTATTCCAAATACTGTTCTTATTTTCTCAAAAACGCGATCAGTAACAGTGAATTTTTCATTCTCTTCCAGACCAACTATTTTTTTCAAATCCCCAATTTTAGTAATAAACTGATCACTTCCGACGACTATGGCGGGCCAGCGCTTCGCAATAATCGCATGCCATAGACTTATCCATTCGGAATCGTATTGCTCGAGAACTTTTCGAGTTGGAATAAGATGAAACGTGCCAAGCTCGGAGAAGAATGGACGAGGCGACTGGAGTACGATGACGGGACGCATTTGTAGCTCGTAATTTTGAATATTTTCAAATATATTCAAGACTTGCCGAATACTCGGTTTAGTGCTTAAACGGCGCGGTCTATAGCAAATTGAAGATAAAGCAAACTTTCCACCAAAAAGACAATAAATATCAATTTCTAAATACTCCTCGATTTTGGGAAGATCTGAGCGACGCGGTTTCAAACCAAATTTCTTGACAAGACCAGAAATATCGACTGAAGTAAGCGCCGCCTTCAATTTTCGATTCATACGTTTCGGAACTTTTGGAGCAATTCTTTGTAAAAACTGCCACCAATTGACACCGGTAAGAATAGCTGCGTAAATATTAGACATAAGCGTGCCATCATTTCTGCTGCGAACAACTCGGTAACCATCATAATCGTTCTCGCCGCCGCCCTCGTCTTCGTAGTCAACCTCGTCGTCGTCGTCGTCGTCGCCGTCGGCGTTATCAACGTCGGCATCGTTGTCGCCACCACCGCTACCGCCAACGTCAAACTGACGAGCAACTTCATCCTGATCGACGACGTCTCCAACACTCGAAGTCTTTTTATATTAAGAATAAACAAAAAATTAAAACACAAATTTACCTCAGACTGGGGTAAAACATGCGGATTTGGAGAGTACAAATTCTCAAGACTTGCAATTGAATCTGCACGCCCGATATGCCTAGCTGAATTATGCTCTCTGTTACGTTTACTCCTTTGGGATTCCGATAATCCTCTAAATTTATCTGGCAAAATACGTTTCATTTTATTTTTATTCGTTCATTAGCTAATCTTAAAGTGCAGAAGCAGAGTATAAAGACAAAATTGTAGTTCTATCGCCATCATCGGAAATTGCTGATCAAGACGTTTTGTGTAATTCCTTGTCAGCGGTAACATAGTTCTTGAACGTTGAGAAAACCATCTTGCCACTTGGTAGTGCTCGTTCGACATACGCATCTGAATTCAATTATTGAAAACCCACTGTGTCAAATAAACAATAAAAAGGTCAACAGCTCTGAACAATAGCACACACTTGACTTACCATTCTTTGAACTGTCTAACATCAGATCGGCAACCGGTATCTTCGTGATAAAGGCGTCCCAAGACGATTCAAGTTCTTTTCTGAACGTGATCTTCGCCGTGACGAGACCGCGTCTGCGCGCACGATCGTCAAAACGCAACGGAATACACCAATTTTCATTTTGAAATCGGAAATAATCAACTGAACCTCCAATCGCCTTGTTAAAGTAACGACCCGTATGCTTCAGATAATTTATGTAGAAATCGACAGGAGCTCTCCACGGCGATCTAAACGCCTCGTTGTTGTCAATATATATGACAACTTCTTCAATCTCGAAGCCAGCCTCGAACATGCACGTCTTTGTCGCGCAAGTGTCTACTCCGAGTGAAGATCTTCGTTTATATGACATGCCGGTTAAAATCAGCATATGTGGCAGTTTACCATCTCTCAGCACAATTTCGTAAGAGCGTTGACCCGCCTGTTGATTGACGATTTTCAGTTTTGGTGATAAAAATGGAATTCTCGCTCCACCCCCCTTCACGGAAAATGGCTTTTCAGATTTACCAGGTGTACAATAAACAGCCTCCAGAACATGATCGTAAAATGTAACGGCATCTGTCAATTTGTGACCATCTTCCTCAGGACCATCTTTATTATAGATCCAAAATATGAGCATTTCTTTCTCAACCTCACCCACGGAAAATGTTTGCTTGCGAACTTTAGCAGTAGGTAATGTTACTTCATGCGCTTGAAAATACTTGAGCACCTCTTTGCTACCTTCTACTGGCGTCCATTTTTCTTTACTATATAGAGTCGCAACATCTGCAGGATTGCTCTCATCAATAATTCTAAGTGCGTTGCCCTCTTTGACTTGATGTATTGTAAAATTATCGCCATATTTTGTCTTCAGCTCTACACAGTTACATTCATCACTAGAGTAATGCCGAAAAGTTTTCATTTCAGTCAGTATTTTCGAATTTAGTGGCCATTTTTCCGTAAGACTTTCCACCGTTATGTCTTCACTCGCCGCAACGCGACAAATTCGATAGTCATCATGTCGCTGCAAAACTTGATTCCATGGGTTAAGTCTTATCTCGAATTGAAGGCGAGAATCACTCGGAATGACTCGTGGTTGTCTGCACAGACCATGCGCAATTGGAGTTCGAACATTATAACGATGCTTCAATACTTGATATTGAACGAGCAAATCATTCGTATCAAAATTTAGCTTTTGACTGGCATCTTTCCAAATCTCCTGCGCATAAGATTGACGATTTTCGACCAGATTCTTCCCATTATGCTTACAAATTTCATTGCTGAGATCGCATGCGTCGACAGCTCTTGAATCGTATGTACCACTTGGAAAAAGCTCTACTTCTTTGGCATCAGTAGAAAAATTGAGATTCTTGGCGTAAAAACTCGCAAACGTATATTCCAATGGGCTTGCAGTCGCGTCAATCTCATTATCGATAATTCTTACTTGAAACGCTTGAACGCTTCTCGCATGCCAATCATTTATAGGCACAAAATTCGAATCGACATCCATCGAAGCCAAAAACATGAATCGAGACACTTTGACGGGATCCTTATCGTCCGGAGTTGAAAATCGAACACTTCCTCGAATTTCCTCGACGCCGCGTCTTTTTAATATTTTGTAATTTTTAAAGGGATCATCGGATTGATTTCGACCCTCGAAGAATAGCAAACTTCCATATCTATCGTTTTTTAAGTTTGTGTACATTCTTAATATTAACAAAATTATAGATTTTTAAAGAATCAGTACGCCGCAACTATAATTTTCCAATACAAAAGTAAATAAGCAATGAGAAAAGATGCAGTTGCAAAAAGTAAAATATATAAAAATGCCAATTTATTCTGACAAATCCAAATACGACAATTCTCATCCTTGAAAATTCAAATATTTATCATACTAGAACAAAAAACCTACTCTTAGATTAATAAGACAGCCCCAAGCGAGCTGCGTAAGAAACTGCAAAAATAGTTTTCTAAACTCTGATTTTAGAGACGAGTTCGTCGATGGCGTCTCCTCTTCCTCCCAATTCGAGTCGTTGTCGATGACCCCGACATTCGCTTCTGAGCGACGCCCTTCCGATGTGATTTTTTCTTCTTCCCTCTTCTCGACGGTCTCGCCCGAGTCAAAGAACACAGTCGAACCGTTTGCCATCGTTTTGTCCTTGACATGCGCCAAAATTTTCAATGTCTAAACATCCTCACATAAATTTGGGAAAAAACTAATCTTGGATAAATTCAGAAATTAATCGTTTTCAGCAAAGGATGCGACTAAATTAAGCTCATTTTCATAGAAACGCTGGGCAAGAATGTCACCCTTTAAATCACAGAGAAAGTACGTAACACGATGAGTCCCGAATTCGATACGATAAACTTGGAAAAGCTCAGAAGTCCAATTGGGACTTCCATATTTAACAAAATCAACTTGTTTCTTGAAATTTAGCGGAATTCGGACAAGATCACCCAGATCAAACTTATTGCGTCGATTTCGAGCGATGCGCTTTCTTTGGAGCTCCATGTAATCGAAAAGTAGCGGAGCATTTTTTCTATTGACGTCGTTTGGCTTCATCCCCGTTGTATTGTGGACTGTATCGTTGTAAGCGTCGGTGATAGTTTTGAGCATGTGGTGCCATTTTTTAACTCCATCATGAGCTGTAAAATATCGACCAAAACGTTTTTGAATTGTTCGGCTTTATAAAAACGTTATCGATAGATAATAAATTTGAAACTTACATTACCCGCTCGACAGGCGCAGACTTGTGACGGCCTCGCAAATATACAGGTGTCATTCCCCAACGCTCGAGCATGCCCCATGAGTTTATTTCAAATTCTTTACCACGATCAGTTAAGAAAAAAGTATGACCAGGAAGATCAAGTCGCGAGAAAATCTTTTCCAAAGCAGGTGTAACTTCTTCTTGTGTGTTAAAATAAAGAGGCGCAGTAAAAAGCTGTTTCGAAAGACCACAAACAACAACAAGAATATAGCCATAATCTCGATTAATAGCAAAATGATTTTTATAAGCGGCAATTGTGTCGGCGAACAAATGTGTATATAAACCAGTGGAAATAATTGGATTACGCTTAAAAGAAGCCAAAAATGGTTTGTGGCGAGAAATTGAATCGTTTTTCTGTTTAAATTTTTTAATATCAAGAGCTGAATAAGTAGACGAGCGTTTTGGATTGTAAAAGAGATCAAATCCATTCGGACGATCAGCAGTAGTCTGATCACTTTGCCTTCCAGAAGTTTGTACAGTCGATTTCGTTGTCGGAAGAGTCGTCGTCGTCGTCGTCGTCGTCGTCGTTGGCGGCGGCGCCGTTTCCTGATGATAATTTTGGTTTTTTTCCCGACTTTGGTTTTGACTTGGATCGTTTTCGCTTGATGATGGGCTTGATCTTTGATTCGACTTCGGAAGCGGAGGTAGACTCGTCGGAGCTCGAGTCGCTCGAAGCAAAGGTAACTCGTTTTGTAGATTGGCGCCGTCGTCGTTGTCTCTTTGGGACGACGACGGATTGCTTTCGAGATCGTTTTGCTCGAGAGTGTGGCCTCTTTCTCCGCCGTCGCTGTCCTCGTAATCGTTGTTGTCTGACAACTCTTGAATTCTTTCTCCGTCGAATACGGGTAGCGCCTGTTGACGTGTCCGAGGAATCGTCAGAGTAGAAGGAGGAATCGGAGGAAAAGCGACTCGTTTCGCTGCCACCGCCTGAGCCGGAGTCATAGTCGGAAGCTGAAACTCTCGAGGCGTTACTATTCCTTCGCCTTTTTTTCGCACGCCTAGAAGATTGGTCACGTAGCACAGCCCGCCTCGCTCGGTAATCAACGCTGGTGATAACAGGCTTATTGTTTTTCCGGAGGTTGAGAGCTCTGATTCTCCTATTCCGATTTCGTTTAATTGCTTTGCCATCTGATTTTGCCACTCGTCCACGGTGAGATTTGCGGGATCTATTAGCACGGGACTTTTTTGTGGCGCCAATATTGGCTGATCCCTTTTGCTCAAATTCGGATTCGATGAAACCATCATCTGCGCTGTCTTCACCCCCGGCGCTGTTGATATCGATGGCACTATCGTCATTGTCTCGCTTGTTGGTAGTTCCGTCATAACTACGGCCTTCGCCGGACCTTGTAATTTTTGAAGCTTCCTCTTCAGAATCCGATTCTTCCTCTCCTTCTCCGCGCGCAAGTCCTTGTTCTTCTGACTCTTGCTTCTTTCCGCTATTTTCAGAGTGCGATCGACTTCCAACAGGGATTTCCCGGTTGCATAATCGCGAAACTTGGTGGGCGGTTTCCGCCTCCTCCGTGTCATAATCGGGATATGACTCTTCCTTGGTTTTGGGAGCTTTAACTCGCACTCGCATTGTTTCAGGGTTAAGTTCCCATTCAGAAGAAATATTATCTAATTGTTCAAGGTCAAGGTAGCAGCCGCCGTTCAAAGCCATTTCTGACTCTGAAAACAATGAAAACAATAAAAAATCAGAACAAAACCTCGCTTTTCTTTTATGCTCTTTTCTCTGTAAAGTCTCTTTTAACAATGAAATGTACTTGAACTTGTATTCTGTACTCATTTCATTGTGAAAAATAGTAAGAGCGACACCTAGAAATTTGTATTATAAAAAGAATTGCACACAAGATATATCATTCCAATCGTAAAAGCTAGAGAAAGCGAATAAAAGTTTCTTTTTAATTCTCAAAAATGAGTGAAAATGACTATGAAAATGCTCCGCTCGAGTCCCGCGTGAAAGTGCTGTGTGAAAATGCTCACCATTCGATTTATCCTAAACCCGATATGAAGTATTTTCTCAATCTTACAGTCAACGACTACAAGTGCGACGGAATCAAGCCAGACTTTTTCGACAAGATTGAAGTTGGCAAAAAGATCCACTTGCAGACACAGCGAGATCTCTACAACTTGGAAGAACCCAAAGCAAAAGCTTTTTGGGAACGACTTGACGAACTTTTGAGAACAAAAAGCTCTCTCATCTTCTTTATTCGGGCGTGGAAGCCCGCTTCAAACAAGGCCTACCCACGAAAATCAGGATCAATTGAAGGCGACTTCATCTTTGATTACTGTACCGCACCATGCATAACCATGTAATCCGCTATGTCCCCGACCTACGATTCCAGCATCCATGTTCACTCCTTATTTCCGGCACTACGGGAGCAGGAAAAAGCCACTTTGTCAAACGTCTCATTGAAAAAGGCGGCATTCGAGGTAAAATCAAAGACATCTACTACTTCATGCCCAGACTGGAGCGATTGGAAATTCAGCCGCCGAAAAAACAAGAACTTTTTTGCATGACCGGACTTCCAACACGCGCGTGGCTTGACGAAACTTTTAAAGTGCCGAAAAAAGGGAACGCTCTCATAATCATCGACGATCAGTGGGGAGATTGTGTGGAGAGTAAGGACGTGGAATACCTTTGTTCGTACGGGAGGAGACATCTAAAATTATCAATGGTCTTTTTAGCACAAAATTTTTATGAAAAAAGTCGCAAAGCTATTACCCTAAGGTGAGAATTAACTTTCTAGAATATATAATGTTTTTTTTTAGGAATTGTATGACTTCGTTTATACTTTTCAAAAATTCAACCGATGTATCAATCAACAAAACAATTTGCACGAAAACCGGAGAAGCGGAAGCTTACAAAGCAGCGGCGCGCCTATTCAAAGAACGAAAAGTCGCATGTCATGAATATATTATTATACGAAAAGACATTGCGCATATTTACCATCCTCGCGTGTATACAAATATGTTTTCGTGTATTCCTGCTTTGGGCGGTGCTCCTTGGATTTTTGACTTGAAGGGATAATAAATTTGCTGTAAAAAATTTCAAATTGTTATTATTGCATGAATTCAAATTGACAAAAGCATTAAGAGTGAATAAATATATTCTGCATTATGAACAAAAAAAACACAGTTACATATGTCTTTTATGCAGGTAAAGTTACTTCTTGACAGAGTTGCCCTTGAGATTGAATGATTCGCGCGATCGAGTCTTGATTTCGACGTCAAAAGCGCCATCGAGCAAATCCTTGCTGAGAGCGCGGAAACGCTGGTCCAATTCCGCCTCGCGATCGTTGATTTTCTTCTCGCAAACATCGCGCTGCTTCTCGGTCAGATTTGGCGTAAGCAAATGACTGAAAAGACCGGGCTCTAGCAAAAAAATAAATACTTTTTAATAAAACAAAACAAACCGTCAATGGTGGCTCTTTTGAAAAAGCCGCGAGGGAGTTCCGCAGAGTCCGCCTCGATTCGTGGGGATTGTTCGGGAGCGGCAGCA
>Ga0115008_10003013_pt1 | contig 13929 bp, 13 predicted proteins | sample FraStrMetagenome_FD_87164 | JGI IMG/M metagenome (GOLD analysis project Ga0115008, IMG submission 87164) | Marine eukaryotic phytoplankton communities from Arctic Ocean - Fram Strait ARC3M Metagenome | ecosystem: Environmental > Aquatic > Marine > Oceanic | place: Fram Strait | collected...
AACATATTAGCACATAATTTTTCTGGTCCTCTTATATTTGACCAGTTTATTTGGTCAAACAAATCTTGATTATCTTTAAACCAAGCTATTAATTCATGAAAACGAAGGACAGATAAAAATGATATAGCTCCATTTATATTTACAAACACATTTGGGTATTCATTAACATGTCTTACATTATTAACAATCTCATCCCAATTCGATCTACGTCTTATATAATCATTTGCTTTACCATAAGCATCTAATGATACTGTAAATTCAAATCTTGCAAAGTCAGGAATAAATTTTGAAATCTTCACTCTATCAAATTCTATCACACTCATATTAGTTTGATACTTACAATACATATGTTGTGATTCACCTGTTTCAACTATTTTTTCTAATAGTGTATAAAAAGGTTTCATTACTAATGGTTCACCACCAATTAATTTTAAATTATATATGTATGGAGCAAGAGCAACTATTTGTTCTATAATTTCATCAACTCGATCTGAAGAAACAGTACCTATTTTTTGTAGATAGCCATCACTAAAAACTTTTTGGTCTTCCATATGTTCTCCATGCATTGTTTCTGTGCGAACACTTGAATCAAATGGTATACACATATAACAATCTAAATTACATTTATTACCAAAAGCTTTTACTTGCACTTCAAATAACCTTTCAGAAAACAATGCATCTTCCCTTTTGTCAAGATTCATTAAGGCAAGTTTAAATCTTTGTACAACCATTTCTATTCTTGGCCAAAGATAATGATTATTAGATATAATTTTTAAAGATGCTTGACGTCTTGATCTTCCATAATTTTTTTCTTGTTTTCTACATGATGAACATACTTTCTCTACCATTTCAAGATCAGAACCAGGAGTTAACATTTCATAACGAAGATCATTTAAAACCAGATCTCTAACATAATAATTTTTAGCACTAACATTTGCCATGTTAGGTCCTAAAGGTTTATTCCATTTATCATGAGATTGTGCCCAAGAGCATGGAAGTAATTGACCATCAGTATTAGTATATATTAAACTAAACGGAGCAGGACAAAACCATATATCTTCATTTTTCACTTGATTAAATAAATGATCTTCGTCTGTAAACCATGCACTCGTATCTACTTTTCCGTCACCAAGATAATTATCTCCTGGTCCGCCTTTAGTCAATTTATCCATTATCTATCTTCTTTTGGTATATAATATTCCTTTAATTCTGGGAAGACATCAAATAGGTGCATTTCCCATCTTGTGCCTTCATAATATTTGTCAGCATCTAATAAGTAGTCAAATGTTTCTTGTATATCTATTTCTGGATTAGGAGGTAAACGTAAAGCTTCTTGAATATCTGGCCAACCCTTATATTTAGGTAGTAAATCTTTCTTTAATTTTTCTGGTAAGTTATTTACTCTGAGGTGCATTGGGTCTTCTAACATTGCCCAATTAATTTGGTCAATCATATCTTTACCTTCGTCTAAACACCAATCGATAACTTCATAAAATCTCATTACACTAAGGAAAGAAACTAATCCATTAAAGTCGACATCAACATTATCATATGTTTCACAAATACGAGCATTATCTACAATCTTATCCCAACTACATCTTCTTCTCATGTATTCAATTGTTTTACCAATACCATCAACTGAACCAACCATCGATACTCTTCTAAACTTAGGTATATAATTAAAGATATTATGTTTACCAGCTTTTGTCTCTGTTAAATTTGTTTGGTATTTAAGATAGATATGTTCAGCATCTCCTGATTCAATTAATCTATCAAGCAATTCGTAATGCTTCTTCATAATAAGAGGTTCACCGCCAATAACCTTAATACTTCTTATATACTTTGACATCTCCATAGTTTGGTCAACCATAGATTTAGTATTTGTTATAGGAAAGGTTTCAGTATGTATAGGTATTGTCCACACACCATCTTTATCTTGCTCTACATCAGGTTCTTTTAATATTTCAGTTTTATCTCTTGTTACCCACTTATAAAAATCTTTTGCTGTTTGGTCTAACTTACCAAATATTGCATCATTCCATACACCTTCGAAGGCAACTTTCTGGCGAATTGTAGAATTAGCATGAGTACACATATAACAATCTAAGTTACATTCAGAACCATAAACTTTTAATTGTACCTCAATAATCCTTTCATCAAAATCAAAGAATCCACTTGCTTGATACATTTTAACGGCTCGATCAACTTTCTTCCAAAATGAAGAATCATTACTATGTATTTTCATACAAGCTGTACGTCTTGATTTACCATAACGATCTTCATCTTCTAAACATCTTACACAATGTTTCTTTACATATTCGCCTTCTCTTCCTACATTTGGATCCAGCATTTCATTACGAATACCATTCATGGCATCTCCTGTCATCCACTCTCTCATTGTAGTATTTAGAATATTAGATTTACCATCAGGTTTACCAAAACAACATGGTTGATAATTACCATCTATCTCCATGTATAACTGAGTAAATGGAATATCACAAAAGAATAATTCTTGATCTTTAGCTTTTTGAGCTAATGTTCCTTTATCAAGTAAATCTGGAATTAGTCTCCATTCATTTCTTTTACGGCCTTCATCGTCATGTGTTTTTAATGGATCTACAAACCATGTGTCTGTATTTACATTACCTCCAGTAGATTTATCTCCTGGTCCACCCTTTGTCATATGCTTTGGTAGTGGTGATACGTCTGTATGCATTTTATTACTCATTATTTTCCTATTTAAATATATTTTCCCAATGGTCGGCCCATTGATTTTCTACTTTTGTTGTAATATCTATGTATTCCGAAAGACCTTCAGCTTTAATTTCTTTATATAATTTTGCAAATGTTTCTATATATATTTCAGTATCCGTAACACCTGGCATTTGATAATCAGCACACATAGGAAGTAATATTTCTACATACCATCCTTGTTTTGCCCATTCAAATGCTGAATATGGTTTAGATGTTGTAACACAGCCTAGTGTATTTGTTCCACCAAAAATGATAGGAGTTTCTTTCGTGTTTTTTATAACTTCTAATCCTTCATATTCAACTCTATCTATAATATCTTGAATAGACGGTGTTGCCCCACCTTCGTATTGTAACATCTTTACATCGCCACCTTCTTGATCTTCTACCCGTAGCATTTCATCAAATTCCCACATGCGTGAATGATGCATATTATAATCATGAAAAGATATTATGACTGATGGCTTACGAGATAGATCTCTTCCAGGAAATGCCAATTGTTTTAGATAGCTAAACCTCATTCCATTCATAAATGGTGTACCAATTCCTCTACGGCCTTCCATATGAGGTAACATAATTAATGTTCTTTTATTCTTAAAACCCATAATATATTATACCATACTTTCTATCTAATGTACATATTTATATCCAACGAATTACTTCGTTTGGCTCAGGTTTTTTATCAATTTCTGATTCTTCTGAAGTTATAAAATCTCTTCTTGCTTGTTCACAATATCCAATTGTCATAAGTAATATAACATTATGTTCTATCCATGGCATATCTGACCATGAAGCTTCATCTGTTGGAAAACAGAGGATACATGATGTGTCTAATCCTTCTTCAAGCGCAAATGCTGTTAGGTTAGAATGAAACATACCAACTTCTACACTCACTGATTGCATGTTGTTATTTACTTCATCTTCGTGCATTTGTTCATAGTATGCACCTCCCTCCACATTTTTAGCAATAAAACCATTTGGCTCGCATACTCTTTGAGAAAAAACTAAAAGATATGGTGCAGATGATAGATGTTCGAAGAACCGATTATTCTCAGTTGAACTTGGTGCACCAAAGTTCTTTGCGTTCATTGTATCATTATTGTTTTGAGACTTTTGCCATATTGATTTTTTCTCAGCTGCTTTATCTGGTCCTAACACATTTACGTGATAAGGCATAAAACTATTTTTTGACGGTGTTACTTTCCAAGATTTCCATAATATTTTTTCTATTAAAGCTTTATCTGGGGGTGTATCAGTAAAAGACATACAATGACGTCTTTTATCTAGTAATTCTAATTGATCCATGTTTCTCTCCTTTAAATAATTTGTTATTGTCTAGATGTTCACATAATTCTTTCCATCCACCTTCTTTTGGATTTAATATTATTTGAACCCACCACTTGTTTTTTGGGCTATCCCAACGAACTGTATGCTGATAGCTTGGCCCATTATGTAGAATACCAATTACATCTCCGTTATCATCTTTTCTATATTCGTGTTCATAAACAACTTCATGAACATGATTTAAATATTGTAGTTTGTAATTACTATTTTTTTCTATATCAAACGGGAATATTAAAACATATCCGCTATCTATATGTGGTACAAAACCTACACCACCTCTTTGTTCACTTAAATAAGCACGTACTTCAGCAACATGTTTTCCTGAAGCTAGATCTTCTGGACTAAGTTTTCCTTTCCAATTTGTTTCTTCTTCGCCGCTATGAAATAAATCTTTATTAATAATATTATATATTTCATGGTCTTTTGGAATTCTATGATGAGTTATACCTTCATACCATACTTCACCTTTTGGTTTTTTCTTTAAAACCTCTTTATGAAAATCTTGAACAGAATTAACAATACCAGTTACGTGTGGTAATTCTATAGCGTATTCTCTCGAGTTCCATCCTTTATTATCATGATTAATAAAATAATGTCTTTTTAATTCAGGAAATACATCTAATAAATTCATTTCCCATTGAGTTCCCTCATAGGATTTATCCATATCCATGCAGTATTTATATAATTCTTTAGCATTAAAGTCGGTTTCTTGTGGTAACATTAAAAGATCGACAATACCAGAATATTCTGGCCATTTTTTGTATTCTTCAATTAATACATCTTTTAAATTCGTTGGTAAATTATTTGCTTTCATTTGATGAGGATCATCTATTGGCCACCAATTTACACGTTGAATCTCTGGAAATTCTTCTCTAATTTTATATAGATTAAAGACACTAAAAAACGTAGCAACAGAATTAATATCAACTTGCACATTTGGATATTTTTGGAATTCTCTTATATTTTTTACAATCGTATCATAATCAGATCTTCTTCGAATATAATCATTTGCTTTACCAACAGAATCTAATGATACAACAACTAAAACAGTTTTAAAATGAGGAATATGTTTAAGTACATTATGTTTGCCGGCCGCTAATGTAGTTGCATTTGTTTGATACTTAAGCTGCATATTTTTAGCTTCACCAATATCTATTATTTGTTGTAATAGTTCATAATGTTTTTTCATTACTAATGGCTCACCACCAATAATTTTTAAATTATAAATGTATGGAGCAAGATCTAAAATTTGTTTATTAATTTTACCTACTGGTTTAGGCCACATTGCAACTTCTGATTTTTTTCTTGCTTCTTCTTTATCACCCCAAACAACATCATTCCATACACCGTTATCAAATGCCATTTTAGTTCTTATTGAAGAACTCATATGATGACACATCTGACAATCCAAATTACATTCTATACCAAATGATTTAACCTGTATTTCTAAAATTCTTCCTTCGAACCTATACTTTTCACCTTTTTTAGTTCTTGCTGCAGCATCTATAATATATGGCCAAATCACTTGATCTGTTTTATTTTCTTCTTGATAAATTTCATTAGCAATCATTCTTCGTGATCTGCCTATCTTTGCTTCATCATTTATACATTTTTTACAATGATGATTAACATATTCAAAATTAGAAAATTCATCTACCATTTCTGAACGAATTTTTTCCATTACATGGCCTGTCATCCATTCTTTAATCGAAGTATCGTGTAATGTATTTCCCTGTTTATATTTTAAATTCCATTCTCCATGAGCAAGTTGTTGTCTTTCACCAAAATTACATTGAGCATAATTACCTTCTTCATCTGTAAATGCCATAAGGAATGGTATAGAACAAAACCAAACTTTATCTTTTTTTATTTGTTCTACTAAGGCTTCTCTTACATAACTAATTTTTATATTCTCAGCTTCATCTAAATATCCAACTTGCGGCATGAGTGTTCTCACCGCTAAATCAGTTTCTAATGATATTTTACCATTCATTTCATCAATAGCCGTTATCATTGATGATAAGTCTTGTTCTTTTATACCTCTCTTCCAATACCAATAACCACCATCTTTCACGTCATCATTTCTTAAATAAATTATTTCTTTACCAAGCCATCTTGCCTCTTGAAACAATCTCGGTGCAGGGTCAAATGTATTTTTTGTATAAACATATGTTTTAAATTTACCTAACAGGTTATCAACAGGGCAGCGCAGGTTATTATTCTCTAGGTCCAAATACTTTTGTGGATATGTTAATATGCCATGGTCAGGATATTTGTCGATTACTTTTTGTACTGTTTTATAATAATCTGGATTTGTACCTAAAAACAAATGGTCAAATTGAATATCTTCTTTGACTTCTTTGTATATAGGGAAATGTATAATCTTTTCGAAGTGTGCACCAACACCATTAGGATAAACATCAGTATCACATAAATCAATAACTTTTTTAGGATTAAAGAATTCTAAAGCTAATGGATATTTTTCAGGATGGTTTTCTGAGTAAACAGAAATAAGTTTATTGCCAAATAATTTCTTAAGCGATTCTTGTTGTATTGGTCTATAATCATTCCATGTCATATGAGCAAGAGTTAACATACTTCTACCCATAATTAATGATATACAATTATCTTCAACATAATCATTGTTAAATACTATATTCTCACAGTGAATATATTTGTCTGATAGAGCTTGAGTATAATCACCTGATGTAAAATCACGATGAGTTACTACGTATACTTGTGCACGTATTCCTTTTTCGTTTAGATGGGAACAGTATTCATAACTATAAAATAATAAACCATCTGCTGGTTTACTCGTACATACTATGTTTAACATAACTTATCAATTATTCAATTATACTTCTATTTATAACTGTATAAATAGGTATATAATTTAAACTAACTTGACAAATATGAACTGGGAATTATTTTGGTGGGCAACAGGATTAGGATTTTTATGGTGTCAGGTAATTACACATTACGCTGTATCTGTAGGATTACATCGATACTTTGCTCATGGACAATTTAGAACAAGCACATTCCATGAATGGGGCTTTATTATAGGCATACTTATTGCATGTGTTCGTACACCTATTGGTTGGGTAGCAAGTCATAGAATGCATCATGCAGATACAGAAGGGCCACTCGATCCACATAATTGGAAAGAGATTGGTATATGGAGAGTAGCAACTACTACTTGGACTATACCACATATTCCAGTTAAATTTGCAAAAGATTTATATGATAACCCAAGACTTGTATGGGCTCATAACAATTGGAAGACATTCTTATTCTTATATTGGGCAGTGTGTATGGTTATATCACCTTACTTCTGGTGGGGTGCAGCATTCATGCCATTTATGTTTGCAAAGGTAGGATTTGGTATGTTAAATATATTTGGTCATTTTCCGAAAGGACCGAAAGATGGACCATGGATGAATTGGATATTAGGTGGTGATGGTTATCATGAGACACATCATGCACACCCACGTAAATTAATATTAGGTAAATACGATTTAGGTGGATATTTGGCGAATAGATTTTGGAAAAAGAATTAAGAAATCATAGATGGGTTGATGTTCCTATGACTGAAGATGTTTGGCATCTTCTGAAAGAACAGCGCATATCCGATACTTATTATAAACGTGGCTCAGGTCAAGCAACTCAAGAACTAGATTGGGTTGAGGCAGAGCATAGAACTTGGGTTCATGACATTATAGACTTAAGTGATTTCCCTTATTGTTATGTTACAAATGGCACAACAGATGCTATTCATCAATGGTTACTTAAAGAAGATCGTCAATGGCAATACATTAAAGGTGAGTATGAGTATCCTAATATAATCGATGCTGGCACAGAGATTGATGATGATATCGATCCGCATAAAGTATTATACCTATCTAATCCATCTGCTCGTTGTGGTAATATTCATAATGACTTAAAAGATGTTGATTGCCCAGTTATATTAGATTGCACATATTTAAGTAGTACAAACATACAAAAAATACACATACCAAAAAATACTGAACAAGTGATGTTTAGTTTCTCAAAAGGATTTGGTATGGTAGGTAATCGATTAGGTTTAGTTTATACCAAGAAACCACATAAAACATTACATATGCTAAAAGATTTTGAAAATTGGAATTATGCATCAGTAAGAACGATGGATCTTCTTATGAGTAATTATGCAGTTGATGAAATGTTTAATCGACATAGACAAACACAAATAAACTTATGTAAAAAATATAGTTTAGTACCATCTGATTGTTTTTTCCTTGCAACATCAGGTGATCCATATTATAAAAAGAGAAGGCGAGCAAAGGGTAATCCAGTAGCTAGGCTTTGTTTAACAAATGAGGTAGAATGGTAATACCAACTTATTTAGAAATTCCATTAGAAGATTTAAACCCAGATAATATAGCAAGAATGGTTGCTCATGCTGGAGTGGTTGTTATAAGAGATAGCGGAGCAACTCCAGAAGAGTACGCTGAATGGTCATTAGGATTAGGTTATCACTTAAGTCCAGAGATATGGTGCACGGATAAAGAGCATTCAGATTTATTTTGGACGGTAACAAATGAAATGGTTGATGAAAGAAACCAAGGATTGTTTGGCGACTATGAATTAGATTGGCATACAAATATGACACCAGTTGCTGATGCAGAAGAAGTCATAGGGTTATATGCGAAGACAATCACATATGAAACTGAAACATGGTTTGCTAGTTCAATACCATATTTTAATCAATTGCACGAATGGAAACAAAATCTTTTAAGAGAATTAACAGTTGTACATGACCCAAAAAGAACATTAGGTTTGATAAAAGAGGCATGGCAACCAAAGTTTGGAGAGATATATGGCGAAGAAGTCTTAAGAGAAATACAAAAGAATAGAGAGACTCGTGAAGTATTTAATGCGCTCAATATGGAATCAGAAAATAAACATAGGTTTGGTGCATCTCGTGGTATAATGAATAATCATAAACTTGTACCTGATCATCCATTAGGTGTCGAAGGTTTATTCTTTAGTCCATATGAAATACATACATTTTTAAAAGATGGCGAACCTTACGAGCATTCAAAAGAATTATTCGATGAATTATGGAATGATTATGTATGTAATGATAAATACGTATATCAACATACGTGGAAAGAAGGCGACATATGTTTATTTGATAATGTAATAGGTATACATAGAAGACCAGATATATTAAAAGATAAACCACGTAAACTATTACGAACTGCCACATGGTATAAATCACACTTAAGGAAACACCACAATTATGTTGTATAGTCATATAAATAGAATTATGGAACCGAGAACAAAATACAAACTACCTACTCATTGTGAGTTAAAGCATATCAATATAGATCTTGATAAGCTTCAAGCTGCTACAGATAAACTTGCAAGTGAATATGTTGATGTTAAAACTGCTAACAAGGCTTTATGCGATAATCATATGGCTTTAAGCAAATCTGTATACGATAACTTTAAACAAATAAACTTAACCGAACTTAACGGTGAAGAGTTACCATATACTGATGATATAAAAGTAAGACTAAGAAGGAATGAAGAAAAATTATATAATAAGCCAAATGATAAATTTATTGGAAGTTACTTTGAAGAAATAGCTAATCAGTTTGAATGCGATAAGATGAGAATTCGTATTACTAAACTTGATGGGAACACTGATGTCCCGATGCATATAGATTATGATCCTACCTATGCAACAAGAGTTGTAATACCAGTTTATACAAATGAGAAAGTAATAAATAAATTTAAGGTAAAAGGTGAGATTGTAGAGACACATTTAGAAGCAGGCAAAGCGTATTTCTTTAATACTGGATTCGCACACGGAGTATTTAATGAAAGCGAAGAACCACGTATAGCCTTTATGTTTAGTTTGGACGGACAAAATGACATCACAGATATTAGATTATAGCGACGAAGACTTTAGACAATTAGCAAATAAAATAATTGAAGACGGTTCAGTAGTACTTCACGAACAAAACCTAACAAGAGAACAACACGTTGAAGTATGTGAACGTATAGGTGAGTGTGAAAAACAAGGCTATTGGATGAATCCACCTGACACACCCGAAATTAGTATTGTATCTGGTCAAGTAGACGAAGATGGCAACTCTATTGGTATGTTTAGAGACCAAGAATTAGAGTGGCATGTGAATGGTGCGGGTAGACATAAGCTAACTGAATATGTAGTATCATTATATTGTGTTGAGGAATGCGTAGATACAGTGCTCTCAATATGTAATTGGTCACATATGTTTGCAGATCTATCTGAAGAAGAGAAAGATTATTATCGAAGCATTGATGTACACTTAGATGGTAAAGGTGTAAGCTTATGGCCTAATAGCACTTACCGTGGTAGAGAAGGTGAGTTTAATGTAAGTAATGAGTATTATAAAGAAGCTATTCAAGATGATGATAGAAGACCACTTGTAGGTGTTCATCCAATTGATGGTAAAGAGTATTTATATTTTCTTATTCAATATTTAAAGGAAGCATATATCGGTGATAAACAATTAGACATCGATGAATTCTATGCTGACTTATATCCAAAAGTATTTAGATCGAAATATATGAAACATCATGTATTTAGAAGAGGTGATATACTCTTTATGGACCAAGTAAAGACAATACATAGGAGATCGCCTATACATTATATGGACAGAATGTTATGGAGGACTGCGTTTGACTACTCAAATATTAAATTTTAGTGATGAGCAATTAAAAGAATTAGTTGAAGAAATTATATCTACTGGTTCTGCTGTATTACATGACCAACATGGTTTAACACAACAACAATATGTTGAGATATGTAATCGTATAGGAAACTGCGAAGCATATAATTATTTTATGAATCCTAAAGATCATCCAGAGATTAGTCTTGTAAGTGGGCAAACAGATGATAATGGAAAACAAATAGGTGTATTTGGTAAAGGTGAATTACAATGGCATGCAAATGGCACCGCTCGTCATAAGTTTGATGAGATATGTGTAACTCTATATTGTGTAGAGGAATGTATAGATACAGTACTTTCTATATGTAATCAGTGTGATGCATTCGCTGGCTTTTCTGAAAGAGATAAAGAAAGATTTAGAACAATTGATATTCAACTTGATAATCAGAAAGATGCTATATATAAAATATCTGATTATGATTATCCTGATAATCCAGCGCCTGAAAATGAGATAAAAACTGGTGCTCATTTTTATCAAGAAGATGTAGATAGAAGACCATTAATTGGTAAACACCCAATTGATGGAAGAGAATATGTATATTTTATGGTGCCATATATTGTAGGTGCATTTGAGAACGGAGAGAGAATTAATCATAAAGTTTTATATGATGAGTTATGGCAAAAGATATTTAAATCAAAATATATGAAGCATCATGTATTTAGGAAAGGAGACTTATTATTTATGGACCAATTACATACAACCCATAGAAGATCTCCTGTTAAAAAAATAGATAGACTATTATGGAGGTGTGCATTTGACTACTCAAATATTAAATTTTAGTGATGAAGAATTAACAAAGGTTGCAAGGGAAATTCAAGAAGGAAATCCAGTTCTTTTCTTTGAACAAGATCTTACTCAATCAGATTATGTAAAGCTTATGAAAAGGTTTGGTGAACCTGAAACTCCAAAACTATGGATGAATCCTAAAGATAACCCAGAAATTTTTATAGTTACTGGAAAGCGATATGAAGATGGTAGTAAGGTTGGAATGTTTGGTGATAAAGAATTAGGTTGGCACTCAAATGGAAATTCAAGAAGAGATGTTAAAAAAATATTAGTTGCATTATACTGTGAAAAAGAGTGTGAAGATACTACTCTATCAATAGTGAATACAAGAGATGTATTTAGAGATTTACCTGAAGAAGAACAAGAATATCTTCGTGGCCTTTATTGTCTATTCAAATATAAAAACAATACGATGATGCACTTAGAAGATGACGATCCAGAATTAGAAGTTATGGATAGTCATGTTGGTACTATTCGTAAATTAGTTGATATACATCCTCATACTGGTGAAGAATATATTTATTTCTCTTATCATTTTATACAAAAGGTTTGGCATCAAGCACCAGGAGATAGAAAAAGATCAATAGATAGAGATCAAATGGTTAATACTCTTCGTGATAAAATATTTAAATCTAAATACATGACTCATCATATATTTAAAAAAGGTGATTTAATACTTATGGATCAATTTTCATCACTACATAGACGCACCGCAATTTCAGATCTTGATCGAGAACTATGGAGAATAGCAGCTGATTATAGTACTATTATGCCTCATGAATTTTATAAAGTAGCTGAAGATAATAAATTTGATAAGAAGAAACAAAAAGCATTTAAACAAAAATGGAATGATAGAGGTGCATACTAACGGTGTATACAAAGTACCATATAAAGGAGATGCTCAAGAATTAGCTAATTATGTTTTAGACAATTTACCAAAAGATTGGACTGAACAAATTAATCAAACAACGAACGATAAAGATAATAATTTTTGTCAAACATATTGGGCTTCTTTTGATTTACCACAGAAATATAAAGATATATTTGAAGAGAGTATAGGTTATAATTTTATTTCTGATTGTTTTCTTTGGCACTATCGTAATGCTATTGATAATGCTATACATAAAGATAACACTGATTATATAGCAAACTTTGATGGGTATTGGACAGTGATTGTACCTATTATAGATGCAGGAACACGAATAGATATGTGGGCCGATGATAAAAAAACTAAGATAGATGAATGCGAATATGAAATGGGAGATGTTGTGATGTTAGCAAATCAAACCCATTGGCATTCAGTTGAAAATAAAACTATAGATAAAATGAGTCTTCACTTTTTTGTAGATAAACCATTATGATTACAGGAATATCTTTTAGCCACGCTGAAAATTCGATGAACACACGAGGCTTAAGTCTTATGGGTCTTGATTATGTATATGACATGACAACTTTTAACATGCCTATATGTTATAAGAATAGTGCTGATGGTAGAGTGTTACAACGTGTACATAGTTTCTTAAAGGTAATTAAAGAGGCAGATGTTTTAGTGTTTGCTGTACCTGAAGCTACTGCTCATTACTCTGCTGGATTTAAGAATGCAATGGATTGGATTATATGTGCAACTCATTTTAATTCTGATCTTGGCCAAGATGGACCATTCTCAAATAAGCCCATCTATATAATGACATTTACACCCGTAACAAAGAATGCGGGTGGTAGACATTTTGAAATGACTAAACACTTAGTAGAGAAAATGGGTGGTGTAGTTCATAATATGTTTGTAAAGAATAACGGATGGAAAGAATGTGTACCAGGTAATTACGAATGGGTCAAAGAAGAGTGTATTGAAATATTTGACACTGAGTTACTTGATAAACCAGAGAGAAAACCTGATATGTCAGATAGACCAAAGAAATGGGTAGAACAATATAAGGAATGGGATGCTAAGTGGAATAGCTGAGTATATTAATGTCGATTATGACAAAGATTATCTCATAAGAAAACATAACGAAGTAAGAGGCACACAAGGTAAAGAGTATATCGAGTGTGGTACTGAATCACATATTCTTCGTGATAACCCAGATTATTATAGACAGTGGGAACATATACTTACAATTATGAGTGGAGTTCATATGGGTATGTGTGAGCATGGTACTGGTTTTAATTTAAATGGTACTCCTACCGCAGGTGTTCCACCTCATATAGATTTTGATGAGAGAGAAGGTAATCAATTTAATTTATTATTACCTATGTTTGGTACAGCGAAGATAGCTATATACGAAA
>Ga0115008_10003016_pt1 | contig 13924 bp, 13 predicted proteins | sample FraStrMetagenome_FD_87164 | JGI IMG/M metagenome (GOLD analysis project Ga0115008, IMG submission 87164) | Marine eukaryotic phytoplankton communities from Arctic Ocean - Fram Strait ARC3M Metagenome | ecosystem: Environmental > Aquatic > Marine > Oceanic | place: Fram Strait | collected...
AAAACCAAAACAATCTTGGAAAACAAATCACCATCGTTGGCTTCAAATCAAGCAACGATATTAACTCCACATGTTTACAACAGCGATGGGAGTATCGATCATGATTGCAAACTTGGAAAAATTTACGTTCAACCGCTTTTAACGAAAGAAGAAGCGGAGCAGTGTCATAGGATAGCTGTAGAGCATGCGAGGGAAAGCAAATGTTGGGAAGGTGGAAAGATGAGTGGAACTCAACATGCGTCTTACAATACTGTTGATTTTCCATTGATTGAATTTCCGGATGAGGAAGTGGAAGATGATAATGAAAGTGTCTTTCTAAGCGACGATGATCCGAATATATATTATCCATCTGATAATCCATTAGCAACGTATTTAGCTGATATAAACTTTGATGAGAGAATATTTCAAAAGTTAGAAAGTTGTTTTGGGTTAACGGATCTATTTTATGAAGATCTGTTTTGTGTTCAGTATGTTGCGAAGGAAGAAGATGTCAATGGAGTGGGAATGGACTCTTTAGACTTTCATCGTGATGGAACCTTGTTATCGTTTACGATTTTACTGTCTGATCCTACTTCATTTTCGGGAGGAGGAACAGTTTTTGAATGCTTAAAAGAAAAAGAAAATACTCATTTATTTGGTGACGAAAATGTACAGTGTTTGGTTGATGAAAATGGTGCCGTAAAGCCACTAGAAATCGGTAACTGCGTATTGCATTCCGGTAAATTATTTCATGGCGGCGCAAAAGTTACACAGGGGAATAGAATTGTTATTGTCGGATTCGTAGGCGTGCCTGAATGGTTCCAAGAAGTTGATGCAACAATCAATGCGTCAAGAGATTGGGGAAGACTTGACGTACTGGAGAAAAGATTGAAGCGCCAAGAAGTACAAACTCGAAAGAATAATAAATACGTTATCCGCAATCGAAAATGGTTACCGAACGCGTCGTCGTTATACAATGGATATTACCCATGTTCCAAGTATACTCGATCATACTCGAGTTCTTCGTTAGTGACTATTCAAAGACGTCAAGAGATCGAGAAAGAATTTTTTAGAACAATTATAAAAAGTTAGATCAGACGTATTACTAACTGTTCCATGTAATATATTGATTTGCAATGACAGGCATAGATATTCCAGGCTACCCATGCGACCTGTTCAGAAACCTGAAATTGAATTATTTGAAGAGAAGTCGGTGGTGCGAAATGCTCCTCTTTTGTTCTTACATTTTTTCGGACCAACTTCGCATAGGTTTTCTCTAACCCATACCTTCGAAACCTTAACAAAGAGAGTAGGCTACCCGCGAACAATAACAGTGTAAAGATTTTGACCCCTCTATCTCTCTTACATTCACATCCTCTCCTCTACCGATAGGCTTGGATATAAGTGCATCCATGAAAGTTCGTATTTTAATGAAAGCTCCTTTCTCCTTTCGATATTTAGTGGTCCATTATGCGAATTCCGCATACCGAATTGCGCATCCTTCCCAATGTTCTCTCTCCTCTCTCCAAAATCTGTCTGTGATGAATCATCATGATCGTCGTCCATCGTCCATGGCATGCAGCATGCAGGCTAAGTGATGTAAGGCTGAACTCTACCGCTCCTCCTCCAAACCAGAAACCAGAATCCTTCACTTCTTCATAGCATCAAGTTCATTGCTACAAGGAAAAGTGTATCGTGAACGTTGTAACTCGGATATTTTGCAAGGATGACCAAGAGACGAAGTAAGCGCCTCGCAAGACTCACAGAAGAACAAAAAGTCACTGGAAAGGATGCCGATGCCGATGCCGATGCATCCTCGAACGATCCCAGTGCATCGCCTAAAGAGAAAGAAGAAGATGATGAGGATGAAATGGTAGAAGTAAATACCAAGCGCTCACCTCCACCAAAGAGATCGTCCCGTAGTAAACGAAAAGCTGTCACCTCCTCGCCATACTTTGGTAACAAGAAGAAATCGAGATCGTCCATCGTATCACCGAGCAGTAGCGAGAATACCGATGAAGCAGCATCGGATTATTTGAGTAATGACCAACAGTTGTCACAGGAACAGACGGTACGAGCTGCAAGGGAGCTGGAGGTACAGGTGGATCCTACAAACGGTGATGGTAGTGTGGATGCTATGATATGCCGACCAGCTGGTCAACCGGATGGTAAGGGAGGTCTTTTTGTTCCGTACTTTCGAGTGGAGTATTCAAAGTCAAGTCGGGCGACGTGTCGTCGTTGTGATGATGTTATTTCGAAAGGTTCGGTGAGAGTTGCTCATCGGCCTTTGTTTCGTGGGAAGCCTGGTTTTGAAATTTATCGTCATTTGAAATGTGCGGTGTTTAATGAAGATGTGAAGAAGTTGGATGATGTTGGTGGAGCGTCTGATTTGGAAGATGAAGATCAGGTTGCACTGAAGAAGCGGATGTTGCAAAGTTTGTCGGAATTACGTGAGGAACAGACCGTCATAGATCCAGATGAACTAGTAGCAAAGGCATTTGATGGGAAAATAATTGATGCACCGGAAGGTATTACGGCGGATTTGCTTCCGTTTCAAAAAGTGGGCCTATCGTGGCTATATGCGCAGGAGACTAACGAAGGACCAGGGGCTAAGTCATCGATCTTAGCAGATGAGATGGGAATGGGAAAGACTTTGCAAACAATTACACTAATTGTTAAGCATCGTCCTAAACTACAACATGCCATTAAAGGGAGAAAGGTTGGTTCGGAATCATCTTTGGAAAATTATCATTGGAATACAGCCGAGGTGGAGTGGAGCGAAGAAATGGACAAGTCGGATGTCCCCAGGAAACTTAGGCCCAAGAAGGGACCTCTTCGTGGGGGCACCCTCGTCGTTTGTCCAGTAATCGCTTTGAAGCAGTGGAAGAGCGAGATTGAAAAGTTTACCAATGGTTGCCTTACTATAGGTATCTATCACGGACAGAAACGATCTTCCCAGATGCCACGTGAACTTTTGCAAAAGTATGATGTAGTTTTGACCACATATCAGGTGATAGAAGCTGATTTTCGAAAGATGGCAGCTCCAAATAAGGTGAAATGCCCAAATTGCGGTAAAAAGTTTAAAATTGATAAACTCAAACTTCATTTAAAGTATTACTGTGGTGAGTTTGCGGAACGTACTGAGGCTCAGGCACGGCAAGTTCGTGCGTCTGATCGGAATGGTCGCACATCAAATAGATCGAGATCATTTGGGCGGAATTCTTCAGAGGAAAACGTTGGGAAAAAAGCGAAGAAGACGACGAAGAAGGTTGTGAAACGTAGTAGGAAGGGAAAAGACGATGATTCCTCGAGTGATTTTGAAGACAACACAGACCAGGTATACTCTAAAAAGGAATCAAAAAAGAATGTCAAAAAGCTTGTGGGAAAGCATTCTAAGAAAAAAGGTGAAGATGATTCCTCGAGCGATTATGATGATGACGCGGAAAATATTGACATTGATATGGACAAACTCATTAGAGAGGCACAGATGAATTCCTGCATGTCTGTTCTACACGGTATCGTATGGTGGCGAATTGTCCTTGACGAAGCGCACATGATCAAAAGTCGCAGCAGTCAAACAGCTGCTGCATCATTTGCTCTTATTGGTGTTCATCGTTTGTGTCTCACTGGCACACCATTACAAAATCGTGTCGGTGAGTTTTATTCGCTTGTAAGATTTTTGAGAATGGACCAGATGGCACATTACTACTGTCGGGCTAAAGGGTGTGATTGTAAGAGCTTGCATTACCGAATGTTTGAAGGGAAATGCAAGGATTGTGGTCATAGTTCTGGTAAGTGGATGCCTCGTTTTTATCCGTACACTCCCTGTACTAACCTGCTGTGTCAGTTCAACACTACTCTCATTTCAACAAGTACGTTCTAAACCCAATCAAGAGAGATGGATACTCGGGTGATGGGAGAAGAGCTATGTTTGTGCTAAAGGAAGAAGTCCTGGACAGATGTCTGCTACGGAGAACGAAGGAAACAAATGCGGCGGACATGAATCTTCCGAACAGATTGACGAAGATTCGAGAAGTAAAACTTCATCCTGTTGAGGAAGACTTTTATAACACACTGTATACGCAGAGTAAAACGGCTTTCAACGACTACGCCGCACAGGGCACTCTCCTTAATAACTATGCACATATTTTCGACTTATTAATTCGAATGAGACAAGCTGTTGACCACCCCTACTTAGTTTTGTATTCGAAGAAAAGCATTGGCAATGACGATATGAATACAAATACAACTAATGTCGCGAATGGTTCGACCGTATGTGATCTTTGTCGAGAGGATCCTGCTGATCGCGTTGTTTCCTCTTGCTGTTCAGCTGCATTTTGCCGAAACTGTGTTGTTGAGTATATGGCAACTGCAGCAGAATTGCAGACGGGAAACAATGGAATTCCCTGTCCCAGCTGTCACTCACCCTTTTCGATTGATCTCAACGTACAGGATGATATAGTGGAAAATGAAGCTGTAGCTTCTGAAGATTATTCGAAGTCGAAAACTTATAATGAAGATATGCCAATGTTGAAGTCTTTACGACATGTTCCGTCAGGCTCGGTTCTTCGCCGCATTAATCTTGCCGAGTTCGCAACGTCCACAAAGATTGAAGCTCTGGCGGAAGAACTGGTAAAAATGCGGCACAAGAGTCCGGGAAGCAAAGCCATTGTATTTTCTCAGTTTGTCAACATGCTTGACTTGATTCGATGGCGACTTCATTCTGATCCTTGTCTCGCCGAATTGGGGCTGGGGGTTGCTTCGTTGCATGGAGGTATGAACGTGAAGGTCAGAGAAGAAAATATTAGATCGTTTAAAGAGGATAGTGACGTCAAAGTTTTGCTCGTAAGTTTGCTACATCTAATCATTTTTGCAGGGATAATTTCTGAATCTTTTGTGTTCGTTATTCATTGATAAGGTCTCACTGAAAGCAGGTGGGGTTGCATTGAACTTGACTGTGGCGAATTACGTATTTTTGATGGATCCTTGGTGGTAAGTTTTTCTAAAGTTTTAATGGAAATTTGCTCATGAAGTCATATCTAAATTAATGTCGACTCATTCAATAAATGAATAGGAATCCTGCTGCGGAAATGCAGGCAATAGATAGAACACATCGAATAGGCCAATATCGACCGATACGTGCCATTCGTTTTATTGCAGCTAATACCGTCGAATCAAAAATTTTACAACTTCAGGAGAAAAAAAGACTTGTATTTGACGGAACAGTTGGTAGAGATGCGGCATCGCTCAAAGCATTGACTGCGGATGATATGAAAAGCTTGTTCTCTTAAAATGCTTGATAAGAATTGATCGTTTTTATTATTAAACTATCAAAATTATTTGTTGAGTTTATTCTATCTCCTTCTCCTTGTTATCTCCATGTCGTGAAACATCTTTTTTGATCATATCAATTTTTCACACAAGGCACTTCTTTTAGGGTACATTGTAAACTAACCAAGTGTTAATGAAATGATTTTTAAAAGATAAAATTAAACCTTATTGAGGGGATGACACTCATTTCTTCATTCGAACACGATACTTTTGAGCCAAACGTATCTCCTGACGAACAAACAATGTAAATGGGGCAGAAGAAGTGATCGCTTTAATACGATGTAATTGCATTAATACATTCTTTCAAATTAAACATTATGCATCGACAAGCTGTGAACAGTGTGCCGTCCCTATACTCTTTCATGCAATGTGGCAAAAACCGATAACAAATATATCATGGGATTGCGTTGAAGGCATTATGCCAAATTCAATGTCCATCGACACGCCTTCTAATTCAGACTAAGATGTAGATGAGTCATCATTTTCACCTTTTGGACTTGGCACTAGAACAACGTCAGTCATAGTATCTCCAAGCGTAGACTTTACAACCTTTGGACTCTCCCTAACACCGATACGTATTTTCCCGTCAGGCCCTCTGTTTTCAAAATCCGTATTTAAAGCTTTTTCGGTTGCAGTCCAAATATTTGAAAGATTTACGGGGTGACAACTTAACTTCTCAGCTCCTTTTTTAAGTGGAACTCCAGCCGAAACACTTTTTACAGGCAATCCTGTGGATAGGTCACAAGGCAAGAAGAAATCACCAGATTGACATGACTCATTCGGGCCAAAACTTGCAACTAGAATTGGTACAACCCCTGCAGCAGGCTCTTTGCTAATGTATTTTAGGATATTAGAGAAAGTATCGCTCATGACACCATCTTTCTTAGCCCTTGATGTGAGGCTAGTATTGACGCAACCTGGATCAACCACCAGTACCTTTACTTTTGAACCTGCATTTTTCAATTTCATATGAAGTGCCATACCAAAGCAAGAGCATGCAAGTTTGCTTTGCTGATATCTCGAAAAAGGTCCCTTCCTCTGCACTAAATCACCAACCAGCCACGGATTATCTCCCCCGAGCTCACCTGGAGCCGACGTTTCCAGATATTTGGTTCTGAGCATTTTCTTTGGTATACCACGCGAAGGGCAGGTAATAAACACGATTCTAGCTTCGCTTCGACTTTCTGCAGCCATATCGAGCACATCCATTAAAAGCATGGTAAGAAATGCATGTGAAAGATAATTCGTTTGCATCTGAACGTCGTAACCATCCGTTGTGCGTATATCTGGCAACCTGAGTACACATCAAACTCAAAATAAGATATAGAACATATCTCTTGGCATTTTAACTCGATATCTACGTACCCAGCTACACCTGCACAATTTATCAACACATCAAGACCTCCAAACTTTTTCACAAAATTTTGAGCACCAGCTACAGCCGACTTCACCCAAAACAAAGATGTCAACTCGCAATAAAAAGTCTTAATTTCACATAATTCCGTACCCTCATCACCATTCTTTTCGCTTTCGTTCATATCCTGAGCAAAAGACTTCAAGCTGTTTTCTGCATCGATAGCCCGAGACCCTTCCCGATTCAGCAGTACAATAGCTCTTGCTCCTTTTGCAATGGCCGTTAATGCCACGTAATAACCGAGGCTTCCGACCGTTGCTCCCGTACAGGCAACGACTTTACCATCGAGACTTTGAAGAAACGGAAAGGATACGTAACTCTCCAAGAGTTGCTGATCGAGTTTTCGATCGTTCTTGCTGCCTTCTGTCCCCATGTTAATATTGGTCCGTAATTGCTATTTATTTCTGTAATGTGTGTATTTATGAGATACTTAGTATTGTATAAGAGATGTAAAAGGATGCTAGAGGCAGATGGAAGGTTTGTTGTCGTTGGTTGGTTTCGGTGTGTCGTGTATCGTGTAAAGTTTCAGAAAATATCTTGTTCAACACGCGCACTCGTATTAGACTCTCTAATACATCTCTAATATCTAATATCTAATATGAATGTGAGAGTGGTCATCGACATCCGTTATTGTGTTCTTCAGAACTTCCTGGTTCTGGTTATGGACTCGCTCGGATAGGATCTCAGATTGGAATTTTAGGGGGAAACAGCTAAAAACTTTATCGAATTTTGTGGTTGCGGAATTCTCGTCCATTTTATTGGAAACAATGAACTCTATTTTTTGACGTGATTGGATACACTACGAAAAAAAGTATTTTAAAATACAAGCACAGCCATTTCCAATCTTTCTCCCTCTATTCATTATTCATACGGATTACATACGAGTGCATGCATCGGTAGTGGATATTGATTCCTCATACTTCGGCGAAGTATTTGTTTCTTACTTACGTATTATTATTTTTATTGGGCAATAATACCATTATCATTTATTTGTCGCAGTTATTAATACCGTATACGTCTGTTTCCCTCTCTAAAATGAAAAATCGAGGAATACATATTTCCTTTCCAATTAAAAATGTCAACCAATTCCACCTCAAACACGCAACGATACAATTGCGAAAGCAACATGAGTGGACGTCAGAAACGAAAAATTGCGTATCGAGCTCGTTATCGCCTTCGTTCCATTCATCGTGATGCCACCAACTTAAAATCACGAATCTCTTCAGTTTTGCAACAAACATCGGCTTCCTTTTCTTCCTCGCTTTCCATCGAAACATGGCCGTGGTTGCCTAACAAGCACTGTGGTTCGTGGTATCTACCGCCGTCCAGCAATAATGTCGTCGATGAATATTATGCCGAAGTGTACTTTAAAAGCACGGACGGTCACGTGGGGATTTACGCGTTTTCGTTGAAGCGGCTAAATCTTCCTTTGCTTAAGGTGTTGAATAAGTATGGCGGGTGTTATCTAGTGGATTCCTCCGTCCGTAAGGTATTACCCGATTCATTTTCGAGGACAATTCCTATTTGGTGCTGTGTTCTGAATCGAATATGTCTGAAGTATCGAGAAGATTTTAGCGTAGACTTAAATAACGAGAAGAGCTCGTCTTGGGATACAAAACTTTACACTCCAGCTTCTATCGTGTCGAAAGAGGAGCATGAGAAAATATTTCGCTTAATCGATGCTCACGTTGATTTACTTTATTCAAGCAAGGCAATCGTTGATCCGAAAGGGTTTATTGACTTGTTGGAGAAACCGTTACGGGCCACATGGATCACTAATGAACAATTGCAGGAATATACACAATTAGAACCTGACGCTAGTGATACGACTCAAATAAATGATACGTTCTTCAATATAATATGCTGTAACCCATCATCTTATTTTGAAGGGGGCAATGAAAAAAACCATGCACATTGGGTAAAAACAGATGGAGAAATTGAAGGATTTTTCTATACCCCCGGAGCAGCTGACGATGATGATATATGGGGACGACAGTTGACACCAGAGTTATTCTGGAAAAATATCGATCAGTTCCTTAACTCTTCTTTAACAGATGATAAAACAATTGCCTTGATTGATTCATTAGTCGAGAAGGAAAATTGCACCAATAGTCGCTTTAGTTTGGAAGTGATAATGGATAACGCAAATAAAATTGGTGATATGCCTCTGTGGATAGGTAGTCGAAAGTCTAGCCGACCCCCGGAATGTTGGAATAACTTCGATGCAATTCTGAATGTTACAGATACCCAATATGATACGATGAGCGAGTCAATAAATGATCAATTACAGAAGAAGCGTTTTAAGGTGAACTATCTCCAGATGCCAATTGCGGAAGGAAAGAAGGACAAGAAAAATCTCGAAAAGTGGATACCAGTAGGGTTAGCTTTTCTTGTAAAAAATCTGCAAGAAAGACGACGTGTACTAGTGCACTGTGCCCAAGGAAAAGATAGGTCAGTTGCAGTTGTTCTTGCTTTTGTGATACTATTTTGCCATCCTGTTTACCCGCTTACGTTGCGGGACGAATTCCAATCTATAAATCTGTCCTTTTTTCCGAAAGTTGCAGAATTAGACAAGTCAGAAGCAGATACTCCAAGTGAATGTTATTTCCATTCAGGGCTCTCTAGAAATTTGATCGAAAGTCTTTTGAATGAAGACGGCCGTGATATCTTTCTTCAATTCATGCACCGACAATCAAATACAGTAAATGGTAAACCATTTGCTGATAAGGAAAGAGTGAGAATTTCACTTCATTTAGTGAAGCAATATAGAGAGAAAGCAGAACCATCTCGTTCTACTATGCAGAAGATTCATCGATTCTTCATGAGTAGCTCTTTGTATCGATAAATGAACGAAAACTTTATGTATACACATCGTTATTGATTGATTGTCAATAAAAGGTAAAACGGGGATGGTTTTAGTATTATGATATGTACACTCCATGCTCGGTGTTAAAAACCAGGTACTTTTTGTGCAGATAGAAATCCATATGTAATGGTCATCCCAACGGATGAGGAAACAATGATAAATCAAGATCGTCTACAATTGATCTAATACTTCAAAAGAGTGCATGCTGTTTTGTTAATACCATTAAGATTTAATACTTCTTAAATAATTACATATTGTACAATCTTAGTAACTGAACATAAATCGGCACGATCAGACAAAAGTTTAAGCATATTCACCGCTGTCAACCTTGCGTCGTTCTCGGGTTGATCGTTCTGATCGTTTACTCCGCCCCTTGCTCCTTCGGAAAAGTAAAGCCCTTCTCTTTTTGCGGTTGGCCAAGAGAATCCCGATGAACATTCCAAAACTTGCAATAAGAAATAATGTACCGAAAAAGTATTTCGTTTTGATTGCTACTGAAGAATCACTACCACTTGACCTCGATGAAAAGGACCGCGAGACCTTCGTTGCAGCACTGTTATACTGTCTGTTACCATTAGGATTGGAGCACATTTTTGAGTCAGAGTAACTGCACACATCTGAATTATAAAGCAAACCTGCGCACAGAGAAGATACACCGTCATCATCGCCACCGGTATTTTGTACGCATTCGTGACAATTAATTTTTTGGATAGATTTGTTTAAATTTTTCAGTTTGCTGTAGGTGCCAACATATTGCGTACAATACTGATCGCTAAAATTGTCAATTGTAAATTCACCAGTAGAACTGCAACCGACAACTTGATAGTAACCATCACCATACTCGCATGAAAGCGGGAGATCCTCTATATCTTCATAGCTGATTGGGTTATTGTAATCGTAAGAATTCATCATGTAAGCGAAGTCTTCAACGCCCGTAACACCGACAAACTAAATAAACCGACAAGAAAAGTAAGGATTGGCTCTAATGAATTGTAATGGCACTCCAAAGTTTCCAAAGGAAAAGCAACTCACATTTTCTAGGAAGGTATTCTTACTACATCTTCCCGAACTTCCATCGTACAACGCATAGGCAACATTTGCTCGCCTGCAGTTCGCCATCTGATACCAATATTGCGTCCCATCGCCACTCTCATCTTCACGACATCCTTCGTCACCGGTACGAATCACGTAACTCCATCGACATCCTTAAGGAAAATTCAAAATTAGGTGCGCCTAAATGAGCATTCGACATAAGGCTAAGTTAGAAATATAAGCATTCCAACTCACCGAGATATGTGATTTTGAGGCTGCTTTTCTCGAGCCATTCTTCCCTGTTAGCAAAGGAAAACATGCTTGCTCCATTTTTATTGTTATTATGATTGCTAGTTCCGAGGACCATGCAGATGCATGGGCCAAAACATTGGCAAACACGAACAACTTGGCGGGCATCATCGCCATGGTGGAAGGATTTTATGATGCATTGCATATTGTACTTGTGTATGTAAAAGCCATGTGCGCGAAATTCTATCGCGCATGACTGTCGGGGTTAAAACCATTTAGCTTTTAATGATGTATACGGTACAAATGTACATGTATATGAATGTTGCTGAGCGATCTTTTAGCGGTCTCAGGGACAGAGTGACAAAATCTCATGATGTGTCTCACATGTTAATTTTTTTCAAAAGAGAGAGTGTAACAATTACATCTCGAAGTACAGTAAGTCGCGTACTTTCGAACTGGTCCTTTTTATAATTTCTAATATGAAGAGGGGTAGTAACAATAAGGATTGAAACTTATTATATTTTGCGTCGTCGTTCGTCGTTCTCCCTCTTCTTGAGCGAAGAGTTCCCATGTTCTGAGTAGCAATCGTATTTTCAATATTAGCCGAATGACTAATACAAGTACCGAACCCCGGTTACATAAAAAGAATCATACGAATGTAGCGAGATGAAAATTAGCGTACATGTAATACCCAACAACTAGATGAAAATTTAATTTTTGAAAAAAAATTCCCTACATGTGATACTAAAGTATACTCACAATTCACAATCACACTCGGATATGCAATCCTTTCGTCCCCTGGCCTTCTCTCATTCGAATACTTCAATATATCATTAGGGGCCTTAGCTGAATTCAGGTTTTGGCATATTAATAGAACCCATCGTATTATTTTTCACTCTCAATTTAGAAGCCAATTTTGTTCATCAACATTGGAAGAAATATTTTGTCAAAACATAGAGCCCACCGATAACTGAATATAGGTGGAATTTTTTTTAATTTAGATGTTTGATGGAATGAGTGTCGGGTAACGCTACCTCGTAATTTTACGATTACAAAAGAAGTGGCAAAGTAGATACTCCGAATTACTTGATATATCCATTGCAAACCAACATTCTTCCAAAAGCAATGATTACCAATTAGATGTATCTACCGAGAATACACGTCCTCCATCGCTTCACTATATTTTCGGTATATTCCTCCTGCGGCTTCCTCTCTTCAATCATGTGTGTCATAGGTCGAATCCGTCTTCAAACAATTCCAACTTACTTTTGAATCATCTGTCTTTATTCGGGCGAAGCAGCAATTTACGCTTTATCGTACCATTCCCACTTACAAATACGAACATTGTCTTTGAATCTGAGCTCAACAACCAACATTTTCTTACTCTTCCTTATCGTATCTATGTAGCACCTGACTTTAGCTGATTCACATTTTACGGTCATGGACTCTTGAAACACAGTTAGACATTGTTCCCGTTTTCTAAAAAGTGATGTTCAAATTCACTCTATGTAAGATCATTTACTCAATCCCTGCCATGTAAGAAAATTATTTGTCATTTAAGTCAATATTGTTATTTATTTTTACTCAAAAAATGTTATTGGAATAAAATAATTATCATAATAGCGCAATCAATGTCATACATATAAAACTTTCTCAGAAACATATGATTTTTGAACCTCATTCCCAACACGACTATGAAAAGTGCGTCAAAGTCTTCCTCCGTTTTCCAACCCCATATCTCGATCACAAATCACTCAATCGTACATACATTACATCTCACAAAAACTCAATCAATCGACTCGCTCACCAACAAACCAAGCAACCACTCAACCAACCACAGCAATGCTTTCAAATTCCAACCATAATCAAGAAGATTCCTCTATCCAAGAATTCTGTGACTCCTTTTTTCGAGATGACTTTACCGAACGAACGAAAAAGGATCTTTCGTTATCGAACATTTTCGATTTGACTCCCATTCCCTTCAACGCCACAGTGGCATCATCATCATCATTATCGTCTTCGTCAACAACACGAAATCCTTTGCCAACACCCAGCTCCACTTTCATAGCAGCTCCACCAGTAAAGAAGATGGATAAGAAAGATATCCCATCACGAAAAGTAAATCATTCCTATAAGGATTATGGCGCCTATACCCGCCACTCAGTATCGAAAATGGGCAGTAAAGTCCTTATGAATAAAAGTGGGAAGAGACTATTTCCATCCAAGTTGATGAAAATGTTGGACTGCGAATCGAGTTTCCATCATCAAGCTATTATATCCTGGTGCCCACACGGCCGTGCATTCAAGGTACGAGATACAAGTGTGTTTGAACAGGTTATTCTTCCGAGGCATTTTAAGACGAGTCAGATGCGTTCATTTCGTAAGCAATTGTCTTTGTGGGGTTTCAAGCGTATAACGAAAGGGATTGATGCTGGCTCTTATTATCATCAATGCTTTTTACGCGGCATGCCGCATTTACTCTCGATGATGACCTACCAAAAAATCAAGGGGGTTGGAAAGGCAAGCTTGCCGAATCCAAGCGAGGAGCCGAATTTTTATTTGTATCCTCTTTTGAATACATCCCGGCCATTGGATTATGCTGGAGATCCATGCTTAACAAGTAGCTCTCAAATATTCTCTTCCTATGCGCAAAATAATGAAGTGACGGACGATGAAAATGAAGAAGTCGTCGATCAACAAGAATACCTGAATGTGCTTAGGGAGATGTCTTTTCCTGGGCCATTTACAGCACCACCATGCATTCAACAGCTGATTTAGAGAAAATGTAGTTAATGTTATTTATTTGCATTAGTATAATAATAATCGCTTCGACAAAAATTCGATTTCATCCAAATAAAAATTAATGGTTTATAGTTGGCACAAAAGGATATTTCGCACTCATTTCAATCTGTAACCATGTCCACACATTATCAAGGAACATCCACATATCGGAATAGTAGAGATATTAACCTTTAAATTTATGGAGTGAACGGTTACCCAGGTTCTACCGGTAGGTCGTATCTCTCTTTGCTTTCTTCGAATCGAATCGAATC
>Ga0115008_10003019_pt1 | contig 13908 bp, 11 predicted proteins | sample FraStrMetagenome_FD_87164 | JGI IMG/M metagenome (GOLD analysis project Ga0115008, IMG submission 87164) | Marine eukaryotic phytoplankton communities from Arctic Ocean - Fram Strait ARC3M Metagenome | ecosystem: Environmental > Aquatic > Marine > Oceanic | place: Fram Strait | collected...
CATGACGAATCTGTTTGCTTGTTTTGGCTCAAAAGCGGTGAAAAATATTTCGTTTGGATCTAATACTGCCATTTTATTTTTTTATTTTATTATAAATATTTATCTTTTTAATTCTTACGCTGGGAAAGTTGCTCCAGTTGGTAATACATTGAAATCTAATATTACAAATTCAGCTGTTTTAGTTGGTTGTAAGAAAATTTGTCCTACTAACTCATTTCTGTCTATTGTTGCTGCTGTATTATTTGTATCATCCATTACCACTTTAAATGCATACAATCCTTGTCTTTGTTGTACTCCTTCTAAATACGGATTTACTACACTTAAGAAATTGTTTCTTGTAGCAATTGTATTTTGTTCAAATACTAAATTATCAGCTACCCCAGAAATAAATCCTTTAAGAGCAATTAATAATCTACGTACATTTACTCTATCTAAAGCACTAGAACGTTTTTGTAGTGTTTTCTGACCAAATACAACTACTCCAGATTGTGGGAATGTTGCAAGTGGGTTAACATTTGATTCATATAAAGTATCTCTGTTATTCGCTGTTAATCTTCTTTCAGCTCTAACTACTTGTCCTAAAGCACCTCTAGTTAATCCTGCTGGTGCAAACCATGGTTCACTTGAAGCGTCTGTAAATACATACACCCCAGGGATTACAGTTGAGGCTGGGCAAAATACTAATTCACCTGTTTGTGGATCAAGCATTTGAACCCATGGCCAATATGTTGCTGCATAACTATTGTCAAATGCAGCTGCTGCTTGGGATACTGAAGCGATTGAGCTACCATATTTTACTAAATCTAGTACTGCAATATTATCTCCTCTATTTATTGAGTTATTAATTAAAGCTGTTGTTTGAGTTGCGTGAGTTGCGTTAAGTAATCCAGGAGCACTTATTACATTATATTGGTACTCATCTACATTTCCTAATAAAGCAATTGCGTTATCATAATTACTACCAGTTAAACCTTGTGTATCAAAAGCAGCACCATCTCCTATATTATTATAGAAATTAGCAACTCTTCCAGATACTATATTGTCTCCTACTGCTCCATTAAATGAACCGGATTGGATAGCTGGTAGAGATCCTGTAAATTCAGATTTTGCTTGTCCATTATTATCGAAATAATTAGGAGTTTTCATATTTACAGACTTAACTCTTACATATCTTGATAAATTAGCATATGATCCTGATTCTTGTATAAAATAATCTGAACCTTCATTTACTAAACGTTTGCTAATATCACCGATTTGAGATGCTATATAATTTGGTTGGTACGGGTCTAATGACACATTAGTATATTGTTCTAATACCGTTTGTTGATTTGAATTATCATCACCTCTACGGATAAGTAAACTAAATGTTCCTGAACCTGTATTTACACTTGCTACTGACCAACGTATATTTTCACGTGATCCAGTTGCTAATGCCCCTTCACTTAATTCTTGGGTTCCTGTATTCATTACTGAACCTTCAGAAATGGTTTCCAATACAAAAGGTTGGTTTACATCTGCTAAATTATCTTCTTCTAATGTTATAATAGCAGTATCTGCCGTTAGATCTGCTTCAGTAATTGTAATAACAGTACTTCCAGTACCAGTACCAGCACCTATTGCACTATTAATAGCAGCTGCGGATATTGTAAAAATTGTTCCTACTTTAGCTCCTTCTCCTAATCCTGTAGCAGTTATAGTTGTAATATCAGCAGATCCATCTCCTCCTGCTGTGGTTATTGTAAAAGTTACTCCAGTTACTCCTGTTGCATTAACTCCACTTACTACAGCTTGTGTTGCTGCAGTAGCTCCTTGAGCAATTGTAAAAGTACCATCATTACCATTTGCAAATCCTAAAGTAGCTGAACCTGTTAATTCAGTTGCTACTAATGGAGAACCACCTACATTATTAGTTGAAAAGGTAATTGTATCTCCTACTTCATATCCATTTCCTGCTGCAGAAGCAGTTACTCCTGTTACTATTCCATTGTTAGTTTGAAGAGCAAATGTTGCTCCTGTTCCACTACCATTAGTAGTAAAAGTTTGTGGGGCTGCATAAACTACTACCCCAGAACCTGTAAATTCTGTTCCAGCATCTGTAACTGAAGAAAATAAAGCTGCAGCATTGGTATCTCCTGTTAATAAACCAGACCCATCTACTGTACTAATAAATGAGCTTGTCGCTGAAGTAAAGTCTTCTGGAGTTACTCTAGTAACTAATAAACTAGATCCACCACTTTGGAAATAATTATTTGCCGCTAATGAAGTTAAGTACGAATAGGCAATTGATGCACTTTGTACTGTATTACCGAAAATTGCTGAATATTCGCTAAATGAAGTAACCAAAGTAGGTACTTCAACAGGACCTAATGCTGTTGGGCCTATAATTGCAGCACCAATTTCAGCAGGTTGTTGAGTAATAAATGATTGGTCGTTTTCTCTAGCTAATACACCTGGAGATAATAATGTTTCTGCCATCTTTATATGTTATTTTTAATATTGTTTTATTATACATATTAAAGATTTTCTCAAAGAACTATTTTAATTTAATAAATTCTCCTTTTTCTAAATCAATATTACCTTCTCCATACTTTTCTTGTAATTCTCTACCTATTTTTTCTTGTTGTTGGAGTTGAGTTTGATGTTGATTTTGGAGGTTTTGCTTTTCTTTTTCAAGAAATAGTTTTTTTATTTCTATTTGTCCTAAAGCAAAAGTAATTTCATTATCTTTTAATTGAAAATCTTTTAGTTGTTGCAACTCTTCTTTTAATAACTTTGTTGTACTCATTTTTATTTTTGTTTATAAATATTACTGTTGTTCTATTCTATTATAAATATCAGTATTTAATTTAGAAGTAAGGTCTATTAACTTATCGTTATAATAATATCCTAAATTTTTTAATTCAGAAAAATATATAATAGATTGTTTATTGTTTAATTCAATTTCCTCTCCATTTACCCTTATTTTTACTAGTTTTTCTTCAAAATTATCATATATTATAACTTGATCTTTAGAAAAAAATAATTTATATTGATCATTACTTTTATTATAATTTAATACATCTGGGTTTCCTGTTTCTAATAACCCTACTATTTCTGTTTCTATTTTTGTATAATTAAAGTTAGAAATTAAATGACCCCAATATGCTTCTGCATCTAAATATAATGATTGTTTTGTTGTAGGATCTGAACTAGTATATTCTTGTTTAGATATTATACTATTAATTTTATTAGCATTTTCTTTGCTTAAAATATTAAATAAAAGGCTTGGGAATAAAGAAATATTAGTAGTTGGGTCTTTAAAATCACTACATATAAAGTCTTTTGGGTTATTAAGTGTATTTAATACTTCTTCTGTTATTTCTATATCATAATTTATAAAAGAATAATGGGAGTAATCTAAATTTTGACAAAATGTGATAGCATTTTTCTTTAAATTAAAAACAGTCCACCCATAATCATTCATTATATGTGATATTTTTTGATTTTGGATAGTTCTCCAAAATTCCATCCCTCTTTCAGGATATTTTAAAATAGGATTACTTTTATCATATACTAAATAATCTATATCATTTTGAATTGAAATGGGTAAGGGGGAGTGAGATGCTACTAATATATCAAATTTGTTTTTTATTTGATTAATCATATTATGTAACAGTTTTATTTTTTGTTCTGTATCACAATAACACACAATAATAACTAAATTTTTATTTTTCATAACATGCTATATAGTTGTTTTTATTTTTAGCTTCATCATATTTTTCAATACATTCATACTCAATATAGTTAGAAGAATTGTTACTCTTAAACCAATCTCCATTATTATCTAATAACTGATTAATAATGGGTTGTTCTGATTTATATAGTGTAAGTAATTCTTTTTTAATTTCCAAACTTTTTTTATCTAGTTTAATATTGGATTTTCCAAACACATATAATATATCTTCTAAAATAATTTTATCAATATATTCTTTAATAAAATTAAATACAGCTTTATGTTGTGGGTGTCCATATTCACCTATAGGATTATGTGTTACTATTTTTTCCCATTGTCTACTTAATAATATAGATTCAATATTATATCTTCCTGGGGGGTTATATAAATCATCTTTATGATCAAAAATTTCCCAAGAACCTACATTTAATTTTTTCATTACTTGTTCAAATTCTTTACTTCGGGTACCATTAGATTTATTAGTAAGGCAAATAACTTTATATTCTGGACCATATTTTATTAATTCCGCTCCACCAAATATTAATTCATCATCAGGATGGGCAATAACCATTAACTTAGTAGTTTGATAATCATTAAAGGCTAATTTTAAAGTTTTAGCATTTTTAGGTTTTACTGAAGGGTCAGGACCATGGATAAAGTAAGGTTGGAGAGTTAATTTATCATACATTACATCAAACCCTTGTTTTAAAAAATATGGGTTAACTAAAGTTTCATCTTCTGAACTATAATAGTTATTCCAAGTAATAGGTAAATCTAATATTTTATTTTCTTCCCATAAGATGTTATTAGCTACTCTTTCTTCAGAAAAAGCATTATCATCCGTGTAAATTTTAATTGAGTACTGATTTAGTTCTTTATTCCATTCTAAGCATTTTTTAAAAAAAGATTTACATTCTTTATTATAAAAATAAAACCCAGTTGCTATTAATTTGCTGTTAGGGTTCCGTTTTAAATTTTTTATAGCAGCTAATTCATTACCATATTTTCCTTCTAATTTAATATCCTTATGGTACCTCCATTGATTAATATCTTCATGAAAATATTTCATAAATAAAGGATAATCTTTTAAATTAGATAAGTATTGTAGTGAAGTATCTATATGTTCAGTTACAAATGCATCACCATCTATCCATGCAAAATTATCATAGTTTTCTTCTAATGAATCTAAACTTGCTAGATATTTAGCAAAATATATAGAATAATCTTTACTAAATAAATCTGGTTCATGGGTAGAATTTATAGTTGGTTTTGGATTGTAATTAATTCTTTTATTTATTACATTAGGTAAATCAATTGTAGAATCACAATTAAAGCTATATACTATAAGTTTATATTCAGAATATTTTAATAAACTTTTAGCTAATACTTCTATCATAGGTAAATAACTTTCATTACCTCCTGTTATCCATGTAAATTTAAAGTTTTTTTTTGGTTCTAATATTTTTAATACTTTATTATATACTACATCTGTAGTTATTGATTTTTGACATATATGTTGGTTTTGGGTTCCCTCATTTTCAGGGCACCAGTCCCAATTACCTGGATCAAATACATGCTTAGGACTAACCCAACAATTATTACATACAGAGTTATTTTCTATCTTAGTTAAATTATGAGTAAATTCAAACCCATGAGGAATAAAATTATTAATCATAACTGTATGTTTATCTAATACCCAATTAAGCCAAGATAAACCAGAACCTAATCCTATAAACAAATCAGCATGGTATAAATAGTTTAATGTATCTTCCCATTTTAAATTCTTTTTATCTATTATATTTGTTCCTTTAAAACCTTCTTTTGATATATTAACTACTTTATATCCTTTACTTTGTAATTTTTTAGATAATAATCTAAAATTTTCATAAGGCCATTCTTTTAACCCTGATGTTGCTCTAGGAGCAATACAAATATATTTACCTTTGATAGGTCTTTTTTTAGGAGTAAAATCTATACCATAGTGTATCTCTTTATAAGGTAAACCTAAAATATCTGTAGCTGCCTGGATAAGGGGGATAGTATTTACTTGTGTTTTATGGTGGTTAAAATTTTTCCAATCTCCCTCACTACTTTTAAACCATCCTATTTGATATACAGCATAAGCATTATATGGATCCCCTGGTTTTATAAACTTAATATCTTTATATTCTGGGAGATTTTTAAACCATTCATTGTGGAATGTACTGACTATTACTTTACATTTATGTTTTTTATAAAATTCAAGTACTTGTGGAGTCCATGCTAAAGTATCCCCTAAAGCCTTTGATTCAAAGTTAATTTTAACTATTTTATCTTTTAAATCAAAAGTATGTACAATTTCTCCATTTATTTTTATAATCCATGGAATAAAATAAGATTTATTACATTTAGTCCACATATTATTGGTAATAGTAGAAGAATGTATAACTTTATTAGTAGAACTATCTATAAACTCAATAAAATATTTTTCCTTATTGTGTCCCTTAATTTCAACTTTAGGACCTAAATCAAAACTAATTTCTACTTTATTTTGGGGGAGTTGGGTTAAAAAACTAGATATTTCTTTACTTGCTATTTTAGCAGCATTTTCCCAAGTAAATTTTTCTCTAATAATTTCAGATTCTTTTAATGATTTCTTTTTATGTTTTTTATAATTAACATAAGCATCTCTCATTTGTTGTTTTAAATGATCAAAATCAGGTTCATAAAATTCACCTGCCAAAAAAGATTGTGAAAAACTACTATATTCACCCCTTTTAGCTTCAGACATAGATTTTATAGAAACAGGTAACCCCATCCCTTTTGCAAATTCTAATTGAGCACTACAATCTGAGTATATAGAAGGAGTACCACAGGCCATAGCTTCAATTAAAGGTAAATTCCATCCTTCTGCCCTAGCACAAGATAAAAATACATGACCTTTTTGAAGATATTTTACATATTCTTCTCGAGTAGGAAAGTGTTTTATTTTTAATCTTGGATCTTCTAAATTATAGTTTTTAAGCCTATTTTCTGTTGTATCAAACCCATCTTTAGCAAAACTATTATCTATAGATAAAACTAAATCTACAGGTTCATCTTCATGAAATTCTTCTAAAAAGGATTCTATAATTTCTTTAGTTGATTTTCTATAATCCCACCTACCAAACATAACAAATTTAAATCTACCATCTTCATATTCAGGAAGGGTTGATTCCGGGTTTGGGTGAAATATTTTTCCATCAACTGCTTCAGGTATAACTTTAACTTTTTCAGGTTCCATACCTTGTTCTATAGTACAATCCCTTTGCCAATTAGAAGCAACCCACACTTGATCATATTCCTTTAGTTTATTAAAAAAGTCATCTGGTTGTCTAGTTGATTCCCATACGTTATATGCTATTTTAGGACCATCATAATTTTGGTAGTAAAAATGATGAGCGGTTTCATTTAAAACAATATTTACATTATGATCAATATTTTGACCATATGATGAATACATAGGATGGTGTTTTAAAGTTCTTTTTTCATCCCATAATGATTGTTCACATAATAGTTGTTTATCTAAAGAATCTAAGTATTTTTCATTATTATGCGGTTCTTCACTATGACCATCCCAAGATTTACCTACAGTATAGTTTCTAACTTTTAAGGGGTGTAATTTAGATAATTCTCTATAAAAAAACCTAGTATGGTTAGCATACCCTGTAGTTCCTATATAACTACCATGAGCAAATATTTTAGGTGTTTTATTCATTTAATATTTTATAACTATGGTTAACCTTTAATAACCTTAATATACATAACTATTTAGCAAAATCCACATTATTCTTCCCTAGTTTGCCCATCAGATAAAGTTCTTATTCCTTGGGTAAAGGTATCAACGTTGCTTGTAGTTTCAAAATTAATTGTAACTTTGGATTTTGAATTCCATTTTTGTATAGAATTCATTTCTTTTTGAATAGTATCAGGAATAATATAACCTCTTAATTGTATATTAAAAGTACCTTTTACTAATCTATCCATACCCTGTGTTAAAGAAGTTTCAGTGGAAAATGTATCAATAAAAGCTCTAAATTTAAATCTCTCTGGGTTGCCCCAATAAGCATCAGAAGCATATTCGCAAGCTTCAATAATCTTATTTAATTGTTCCATGTAGTAAGTTTGAACTATTACACTATATTCTAATGTCACAAAATCTGGCATAGCTACAGCATAATGTTCTTTTACTGGTTTTTTATTATTTAGTACAGAAAAATTATTATAAAAATTATCAGGACTATACCTTTTTTGAAAAGAACCATACAAATTTACTCCATTAGCATCTAATTTATTGGATACTGTTCTGTCTTTTGTTAATGTATTTCTTTTTAAAACAATTATTGGTAACATTATTGCACCACTTTTATCTCTATAATACCCGTCACGTTGGAAGGATTTCCATCTTTCAGGAGAACCATATATTATAGGAACATTTCTTCTTTCTCCATTTTGAAATACAAAGGGTTTTATAACATTTTTAAAGTAATAAAATACTGCTTCATCTAAATCTTGAATTCCAATAGAAAAGGGTTTAGTAGAATCATCTTTAAAACTTAGTTTAGTTGATCTATTAAAATCTATTCCTGTTTGGGATTCATTAGGATTAATGCGTGCATTGGGATTACCCCTTTCAGTATCAAACGCTTTTTGTTGTTCAACACTTAATTGTCTTTGGGTTTTAGGAATTGGTTTTCTAATTTTACTCATTACATTCTTTCTATATAAGGTGAAATAGCTACTTTATCTGCTGGTATATAATAGGTTGAAACTAATATAGATAAATTATTACCAAATTTTTCCAATCCAGGATTGAGTGGGTTTACGTTATTTGGATAATCTGGGTTCTTTCCTCCCCAATATTGGTTTGATATTGTACTTTGAACTCCATAATATCTTTCTTGGTATAATACTATATCTCCTACTTCTGGGACTACATCAGCATCAACAAGGTCATCTCTAAAAAAATAAAAATCAATTGGTTGATTAAATTGAATACCTTCTTCATTTTCAACATAAACTTGGTTTTGTCTACTTATTAACACATTAAATAAAAAGGGACCATTATAAAATTTAGAACCCGCAGCTTCACCATAGATGTTTACTTTAGTTTCTTCTAATTTAAACTGATACAATGAACATTGTTGGGTAATAATATTACCCATCAATTCTCTATTTAATTTTCTTACTAGAGAGACATCTCTCTGTCCTGTAAACATTGCCATATTATCCTATAAAAATTGTCCAAGGGACTTGTTGTAATTCTACCATTTTAGATTCTGATTCTTGAGCTTTTCTTTGTAATAAAGCAGCTCTAGAAGTTTCATCTAGATATGTTCTTAATCTTTCTAACAGTGCTGTTTTTTCTGCAGTTGCTGCTGATATTAGATCTCCTTGGTTTAAATTAACTTCAGCATTAGGAATTGGAATACTTGAATATTTACCCCTTATATACCCTAACATTTCTTTAGATATGGCTAATGTCATCTCAAATATCCATTGTCTACCAATAGAATTTATTAAACTATATTTTGGGTTTTTAAAATTAGCATTACCTACATTATTAACTTTATCTTCAGCACATTTTACAACGCTTGTAGAGCGTTCATTATTAAAAATATATTGAAACCATATTTTACCATTTTGTTCAGGGACTGGGAATACTTTAAGATCATTACCATGCATTTCAAAACTATAGTTTGACCATCTAACCATTTGATTCATTTCAATAGATTGGATAACTTGCATATCATAACTTAGTGGCATCATTAAGAAACCCATATTACCACCAAATCCTCCAACACCTACTAACCCAGCAGCTATTGCTCCCCCAAACCCAAATCCAGTATAAGGATCTAAATATTGAGAAGATGCAGGAATTGGTTCTTGGTAAAATACTCTTTTTATTTCAATGCCCTCTGAATAAGCTGAACCTGTAAATCCACTAGCAGTCATAAAGGTTTCAAAACTATAATTTTGTTGTCCTTTAACTAAATCAAAAGAACCAGAATACCAAGGAATTGTACCTCCTACTCCTGCTTCATCCGCATATTGTTCAGTTAATCTAACAATAGATTGGAAACTTGGGGTAATGATTGTTTCATTTAAATCTTCAAATATAGAAATACCTTCTAAATCTAAAAAATTATCTCTAATTATATAGGCCCATATTTCATTTCCATACATAGTTACAGCTTCTTCAAAAGCTGTATAAAAAGATCCTGATTGTAATTCTATGTCAACTAATGGGTAACCTAATCTGTTTGCACAAAAAATAGCTACTTTATCTGCATCTTTTCTAAATTCAGCGTCATTGTCATAAAAACCAAAAGGAGTTTCTCCGGGTGCAAATGAACTTGAACCAGCCCAAATAGGTATATTCATAATCTATATTTTATTATAAATATGAAAAAAAAGGACTCAATATGAGCCCTTAATTTTTTTTATGTATCTTTAATATTATCCTTGAGATACTTTAATAACATAGTTAGCTGATGCATCTACCCATAAAGCTCCGGCTACTGCAGGATCTACGGATGGTAAATTAGTTACGCGAATTGGAGTTGAAAATCCACCTGAACTAGTAACATCTACTGCGTACCCACCTATATTATCATAATCAATATCAATTGAAGATGCGGATACATTGTTTTCTATAATTAAAGAGCCTGTGATTGAGTGTGATCCTGTAAAGTATCTAAAATTATCATCTAGTTCGTCAATTGTTAATGCTGAACCTTTTACTGATCTATAAGTTAATGCCATTTTTATTTAATTTAATTTTATTATAAATATTAAGAAGAAGCTACAAAGTATTCTATTTGAACATCTTCAGTATCTGCTTTTGCTTTTATTGATGTTAATGAGGCAAAACCACCAATATATTGTTCATCAACATATCCTTCTACAACATAATCATAGTAATTATTACTATCAAACTGTCCATTAGAAAATACCATTGATTTACCTGGGTCTAGTTTAAATAAACCATCATCACCTGAACCAAAATCAGTTGTATTTGGGTTTTGAGCATTTGGGCTATCTTGGATTAAATAAAGAGAAACAAAATTAGATGAACATAAATTAGTAAATCTCATATATTTAACTGTATCTCTTACAAAGGATCCTGCTGTTTGTTGTTCTTCAGAATCAACAAATCTTAAGATTTCAACTCCACTACTACTGAATGTAGTTGAAATTGTATCTACTCTTCTTACTGTTTGGTTTATACCAGGTATTGTAACTTCATTAATACAAACTTCTTCGTTTTTATTTGGTAAAGTTATACTTTCTTGTATAAGGACTTTTAAGGATCCACTAGTTACACATGCTGCCATTTTATTATTTTATTATAAATATGTTATGAGTTTTTACTATTATAACTATATGAACCAGAAGTAGTAATTGATATTCCTTTATCAATTGCTTCTTGATAGTATTCTAATAAATCTTCAACTATTTCGTTTCTATGGTTTGTAGTTAAGGTAATAGCTTCTAAATTTTTAATCTTTCTAGCAGCGGCATATAAAAATTTAAATCCAGAATCTGATTTTTTCTTTAAGTCTGTTTGTTGGGCATCACCACATACCATCATTTTACTTCTTAAACCTAAACGTGATGTAATCATTTCCATTTGTTCATGAGTAACATTTTGTGCTTCATCAACAATAATCATTGAATCTAAAAATGTTCTACCTCTCATAAACGATACGGGTACTATTTCTATTTTACCATCTTCAATAAGTTTTTCAACTTTAGCTTTATCATATAATTGAAAAAAATTTTGGTAAATTGGTTGAACCCATGGATCCATTTTTTCTCTTAAATCACCAGGTAAAAAACCTATTTCTTCTTTTGATACCGTAGGTCTGGTTATTATAATTTTATCATATTGTCTTCGTAATAATCCGTCTAGAGCAACATTACATGCTAATAGTGTTTTTCCACTACCCGCACTACCACCTAAAAGTGTGACTGTGTTTTCAAGTATAGTTGCTTTTGCTTCTTTTTGTTCGTCATTAAGTTGGAGTTTGAACTTAATTGGGTTTTTAGGAATTCTCTTAGGTCGATATACATCGTCCGTATGGTGTTTACTTGCCATAAATTCTTTAGATTAAGGGTTATGTTATCAGTGAATGCAACGGTTGTAAATACGTTAAAAAACAGTAAATTATTGATATAGCTATATAGAGAGATAAATATAGTTTTGGTATAACGCATTTTATTATAAATATGAAAAGTAAAAAAAAACCCGGCCTAAGCCGGGTTAATTTTACTAAGTAAGATTAAATCTATCTACTATAGAGTATCTAAACCATTTACTGAGATTTTACCATAGAATTCAGGACGTACCATTTTCTTAGCATAACGAGTCATCAATCCTTTACGTGGAGTAAATGTTTCTGGATCGTATACTAGTGGAGTCATGATTAATGGAATATATGGAGCAAATACAGCACCCGTTTCTAAGAACTGAGCACCTCTAAATCCTAATAGGATTTGGTTTTCAGTCATATATGGGTTTTTGTATACTTTATATCTCCCGTTAAAAGCACCTACTTTTTGTACACCAAAGGCGTAAGTAGCTGCACTTACATCTCCATCTGCATCAGCAGCATATCCAGGAATTGATTCTAGGATAGTACCGATTGTTGGAGAAATTACCATAAAGTTAGCACCACCACGTAGAGTTTTCTGGTGAATGATGTTACTTAATTTTTGGATTTTAGTTCCTAATGTTTGGAACCATTGTCCTTGTGAATTGTAGAATCCTAGATCTGTAAATGTTCCATTACCTGTTCCTGTAATAGATACATTGTTTTGTGCAGACCATACTTCTGTTCCAGCAGCAGCGCTTTCCATTAACATATCTAAAATTTCTAAGTCAATTTCTAATGAAATGTACTCACTTAAAATAGAAGTTAATTCAGCTTCAGCATCTAGTGCATGGTATGCATTTAAATCTTGTGCGAATTCTGGTGTCCATACTGCTTTCAATTTTCTAGTTTTAGCAACGATTGCAGATGATTGCATCTGTACATTGATTTCTGGAATTACAATTGGAGTATTTTGACCATTCAAGTTATTATTACCATCTTCGAAATCACCTCTTTCATTGTCCAATGGAGCTAATGAATAAGATAAAGCAGAATCAGTTCCTGGTACTATACTAAATGCTGGTACGATAAATTCTAGATCTGCACCGTTAGAAGCAAATTTAGTAAATTGTGGGTACTGAGCAGAGATAGCTGGAGCGTTTGCACCAATTAGGTAGAAACTTTTTAGTGCTTCTTGATCGAAATTAGCATCGATAGAAGAAGTTAATACTGTTATTTTTGCAACACCAGTAATATCTTGAGGTCCTGCAGCTACAGATCCTGTAAAATCAGAATCAAAAAATACATCTGCATTAGTAGCAGATCCTGAACTAATAGCAGCATTTGCTAATACAGAAGAAGTTAAGTTAATTGAATAACCATATCTTCCTGCACCGTAAAGACCACCTGCATTAGTGTTTCCGAATGGAGCAGTTGATGGGTTAGTTCCAGCATTTCCGTATAGAGACTCACTAGCTCCAAAAGGGGCTTTATTAGTTCCATATTGGAAATCTAGATAAAATACAAGACCAGAAGGTAAGTTCATTGGTTGAACGCTAACGAATTCTTTCGCTGCAATCTGTCCAAATACTTTTCTTACTAATGGTAAAGCAACACCTGCCCATTGAGCACCTGTTCCTGCTGTAAAAGTACCAGAACCTGCACCACCACCGGTGTTAGATTCTTCTACTACAAGTTGTTTAGCTTGGTTTTCAAGGATAATACCCATATTGGATTTATTTGATCCTTCTAAACCTTCTAATAAACCTGTTTTTTCCCATTTGTTTGCCAATTTGGCCGCATCACTCTGTACTGAGTGGTATGGGTTTGCGCTTTCTAAAAGAGTATTTAAGCTCATTTTTTTAAATTTTTAAGGTTAATTAAATTAATTGTTTTTTTAAATTAAACCAGCTAGTTTACGCATTCTGTTGTAAACATCATTTGATTCAATTATTGGTTGTTTTTTAGCTTCAGTTATTGTTCCAGTTGCTTTAGATGCAGCACCTTTTGGTCTTGCAATAGCTTCTGTTTTTGATACTAAACCTTCGTTTAATGTTTCAAAAATAACTTTAGCTTCTTTTA
>Ga0115008_10003021_pt1 | contig 13904 bp, 18 predicted proteins | sample FraStrMetagenome_FD_87164 | JGI IMG/M metagenome (GOLD analysis project Ga0115008, IMG submission 87164) | Marine eukaryotic phytoplankton communities from Arctic Ocean - Fram Strait ARC3M Metagenome | ecosystem: Environmental > Aquatic > Marine > Oceanic | place: Fram Strait | collected...
AGAGGAATACCAGCCCAATTGAGCTCTGGTCGGGTCTGGATATGCAAGTGATACAGACATTTTTTAGCAGCGTCATTTTCTGCATCTTCCTTCGATCGTCCACGGCCGATAACAGTTATGACAGGGCGAGTGAATGTTTTCAGGATGCATTGATAAACGTTTCTGCTATATGGTCGATTCAGATTAGGCTGCTGATCGGCTATTTGGTATGATTTTTGTTCATCCTCATCAGCGCTAAAGTTATTGTTAAATATGCAAGTTTATAAGAAGGTAGTACCTTTCTGGAAGATCAATTTTAGTTTTGAGTTTTAATTTAGGCCAAAGTAGCACAAAATTAAACTCGACATCTTTACGGTTTTGTATTTCCTTTAGTTTCGTCATCGGTGTGGGGACATAATTCCTAAGGTCATCATTTCAATAAGAGCGCGTTGAACCACGAAAGTGAATTCTCACATAACGTCATAAAAGAGTCACTCAGACTCTGACATGATCTCAGTATGATAATGGCCGCGTTTAATCTAACAACAATTGTACGGTATTTACCTTGTGTCATTGTCGTCTGTTTTCAAATCCTCAAATTCACCGTCTCTTATTTCAATAAAGCGATCGCAGCTATTTCTGACGCCATGGCAAAAGAGAATCTCGTCGAATTCGGGCTTTAGGTTTCCATCATCAACTGCTACTGCCTGTTTATTCTTCGAGTCTCGGTTTTTGCGCTCCTCATCAATTGCATCTAGAATTATCTGGGCGCAGTTTCGCTCTGCTTGACTTTTTGACGGTGACCAGGCCACATGAACTTTTCCCTAAAGAGAGGGTAAAAATAATTATTTAGGATGGCCTAAATACCCGTAAACAATTAAAAGAGTTTGTGCTGACGTCTTTAAACTTGTAATGGAAACGGTAAACGCCTCTTGTTTGGTCAAATCCAGTCTTGAAGTGCTCGCCCTCGATCATTCTTCTGCTCTGGAAAAACTTCTTCAGCTCAACTTTTGCGTTTCCCCTATCCAAATTATATGGATCTCTCGGTAGAACAATTGATTCAAGAGCGTCGTGTTCCTCTAAAAACCTCAGAATATGTTCCCCAAAGATGGTTAACAGCTTTTTCTCATCCTTTTCTTTGAAATCTCTGAAGTCTTTCTTCCGCTTCTCATACTCTGCAAGTTCTTCATACTCTCCTTTGCAATTTTTATGCAACTTGAATTTCAATTGTCTTATTCCGTCCTTTTCTTCGCTGATATTAAGGTCATAGTGCCACCCGTGCTTATCGTCTTTATCCTTTCGTCTGAGCAAGGGTGGTGAATGGCTATTGCACCACTCTTCCCATAGCTTGTACGGTTCCTTCTTCCAATAATCTTCATCCATCTAAATTTCTGTAAGAAACGAATGATTTGTTACGAATCCTCATCAAGAATCCAGACAACCACCTTGAAACAGGATGACCCAAATTTGCCCGTACTAAATTGTCAATCGCTTCACATGATCATAATTCCAGTATCAACACGCAAGCGGATGCATTAAAATAATTGCTTTAGCAACTATCATGTTTACTTATTCATAATGAATATTAGGAGAAACGCAAATATGTAGGCTCTTATTCAAGCGAGCAAACAAATCATTGTGCGGAAAGTGAATAGTTTACGTAAATCATATACGTCACGACGTTATCAGCTTCTCTCGCGCGCTACTCGTAAAATTTACTCGTAAAATTAAGACCTTATATAAGTCTGGTCAACTTCAATTTCGATCACAATATCTGTAAAAGAAAAATCAAATAAAATGAAACTTTTTTCTTCCACTTTAGTCGTCTCCGTTCTCGGACACGGTCGAATGCTCGAGCCTCCAGGACGCAGCAGCTACCTTCGAATCGACGATCCTCAAATCGACATGTCGAACGTAACCCCAAACTACAACGACAATCAGCTATTTTGTGGTGGCTTCTCCCATCAAGTTGCAAACAATTACAAATGCGGAGTTTGTGGAGACAGCTACCTCCAAGCTCGACCAAGAGACAACGAATGGGGTGGAAAATATGGATCTTCAGGACTGATACCACGAACATACGAATCTTCGGAGGAAATCCCTATTGCGATCCAGCTAACAGCTCATCATAAAGGCTTCTTCCAGTTTAAAATATGCGAAATGACGCCGGATATGGCAACTGAAGACGAAGACTGTTTTAACAGTTCTGATTCGATTATGGAGCTCGCAGACGGTTCGACAATCTGGGACGTTAACAACGGATCCACTGGAATTTTTAACGGGAAGATCAGACTTCCAGATGATCTTTCTTGTGAGCACTGTGTGATTCAGTGGCGATATCATACTGGAAACTCATGGGGATGTGATAAGACTGGTAAATGTGGACTTGGACTTGGCCAGCAGGAGGAGTTTTATGGATGTGCCGATGTTAAGATAGTTGGGAGGAGTGGTCCTCGCCCTAGTTCAACGGTCTCTTCACCGATTTCATCTTCGACTGTGCAGAGCTCTACATCGTCCCAGACGAGCGAGGCGACCACAACAACAAAGCTTAGCTCAACAACGAAACCAACAACATCGACTCCAACTACAAAACAAACAACAACTACCAAATTAACTGTAACGACTACATCCACCTCCACCAACGATAACTGTGATCCAGCTAACTACTGTTCAAGTTCTTCGGTCTCTGCTGGACTCCACAAGCACTGTTCTGACTGTTCAAAATTCATCCAATGCGCTAATTCCATAACTTACATCAAGAGCTGTCCAAGCGGATTGATGTTCAACGATGACTTGAAGACATGTGACTGGGCATACAATGTCACCTGCTGATGATAGAGTTCAAATTTGACTACTGCACACACCACTTGTGAAAATTACCATCTGTGACACTGAAAACCTGTATAAGCATATTTCTACTGCACAATTTAACTCGCACAAGTTATGAAACTTTTTTCGTGTGTATTTGCTTCAGCATTGGGCCATGGACGAATCCTTGAGCCACCGGGAAGATCGAGCTACAGACTTTTAAGTAATTAAGACAAAGGATTTTTGATTAAATAATGATTCAAGCTGATGACCCAAATATCGATCAGTCCCTTATAGTCCCCAACTGGAATGACAATCAGCTCTTTTGCGGGGGTTTCCAGACTCAAGTTTCTAACGGATATAAATGTGGAATTTGTGGCGACGATTACACCCAGCCACGTCCGAGAGATAACGAATGGAACGGACGATTTGGAAGCTCTGGAATTATCCCGAGAACTTTCTACCAGGGCGATGTGATCGATCTTCATCTCGAAATAACTGCCCACCACCAGGGCTTTTTTGAATTTAAGATCTGCAAAATGGAGCCATCTGATTTTACAGAGAATGTGGTCTGTTTTGACAGTGATGAAAGCGTAATGACATTGGAAGATGGAAAGCAACAGTGGGATGTTACTGGCGGGAGTACAGGACACTACTATGGAAAAGTGCGACTTCCTGAACATCTCTCTTGCGATCACTGTGTCATTCAGTGGAGATATCACGCTGGGAATACTTGGGCGTGTGACGAAAATGGAAACTGTGGAACAGGTTCAAATGTAAAAAATATTTTTTTAAGATTGTTCAAAATCAGGTGTGGGCCCACAAGAAGAGTTCTACGGATGCTCTGATATCTCCATTCGACCAAAATTCACAACGATAACAGAAACCTCAACAACTACTCGCTCTTCTACAAAGCCCACAACCACCCAGACAACCAAAACTCACTTTACCACAACTACCCCGAAAGAAACAACAAGCTCACCTTCACATGATCTTGAAAATTTCTGTCTCGATAAAGCCAACGGATTCTACTCTCATCCCGAGTCGTGCTACATGTATATCGACTGCTTTAATGGCAACGCAGTGATCAAAAGCTGCCCAACTGGATTAGCCTGGAACTCGGATAAAAACTACTGCGATCGGGAGCAAAATGTCCCTGCGTGTTTCAATTGAATAAAAAGTACTTACGACTTCAGTTTTTCTCTTGAAATGCTCGCACAGCGATCTTTATTTAATCTTAAAATTTAAGTTTTTCGTTATTTGTTGTATAATTTAAATTTGTATAATTTGACAGGATCGATGAGGTATTCAAAATCGCTTGAAAAGGCTTAAGTACATTAAGTCTACGAATAGACAATACAGACCCTCTCAGACGGCCCAATTTTGTCAAATGATAAATGATAAGTGATAACTGTTCAGCTCATCATTATAAATATCAGTCTATTTACCAAAATTAATCATGGCAGCAAAATGGTGGTATTAAAATTAGAAGGTGAAGAAGTGAGAAGTATTTTTCGACACGAGATAAAAAAGCAAAAATATTTATATATAAATAGCATATTTCCTATTTCATAAAGAATATTATTTTTCACCACTTCCATCGCTTGACGTCTCGAATAAATCCCTTCGAATTTGAAGCCTGCTCCATAGCGTAAGTGATTCCATAAGCAGCCGTTGCGAAAAATCCGACGCGGCCCATGCCAGTCATAAAGTTTAGCGATTTTGGCACGGTGCTTCCTTCTGCGCGGTAACGGTTCAATATTTTATTTTCCAATAACTGATTCAGCTAAAAATTTCAGTGAGAGCAATTCAAGATGGCTGATTTTTTACCTGCCAGAATCTGGGGCCTTTATTATTATTATTTCTTAGCCATTCTTGTTCTTGCTTTAACAAACTCTGTCTTGTTCGCTAAAAAAATTATTTGTTTACTTTTCAATTTTTGTCATTTCAGTATCGCTTATTTACATTCATATCTTTATGCCAAAATGGAGAAAGGCCGAATACAGCTCCACCGAAAGCCGAGCCAAATTTCGGATCTACGGGAATCTGCTTGTCCAAAAATGCCCAACCAAGTGATGTTACAAAGGCTGAAAATGTAAAAAACATAAAATCGAAAAAAATGGTCTACCAAATGTGCCAGCTTTTGCGGACCAATCTCTGCAATTTGAAACAACGGCGGTTATACTTTCGGAACGTTTGATCGGATGCCTGAGTGATTTTAGCGTGAGAAAGCTTCTGTTATGGAGAATTCGTGTAGCGCTGAGAACGCCAAAAGCGCCTCCAACTAGACCGCCTGATCCAACCATATTGAAAATGTGTCCTGTTCGTTCACGCGGTTTGTTGTCTTCCTGAAAAAAGAATGCATCTTGCTGATTTTTAAATGACTTACGCCCATGTACATCCAATCATCATCGTCTTGATCGAGAGCTGTGGTCAAAAATTCCGGGTTGATTGTTTTGTATGGATTGAACGATCCCTGCTTGCCTGTTGGGTTGATCTTTGTGAGTCCGCTCAGCGCGTCCATTTCATCGTCAGACAATTCTGCCGCCGGCAACTGACTCTTTTTCCCCAACAAATCCATACTTAAGAATGCTGGCTCGTTTTCGTGTTTTTCAAAAATGTTTATTTTCAAGACTTTATTTTGCAGAACGTGAACTCAGGAGTAATAAATAATTTTGTTTTTCGAAAAATAACGGACTGTAGGGATTTATTTGTTCTGCTGAGCGGCGAAGAGGAACGACTTGGGCATGATGCTTGGATGAATCCACTCGGTGTTGTGAGCTTAGATAATATATAAAAAGTGAATTTAGACAAAAGGGTACCTCGGAGTGCCATTTGCATGTCTCGACCGTACTGATGATTTTCAACAGTGTATTCGAAGCCTTGGAAAGCCCCACATGGAGGCTTTTTGGTTCCAGAATTGGACCAGTTCAAAGGCCACCACCAGAGACCACCAGAGAGCGCACCTTTGTGACTAAAAAGACGCTCAGGCGCTATAAAAAAAAGTTGACTTACGTTCCGGCCTCGTCAGTGTACATCTTGCCCATGTAGCCGAGATAGAAAGTACCGAGCCAAACGCCAAAAGTAGGAATAGTTTCAACCCACATATCTAAATCTCAAAATTACAGGATGATCTGATAGAACAAATAAATTTATTTCCGGACTCGAAAAGTTATCCGTATAGTGTTTTGATTGAAGTGGTAGCGTAAAGTGTACGGGGAAACAAAAAATTTAAGGCAAGAAAAAAACAAAACTAAAAACTCAAATTTAAATGTAAAGTTGATGAAGGAAAATATGAATAGAAATCGTTGAAAACATAAAATAATCCATGGACACCCGCCGGGGGGCACTACAGTGTGTCTTGTGCGAAAAAGAGATGTATGGGCGAAAGCAAATTATGTTATTTTTTGGAAAAGTTATGCTTTTAAACCTTTTATTCAAACTTGTTGTTGAAAATATGAATTGTAGAAAAAGTGATAATTTAACTAGACCGTAACGGTTGTCAATGACGATTTTGACAAAATTCTAGCCGACAGAAATTCTGTAAACATAAAATAGTAAACTCTAACAAGTTGGATTTTATTTTGGAAAAATGGCGCGTCATGTCATATCACGTCATGGAGAGATAGGCCAGATGTCTTTGTTGGAGCACAGAAATTTTATCATTAGGATAAGCAAGTTCATACTAGTAAAGTAAAATTGTTTGGAAACGGCACAGAATTTTTAAACAGCAGAACACATTGGTATATAAAAATCGAAAAAAAGATTGGGAATAACTTTGTTGAGAAAACACTGATAATGAAAACCAGGAGATATATATCAACGGTTGCCGCGAATGAACTGTTTTAGAAGCATTGACGTGCTTCCGTTAAACTCTGACTTTGGCAGCGCCGGCCACGAGTTACTAGTTGTCCACTGTGAGTTCATAAAGTGCGGCGGCGTCGTTGGATAAGCAGCATTCACCGTCTTCGCATCGCGAATATTTCGTTGGTAGAACTCGCGCGCCAGGTCGCGTCGCTGACTTTCACTTGTTTTAAGGAATGTCGTCGGGTTAGAGCAGATAACGTCGAACATACTACATAAAGAATCGGTTTATTGAACTTAAATATTACATATTTACGTTAAGTTCTTGCCACCAAACTCAACCGGGCCCATGAGATCGGCTCCGGCGTAAATCAACATTTGTGTTATCCTCACTTTTCTCTTACTCGCTGCGATATAAACCGGTGGCTTTTTAATGGTTCGATAATACTCCTCATTGTTTTCAACCGCTTCAAAAATAAACTCAAGTAAATAAACCTAAGGGCATCTCAAAATTCTAAGAACCATTCCAGATTATATTTTGCCGTTACTCCATTAACATCAAGGCCGAAGACTTTAATGTATTTATGAACGAGTTCGACTTGATTCATTTCTACAGCTTTTTGGAGTGGTGTCATTATGCCAGAGCATATATCACTCGGAGTCAAATCTTGCTTGATGATGTTGCGCTCCCGCAACACGTTGTTGTAGTATCGCAGAGCGCGTTGAAGTCCTTCAAGCGTCTTGAAACTGCTTTTTAATCAGAAAAGGGTTTGTCTGCATACCTCTAGTTCATGCAAAAAATACTCGAGTGCGAATTGATAATGAGGATAAAACTTATGAATTGCTTCGTGCGACTCTGTGTGGTGCTTGAGAGCAGTTTGGCCCTTTGGAACATGTTGAGAGTACTGATCAGTGAATGTGTAGAAGCTCGAAGTGTGAAACTCGCGGAAAAGATATTTGATAACGTCTTCGTGGCCAAAGTCTAGTGCAAGACAGAGAATGTCTTTGTTGACCACTTTACCGTCCACGTTGTCAAGATAGATTGGCGTTACAAGACCAGTCTTACAAAGTATGTACTGATACTCGAAAAGAATTCAAAACGTACCTCACTCAGTATATGGTCATCGTCGAACTTCCACCCTTTCCTCACCATAACATAAGCCAGCTGATTGAGTACCTTGTCGGCAAGATGAGCTGGAAAAGAAGGCCCATCGGTGGTAACAGGATTGAAGTTATTTGCTCCGTTTTCGCGGAGATATCTTGTAATATTGTGGGATATTGCGTTTTGGATGCTTTTCTTGGAGTGAACAAAGGGATTTGGCAGGAAGAAGTCGAGAATATTGATTTCATGCCACTAAAAATACATTTTTTGCTCAAAATAACTAAATATGATTACCGCTATTCTTCGAGTAAAAAGATAGTGGAAAAGCTCATCAACTTCATCAACAAAAGGGCACTTTTCACCCAAAAGAGGATCATTCAATGTTGGCAGCCATTGTCTGAGAAAGTCATCGTTGATGGGCTCTTTGAACATTTGCACGGATCGCTTGAATGCAGCCAGCTGCTTCCGCAAATCCTCGAGTTGGTTTTTAAATACTTTCTTTAGTTCATCGGGCTTAATTTGATGTTTTTTTTTTCTGGGAATTGCAATATGTAGACACCTTTAGTAAATTATCTCTGACGATTTTTGTCATGTTATTTCTCTTATCAACGGAGTTTCTGTCTAGTTGTTGAAGTCGGTCGACGACGCGCTGACGAATGGAGCTTCCGCCTCGCCACTGCTCCGTCAAGTTTAACGCGTCTGCCATTTCCGCGATTGTATTCAAAACGAGCCTTTTGTCTTCGAGCAACTAGGATGGAAAGAATTAGGGGATGAAACATTTATTCATTTGCATCCTCATGCAGACGGATAATTTATTAATTCGAAAGAATGTCGATATGACTCATCAAATGAATGGAGGTCTCTAGAACGTACCTGGCGGACAACATCAAACTTGGACTCGGGCTGGAATGCAAGCCTCACGCTTTTGATCATGGGGGTCGACTGGAAGTACTCAAACTTGGATTGGAGCTTGTCATACTTAACGTTTCGGAACACTTCCTGTTGCCCATCTGGTAAGCGGACTTCCAGGTCAACCATCGAGCTGCCGATTCGAGAGAGCGAGTGAACGCGCAACGGAGACTCTCGGAGATTAGAATGTGAGCTTCCATTTGGATATCCTAGTGTTACACCCGAATCAGTGGATAGCGCCTTCAACAATTGTAAATTTCAAGATCGAGAGAGCGGAGTCACCTCAAATTGAGTAGATAAACACGATGAACTTCTCATAACATCTGCTAAACTCGGGGGTTTCCATTCATCCATCAAAATGAAGTCCGGTAGCGGCTGAACGGATTTTAAGGGGATGTAAACGGTATTTTCCTGTTTATTGCACAGTACAATAATGAACTTTTATTTTATAACTTCGACAGAGTATGTAATACAGTACGTTTATTGCACGGCCATAAATATTTGGCTTGAAGTAATGGCTTGAAGTAAATGGTGACATGGTTTTAAGTAAAAAGAGTTACAGGACGATGATAAAGAGTTTTAATGATAAAGGAATCTATTTCAAAATAGAGTTGATAGCAGCTTGAAGAGTTGTTGATGTATTGGACGATTGAGTTTTTAGAGAGACGTTTACCAAACCACTGTTTATCTGAAAATAGTCTAGAATGATCCTAGTTCTACTATATTACCTTGATAAGCATCACAAACTTTTCCTCATTTGACACCAACTGACCGCAGATAGATGCGCCATTTTGAGCGGACTGGACCAAGTAACAGCCGCTGAAGCGATACAGACACTCTTCGAGACTATTAAGTTCAGTTTGATACTGCTGTTCAACAGTTATTTCGAAGAACTTCTCGTGTATCAAATCTACGAGCTCGTCATCATTGACTTTCCAGCTTGTGAGATTAAAGAACGGCGTAATGATGTGTTCAAATCGAAGCTTCTTTTCCTTTGAAGATTTTGATTTCGATGAAATCGTATATAAAAGCTTTCCTTTGTAGACAATATCATCAGTCCTTGAAAACGGAAACGCCACTTCAGCAGATCGAGGGAGATCGCGCTTATCGGAAAGATATTCCAGATCGGAAATATCTCTGGACTTGTGCTTGTTGTGGACAATAAGCTCGAGGCTGTTACGGTCGCAGAACTTCAGGTAAACTGAGACGTCAACATTATCTGCAATTGGCAAGAGACCCGTTATTAATGTTGGTTCAGCAGGTTCAGATGGGCTTTTGGTAAATGATGGTAAATCATCTTCGTCAGATGATCCAGCATTTTCTGTCTTGAGCTTCTTCGTCTTCTTCCTTTTTTTAGTCTTTTTCTTCTTCTCGACAAGTTTTGGCGGATCATCTACTTTCCTCGTTGATCTTAAAAGATCAGATACATCAATATTGAGTCGTTTTGCATCGTCGTCTTCATCAGATTCAACTGGGGTATCCTCGGCTCCCTCTGGCATTTCCTCGTCCATCATGATCTCGACCACATGACCTTCATCCTCTGGATCTGAAACTTTTTCAGTCGTTTTCTTCTTCGACTTTTTCACTTTCTTTCCCTTCTTTGGTTTCTTAGTTTTTTTCGGTAAGTACTTTTCGGATCCACCGATTCCACCGAAAACAGTGTTAACATCTGATTCAGGAGATAGGATCGTTTGGTAGTCCGTTTCAGGTTCAGGCTTCTCAGATTTTTGAGAAGAATCATCGAGTTTCAAGTAGTTGATGTCGTTCAGTCTCATTTTTCCGAGCGGCAGCTTTTTGTCCGACGTTGAGGCTTTTCCTGGACCATCTTAGTAAAAATTAAGAGCGAATTGAACTGTCATTAATTACCATTGTTTTCGGCGTAGTAGTCGTTGAATGCGTCATCGATGTCATCTTCAGGCTCTACCTCCTCCTCAGGCTCCTCTTCCTCGTCATCACTCTGCTCAAATATCAAGACTTCCAGATCGAGTCCGTTTGGTAGTGGGACTTTTTTTTGTGCTTTCGGTCCAACTGGTTTTAGCTCTCCTAAAACAAAATTAAAATATAAACCTTTATTATAGGTATTAGGCTATATAATTGAAAAAGGGTCACAAAAAAATCAACATTACCGTCATGGAGTTCGTGGATTGATCTCAAGAGAAAATTTGTCGAAGCAGACTTCAGTGTTTGAACGGCAAGACTTGCTCGTTCTTGAATTTCAATATTTGGGAAGGCAAGGAATTTGTCAAAAAGCGCAATATAATCGGTTATAAGCGCATCGTTTTCAATGTCTATAATAAAAAAATTAAATCATTATTCTTTTTTGCTACGGTATTTTACCTTTGAGTCCATGAGACAAAATCTTGAGGGCGTTTTGGAACATAACGGCCGCAATATTGACCGACAAGTGGCCAAATTCCGCATTCATTACGGCAAGAAATAGATTTTTCGGATCACTGACGAACTCAACGAATTCACCGCAAATAACAGCGGCTGATCGAATCACATCAATGCATCCATTGCGGCCGAAAATGACGGAAATTGCACCAAGATTTTGAAGAATATGAGACATTTGCGCGACCGAGTATTCTCGCAGAGTTCGAACGCTAATTAAATATTATAAATTAATGAGTTAAGCTGTTAAGTAAGCTTACCGGACAGTGATTTCAAGCAACTGGGTGGCGATCTTCGGCCCATAAGAGACTTTTGATTCAATTTTAGTCAGATCCAAGAGCACATTCAAATACCACTCGAAGTTCTTGATAAAGGCGAACCCTTGCTGACTACACATATCTATCATTTTCGACACTAGTTCATCTCTATAAATTGCATTGTCCGTTTTTCGTACATAATCGAGTAGTTTGGCGGTGATGTCCATGATTGTAGATTTCGTAACCATTTTACTGCAAAATAAACTTTAATTAATTAATTTAAAAAGAGCTTCATACCTTATGAGATCGAGAGCACGAAGTCGGATACTCTCATCTTTGTCGTCAAGACAGTCAAGAATGATATCCTTATGCTGACTGACAATTTTAGGATGAGACTCTGAATTTTGAATGAATCGCAGCCAAAACAAGAAAATCTACCTAGAATGCGGGTCATGGAAAGAAGTCCGAGATATTTTAAGTTTTGGTCATTATCTTCAATAAGAATCCGCAATTTGTCGACACAAAGCTGGATCAGAGCTTCATTGTCATTTCCAGCAGGGGCGAAAGTTTTCGCCTTTTAAAAGAGATATAAGGTTGATTATCAAAATATCAAACCTGAATAAGAGTGTTGATGCACTCATAAAGCAAGCTCATCGCACTTGTATTATTGATGAGTGTCTTCAAGTTTTCTTCGATTTTCTTGCCAAGTCGTGGCTCGTGTGGAATGAGGCAGCCGAACAGTTTGATAATTTTAATGAGAACCCAATTATTCGTGCTCTTTGTCATCAGTCGCATGAAAATTGGGCTCAAGAGCAGGTATTGCTTCGGGTTCTTCCTTGCCAACTCGCAGATGACATTCACAGCTGCCGACTGTACTCCTGGATCTTTATCTTCCAATTTCTCCTTGAGACGGGGCATAACAGCGCGCATTGCTTCAGGGTAGTGATAGAACAGCTTGTAAGTGATCAAAGTCGCGCGCTTTCGAACATGCGGTCTTGTTGAGGACATGAGCGAAAGGACATCATCAGTCAGGTCTCTGGCCAGATCAGGGGTCATGAAGCATGACAATCCGCCAAGAGCAGCGCTGGCTTCAAATTCTGAACCTTTAAGGATGTCTTTTTTGATCAGATTAGTGGATAGCATGAGTACATCTGTATTTTCGTTGAAGGACTGAGAGGCGGCCCAGTAGCCAAGGCGCTTTTCTGTTAGCTAAGATCCAGGTTTCTCTCTTTTGTAAATATCTTTCTAATTTAACGAAAAATCATACTGAATTTTCAGAGAATTAATTATGCGAAAAATAAAACCTTTCCTTCGTTGAAGACATAACTTCGATAATATTAAAACTGGCCCACCCCATCTCATAGCCGAGCATATGCAAGAAACACAGTTTCGAAATTGCAACAGATTTCACATCCGACTTTGGATTCTTGAGTTCCTCCCGAATTTCCTCGACAGCTTCGAGAATATACTCGCGCTCGTGCCCTTTTGCATTTCTAACCCCGCGCACAAGATCTTGCAAAGTTTTGTCGAATATCCGATCGATACCGGTTTTCATCTTCGACCCGACTTTTTTCATTGCCACATCCATTCCGAGTCTGAAAAGCTCAAGCTGATTTAAAAATTAAACCGGACATTTATGAAAGATAACCTGGTTTCTGTATTTGTACTCAATCAACTGGTTGTCTTTTTTTAAAAAAGACATCTTCGCTTCTCAAAAAAAGTATTTTGAACAAAGAAGAAGCGAGGGTGGAACGGTATAATTGCCGGCGATTTAGGCCGAATGGGCAGTGAGGCGATTATTATTTCAGAAAATAATTGATTTGGAAAATGAACTCTACAGCAGTGGTTCCAGCTCTTTGAATGACGAGTTGTGGTGGATTTGGATGTTCGTCTTTATAATTCGCCCACTTTTCTTCTAGAAACCGGTCTCTCGATTGAAAAATTGGATGAGGCTCATACCTTGCCTGAAGTGTCGATTGGATCGGCTGTTGTCATACTGGAGTAGCCACTTGACTCGTTGTAACTGAACACCAACTATCGATTGAGCGCATAAGACAATTAATAAATCGATTAGAAGAAACAATACTGATATATACTTGTTTTTAATACTCACGCATTTTTAGCTGGTGGATTGTTAATCAACGGGGCTCTTGGCGATTCCGATTGTCTCTCGTTATCAGTAAACACTGCACCTTCTTCCGTCGTATCTTCTGTAACTTCTTCTATAGAGCAGACCTCCCTTCATAAAATATTTTTAAAAAGATAAAAGAAAACAACTGAAACCTCGTAGATTCGGGTTCTCTCTCGGCTGTTTTATTCCGCTGGCATCCAGCAGCAACGAGCCCGATGAAAATAGAAAGTGTAATGATTGCCACCAAAACAGGACTAATCGGATCCTTTTTGCTCTTTGCCGGAGCTTTGCAGCTGCCAAGAGGAACACAAGAGTCTTCGCATTTGGCGCAGAATGAATAGTACTCGCATTTTGAAGTGAGAGTTTGACAGAAGTTTTGGGCACAGTAAGGAGTTGAAGAATTGTCCGGAAGATCTTGAAATTGAGTTTGACTCCCAGATTCAGTGGTTTTGAGATCGGGCGTCATGACGAGGAAATTGGAAGCAAATGAAGGCAGCGGGATAAAGTCAGAAATGTTGACAGG
>Ga0115008_10003022_pt1 | contig 13898 bp, 10 predicted proteins | sample FraStrMetagenome_FD_87164 | JGI IMG/M metagenome (GOLD analysis project Ga0115008, IMG submission 87164) | Marine eukaryotic phytoplankton communities from Arctic Ocean - Fram Strait ARC3M Metagenome | ecosystem: Environmental > Aquatic > Marine > Oceanic | place: Fram Strait | collected...
GCCAGACACCGCTACAGTCAATGAGAGCGACGGTAGCGTCGTCAGGAGTGACGGTAACCAAAATTGCAGGAGTGGGCAAGCGCAAGCACAGAAGAAAAGCGACCAGAAGCCCAGGAGTGACAGACAGCTCCAAAATGTAGTACGCAAGCATGGAGAGGGCATTCCCATTCTCACAGAGCAACGACGGCATCGTGGACCCATGGTGGCTACTAGACCAAGAAGGAGTATTGCGAGATGTCAAAAAGGTGATGAAGGAAAATGCACCATGATAATTATAAGATTAAAATGTAAACTAGGATTTATCTTCTGACTCATTTGCAGAAGATAACCTCAAGATCAATATAACCGTTATAGGCTAATCTAGTATATCATTCAGTGTGCCTACTGCAATCTATACACAGTTCAGACTTCAGACTTCAGACACCAAACATCGGATGAAATGCCACATGCCAGTGAACCAAAAGAGATCCTAACCCATCATCCTCCATTTTGTGATCAACACGGTACTACATGTATTCAAAATGTCTTCAAGTAGATCTACACCCAGAATATTTAAGGAAGCTTGGTGCTTAAAATATGGCCTCGAAATATCTGAAAGATGCCCCACATCCGATGAAGTGATGGCAGCAAAGTGTTTGTTCTGTGAGAGGTTCGGAAAGGATGCATCGGAACAGGAACATGATCGTAAGAGGAAACGGTCGCGTAATGTCTCATACTTTCGAGCACCGTGGCGGATTGATAATATTCAGAAACACATGAAGGATCAGCATTGTATCAAGTATGCGGAGTATTTGGAAGCTCCTGAGGAGGTGCGGAAATCCTTTTTTGACTCGACGAGCACTACCTTTTTACCTTTGCATGATGCTGCCAAATGCCTTCTTATGCTCGTGGACAAGAAAATTATTGAAAGGATTATTGGAGATATGTTGTTGGATGTCGATAGTGACGATGAAAATCTGAACAGTAGCATGGTTGCCCTGCTGATCTTTCAATTGCAAGAAGATGATTATTGCGAAGGAGTTGATCCCAATTCGGGGAGATATTTGGTTGTAGTGCCGAATTCATTGCAATTCACGCTGTTTGTGAGGTATATGAGTTCTGGTTTATCGTTCAGACAATGCCTTAAAGTCCTTTTGGATGTGAAGGAAAGAACTGATGTGGGCGAACCTGGATGCATAAATATGCAAAAAGTGATTACGTATACTCGATTCGTCTGTGCTATGGCTTACCAAATGATTTCGGATATATTGAAGTCCGTTTGGGCGTTCTCAATTGCACTGGAGGGTGGAAATAAAAGTGATAATTCGTATTTGGATGTTCGAATAAGATTTAGCGTTAATGAAGTACTGTACAATCTTCATTTGGTTGCTCTGCCGATGAGAGAGCATTATTCTAGTCAGTCTATGTTCAATATAATCTCAGATTTGTTGGATGCTTTATGTGAAAACTGGAAGGCAAAACTCATTGGTATCACAAGTGATGGAACTTCGAGTATGACAGGATATCTTTCTAGTGTAGTGATACAGCTCCATCATATTCGTCATCCAGGTTGTTATCGTGTCTGGTGCGCTGCGCATGAAATGGATTTGGTGGTGCAAAAGATATTTCGAAGGCTCTGTAATGATTCATTCGTTTCCACTGTAATAGATATAATAAGGCATCTACGTCGACAGCAGAATATGATCAGTGAAATGAAATCAATATGCCCACGTTTTGTCGACACGAGATGGTTGTCTATGCAAAAACTATTGACATGGCTCGTTGCGAAAAGACCACGTCTGCAGCGGCATTTCGATGAGAAAAAACCCGCTTGCGCACCACAGAAGAGCTTCTGGATCATTGTTTATGTATTGAAAGCCTTTGTGGGAACCGTTAATAGATGTTTAGATGCAATCCAGGGACTCTCACCTTTTGTGAGTGAACAAAAAAAGAGATTGGAGAACCTTGTTATCGAATTGATCGAAGATTGTGACGTTGAAGGTCCCAACATATTTCAAAGCGATAATTATTCTGCAGTGTCAGGGAATTACCGTGTTTCGTATCAAAATGCTGAACTCTTTATCAAAGACCAGGACATATTCGTTGCAAATCTACTGCAAAATCTTCGGATAAACAGCCCTGAGGAATACAAAATTGTGGTTCAGAGCACTGCTTTACTATTTGCAGAAAGTGTAAATGGCTTTTCAAGTATGGTGGCAGAAAGAAACGTAGCGAATGAAGCAACCGATTGTCTTCCACCTGTTCTACCACAAGATTTGGTTCGAATAAGACCCTACGAATTTTCCCAAATCGTAGAAATGCAAAACGATCGATTGATGGTATCTTTTACAGAGGAACAGATCATGTGTATTAATAATGAATTTAAATTGTTGAAGGCTGCTTATCGCAGAGAAGAAGATTTGAGGAGAATTTTAGATATGTCTGACCACAAGACTACCTTCACTAATGGATGGAAATTGTTGGTGGACCGCATGCCTTTGCTATGCCAATTTGTGGGAGGATTGGCATCAGTATTTCCTCGAACAACCACAGTTGAATCAGATTTTTCCGTGATTGGATGGAAGAAAGATGAATACCATACATCATTAACCAATTTTTCCCTCGAAGGAATTCTCCATTGTAAGCAATATGAACATCTAAAAGACTTGTCTAAGATAATAGACGACCATTAGGACGACCATTATGATGCTCCTACCAAATGTCCTATTTCATTTTTCAAAATGCTCCTGTATTAGACTTCTATCGGTAATATAGGAGAGCTGCTGTATTGATCAGGCGTGGTTGGCACTGGCACACGCTCAAGAATATCTATTGAAACAGATGCTCATTCCAAGATATTCACATTTTATAAGAAAAATGAAAACGCAAGTTTTCATTTATCACACCTACATGAACAGACTTGTACAGTCTTCCTGATACTTCCTTCAAAAGCTTTTGTTTGTACTGAACCTTTATTTATTGAGAAAGCTTTTTTTGGTGGACATCACTGAATGCTCACCCTATTCTCTGCTTTTGTTTGAGGGGGGAGGGGGTATTGATATACAGGTAGTAGAGTAAAGAATCGTTATTGACGGCTGGATAACGCTTTCCGCAATTCCTAGGATTGATGCCCTAGTTGGGGCATTTCGCAAAAAGATTTACAGCTGATTGTATAGAAAAATATTATTCAACAATATAGAAAGACACAAGAGATGTCACCAGAACTTTATTGACCACGTATTTATAACCTCTTGTGAGTTGCAATCGTGAGATCTATCAAATTTGAGACTTCTTTCAATGGAAACGGCCCACATTCAAACATTTAAATTACTAGTAAACTTATAATTTTTTTAGTGTTATCCGAGGGCAAAATTACGAAAAATATATATCAGGCGGTTGTTCATTTAAGAGCACAATATGTATATAGAATCAGGCGAGGGTTTATTAAATACCAAAATGCATGAATAGAGATTATGACCATGCGAAACTGTTTCCAACACACCCTTTCCCATCCTTCGATGCAAGGAATCGGCTCACCTGATCAACGGAGTAGTGGATTATCAACAAATGTCTAGCGTCTTCAAAATCGCACTTGGTGACGACAATGTCAAGTTGCCCCAAGAAGTAAGAAGGATTCCCAGAAAGTCATTGGAGTAGCTAATAATTTTCTGTCCTTTGGTAAAATATGAAAAATCTTTAGATTCGGCTCCAACCAACAGACTCTCAACGAGAATTAAGGTTTAGACCAAATGCGTTTCCTCAAAAAGAATCCAATCGATAACAGCAAGCTAAAGTACAGCATTCGATATTTATCTGAATCACGATGGAACTTACTTGATAGAGGGCCAGTTCTTGACGCAGCGAATCAAAGGACAAAAACAACTAATATTTGTCGTGGTACTAGGTCAGTAATGGTTTCGCAAGCATGACTTACTCTAGCGGTAGATGAAAAACAAATACATTGGAGAGAAGGAACACATGAATGAAGTTCATACGAATGCTCATCATTCATGTAGCCAATACGCTTAGTGCTTGTGGAATTTCTATTGTAACACTACCGTTGTCTAAATACTTGGAGTAGCCTTATGAAACATTACATAAATCTCCTATTTCCTACAATAATAATTGCATCCCAACAACCACAATCATGAAAACGTCGCTAGTAGTAGATGACTGGAAACATAATGTTCTAATTTACTTGCATGAACGGAAGTTTACTCCTCCTCGGTCTGATTCTTCAAATAGTCCAACAACACGTTCAATGCACGGCTCTCCTCACCAAATTCGGTGATCACGGCGCAACTACAACGAACGGCCTTCTTAACTTCACCATTCTCATCAAGCTTAGCCAAACCGCACCAGGCACCAAGTTCCTTTCCACTGTCAACCATAATCAAACTAACCTTGCCCTCAGCAGACAAGGCACGGATGAGCTTTTTGTATTCCTCATTCTCACAATCCTTCGCAAGACAGCAGAGACGAGCCGATTGGCGATCCAAGGCCTTGGCACATTCGTGCAATCCCTTCTTAAGACCATCGTGCATGAGTGCCCTCTTAAGGACCTCTTTCAAGGCATCGAGAACAGACATCTCGGCCTCTTCAACAACCTCGGGGGCAGCGGCAGCGGCAGCTTCGTCGTCGGACATGATTAATGATTCTCACACTACGTCTGGTAGTAGCAAAATAGATAAAGTTAGTGTTAGCTGTTCTGTAGAGACGCAGGGTCCTCGAATGAGCAAAAGAGGGGGGGTCCTAGAGGCACGCTAGGCGTCATCCATCGATGTTGGCCTTGCAATGTAGTAACAGGTAAGATGGACGTATTCATAACCGTTATAAACTAAATACCGGTAATTTAGAACTCATATTCTCCATGAAAGAGATGGGGAAATACGGAAATACATTGTAGGGAGAGGGAGAGAGAGTGTGTGTGCCATATTAGCTATATATACGTTACTGCATTGTGTATCGATTTTCGTTTCCCACTTTCGGGAGTGTCATACTCGTATGTACGATGTACGAGTATCTCCTCTCTATCTTCTGTTCTACGTTCTACACACACACACACACACACACACACACACACACACACACTCATCTCTCCAAAAGATCCTTCGCGAAGATCCAACGAGAATACTGTACGACGAAAAGACGAAATCCATCCACAATCCACAAAGCACCATCCCCATCCCCCAACAACCTCCTTCCACAATTCACACACAACACACATCCCCATGAGCACCAACACCGACGCCGAACACTACAAATCCCAAGGCAACAAAGCCCTAACCTCCGGCAACCTCAGCGAAGCCATCACATGGTACACCAAAGCCATCGACGCAGACGGAACGAACCATGTCTACTACAGCAACCGCAGTGCCGCTCACTTGAAGGCCAATAACCCCACACTGGCCTTGGAAGATGCCGAATCCTGCATCAATTTATCCAACGCGAAGGATGGAGTGTCGTTCAGTAAGGGGTACAGTCGTAAGGGGGCAGCCTTGCATGCGATGAAGCGGTATGCCGATGCGGTTGCGGCCTATGAGGATGGGTTGAAGCGTTATGCGAATGATCCGGCGTTGATGAAGGGGTTGGAGGAGGTGAAACGTGATCGTGATCGTCCAGCTGGTGCTGGTTTGGGTGGTGGGAAGAGTCTGTTGGGACCGAATGTTATGGGTCGTATTGCTATGCATCCGAAATTGAGGACGTATTTGAGTGATTCGTCGTATATGGAGAAAGTGAATCGTTTGAGTCGGGGTGAGATGACGGAAGATTTGTTAGGTGATCCGAGAATGATGGAGACGCTTCAGGTGTTGTTGGGTATGCCAGGAGGAGGAGCAGCAGCAGCAGCAGCGGATGGGGGTAGTAGTAGTGCGGATGTTCCGAGTAGTAGTGCTTCGACAAAGAAAGAAACAGATGATGAACCGATGCAGGTGGATGAAGTTGAGCGAAAAGCTACTGAAAAGGAAGAAAAAAAGCAGGAAGAAAAGACAGCAGCAGCAGCGCCAACAACAACAGAATTAGACGAGAAGAAACAAGCCTCTTTGGAGGCGAAAAACAGGGGCAATGAACTATACAAGAAAAAGAAGTTTGATGAAGCATTGAAGGCTTATGATGAGGCAATCACGCATGATGACACGAACATGACTTTTCATACCAACAAGGCTGCCGTATACTTAACCATGAAAAAGTTCGATAATGCAATTCAGGAGTGTGAGAAAGGATTGGAGGTAGGAAAGGCCAATTTCGCTCCGTTCGAAGATCGGGCTAAGGCGCACGCGAGGATCGGAAGGGCGTATCAACTACAGAAGAAGTACGTGGAAGCTATTCAAAGCTACAAGAATGCACAACTTGAAAGTTTTGATAAGGCTGTGCAGAGAACCTTGAAGAACTTAGAGTTAGAGAAGAAGAAGGCTGATAGCCTAGCTTATCAAGACGACGCTAAGGCTGAGGAGGCGAAGGAGCGTGGTAACGGTTTCTTTAGAGAAAAGAAGTTTGGTGAAGCGGTCAAAGAATACGAAGAGGCTTGTAAGCGTGCTCCGAAAAATGCCGTCATCCGGAATAACTTGGCAGCAGCGCTTTGTAAGATTATGGATTTTAACGGTGCCAAGCGTGAGATTGAGTTAGCACTCGATCTAGACCCGAAGTATGTAAAAGCCTATGCACGAAAAGGAGACATTGAAATGGCAATGAAAGAGTATCACAAGGCAATGGAAAGTTACAAGAAAGGGCTTATTATTGACTCCACAAATTCGTCTTGTAAAGAAGGTTTGAGGAAGGTCCAAATTGCAATCAATTCTAGTATGACCGATGAAGAGCGGAAGGAACGAGCAGCACATGCCATGGCTGATCCCGAAATACAAAGCATTTTACAGGATCCTGTTATTCGTCAGATTCTCCAAGATTTCAACGATAACCCAAATGCTGCAAACAATGCCATGCGTGATCCTGTCGTACGCGCAAAGATAGAAAAGTTGATTGCTAGTGGTGTGTTGCAAACAGGGTAGATCATTATTTGTAATAACACAAATACTAAATCTTAGATTATGATACACGTAGAGAATTCACATTTGCATTAAACTTTAAGATTAGGGTAGAAGATGGAACGTCTTGATTTCGGTATCCATACACTCCAAACGAAATTGTAGCATAATCATCGCATAGTTTGTTTTGAGAAGTGGTTTTATAGGGCGTTGTGACAACATTACAACGTTTACAGCGCACGTTCTGGTGCATGGATATAGTAACTTCTCGTCCTCGTGCGATCAAATTTGTATATTTAAGAAAACTTTCTTAGGATAAATTCACGCTAAGGTTTTTCAACTGTATTTATTTTGTTATCATCTACTCTTGTAACAGATAGACTACAAAACGATGGATGAGGTTACGAAACGGAGACATGGATGTTGCACCATAAATGGGGCGAACTTTACTCTTGACGTCAACGGTGTGGAAAAAGATACATCAACTATCACAATTAAGTCCCTCAAGACTAAGAAGAAAAGTAGGAAAACACGCAAGCCCGAAAAGGAAGCGATCTTAGTGAGGCTAACACCCCCTCAATGAATTCCAAGAAATTGGTCAGTTCGAAGTTGAGGCTTTTCCTGACGAACAAACCTCTGTATCCAAAATTTCTTTATATAATGGGCAACACGTAGTTTTGATAAGGATTTGTGCCTAGTTTTTTGGATTTCAAATGAAATGATTCCTAACCGTTATTTTTTTCAACTATACTTATTTTAACATCTACTCTTGGGTCATAGTTTTAAAGATTGTTCAGCTTTTGATCCTGCACTTTCTTAGTACACTCAATCACCGGCAACGACTTTCTAGTTAAAATATGATGATTCAAGAATCTGAGAATAAACAAACAGTTGAATTCCGAACTAGCACTGAGCTGAGTTTGCTTAGGAAAACAAAAGAAACCTTACAAGAATGTTTTACAAAGGACAACGAAGACGAGAGAGATAGCGATCTTGGTGACGTAAAGCGTACTTCGCTTGACCTGTGTCTTTCCACAAGCAATCAAACGAACTCCCATTTTAGCCGACTTTTGTTGAACCTTCAAAAGATTGATGATCAGTTAGATAATTGTATTTCTTCATACTTTATGGCAATGAACAACGCAATTGAAACCCATGATGAAGAAATTCGCGATATTGTCGAACACAAGTATTTGCAAAAACGTGATAAGGCAATAGTTAATTATCGCGAAGCACTTTCTACATTAAGTTGCCGTCACTTACAACACGTTCACACATTAAAAAAGCAAATTCAAGAGTCAGAAAGAATCGAAACAGAGCAAGAAGAGAGTGATCTTCGCATACACGATCAACACTGTGAAGAAGTGAGGGGTAAATTCATGGAAGACACTAATGCTCTCTGTGTCGTAATGGAAGCACGAAAGGATGAACTAAATATGTCTATTCAACAATTGGTTGCCGATTTTAAAATTTCTCAAGATCAGAAATATGAAAAACTGCGAAAATTGAAGGAAGGAGAAGAGGTTCAAGAATTGGCGAAAGTAGCCAGGGAAATAGAACAGACTCAGGCTGCATTTAAAGTGAACCGATTGAAGATGCAACAAGAAGAAATGGAATTAGAAGAATATGTAAGCAAGAAGTCATCAAATGGGGCGGAATCTATGAATCTTTATTGCAGCCTTAAAAATTCTTTGAAAACAGAACGCTTAGACTTAAAATCTCAAACAACTCAACTATCATTATCAGCAAACAAATGTAGACGGACGTTAGCAGAAAATTTAGAGAAAGTGACCAACATTATTCGCATTTTTGATCACTGCGAGATAGAAGAACGACGCCAGATGATATCGTTTAACGATGAACCATGTAATACAGCGTCAGATCTCTGTAGATCAAATCGCGAAAATTTAGTGGAAATGAAAATTAAAGCGTTGACAATGGAAGTCGAAAAACTTGAAATCGAGTTAAGTGAAAGTCGGCGACACTGCGCTGACTTGGAGAAGAGATATAGACAGCTTCATGAATGGAATACGTTACAATGTGATAACGTCGTAACCAATGCTAGGCGCGGAAAACCTTTTCTTATCAATGGCAAACAAGTTAATTAGTTGAAAATAAATTTGGATGTAATTTTGTGCATATTGAACAAATTTCATAGCCCTAGGATGTCTTACATCTTGTGTCATGCCACTTTCCAGTCAACTTGCTTTCCGTACTGATAGATTTCTGTCAGAAGGTGTTCGAATTCCTCAGTTCTCTCTTCGCCACGTTGGTTGTGTACCAGCTTAACGTCATTGCCTTTAGAATTGAGGCTTTCGGCCAAACGAAATAATTCCAAAGCAGCTCTAGCATCTTCAACGCTATCATGCACCTCTCGCTGCATATCTTTCTGAAACAGATAATTTACGAGAAACCTGAGAGAGATCCAGCGCCTGCGTGGTAGATGATACAACATCACTGTATCAATAATTTGATGTGGGGATACCTGCAGGTTAAGAACTTGGAAATCTTTCGCTAGTCCATGACCGATAAAAACACATCCTTGGTCGATAAGCGCCCGTAAATGTAAGTAAGCTGTTCTAGTATCCACTATCGTGTTAGTTTTGCCATGCTTTGAATCTGGGTTAAGATGATCAGCTGTGATACCACTGAAACGGGTCAAGTAATCGACCACTGGTTCTTGTGGTTTTACATAAACATCAACAAATATATCACCGTCATTGAAATTTGATCCAGGATAAGCAACATGGAGTATGGATAAACGAGCTAACGCATTTCGGCCTTCGCACGTCACAAATTTTTGACCTGATGCGGTCAGCGTACTTTGCTCCCCCTGAAAAGTCAACAAGAGACGAGACCGGTCAGAGCTATTCTTCGAATGCATATGAGTGCATGTCATGTGCAGCTTACCTGAACTTTTACGAATTCCGTGTCCATAGCAACAATCTTTGGACCGACCGTAAAATTTTTGGGTTTTGTTGTAAATTCATCGATCGGCATATCCGTTTCGGAGCTTCTATACTGGACCAAACATGGTACTATACCGTTTGAGGTAAAGCGACGAAAGGATACCACGTCATTGTTAGACATACAACGAGCACTTTTACCAAAAAATTCATACCAAAAATCACTTCTTAGTTCATTGTGGAGACGCTTGATTTCTTCATTGATCCAATTTTTTCGATTATTCAATAACTCGTTTGAAAAGAGAGATCCATTTGTGTAAGGATTGCTACAAGATAGAACTTTGTCGATACCTGCTATTTGAGACTTGCGTGCATTAATGAGAGTAGACTTGAGTACGCGAGTATGAAGGGTGTAAAAAGGTCGCGACGGATCACCGTCACTCGGCGGATTCAATTGATGTGTAATTGCATGAGTTAGCTTGTAATGCTGAGAAAATGTAGCCTCAAGTTTGTTTGGAATTTCCGAAGTAGAAGAAGCCACGTAATCTGGACTTGTACTTTTGACTACTACGTGACCACTCTCATATAATGCAACGTAAACTTCTAGGGGGAGCTCGACCTCTACATTGATGATTTCCTCGAGTGTCAATGATAGGAGTGTGGGTAGAGGTGACACTTGAATATGTCGTGTTTGGGTTGCAGTTTCAAAGGACAAAGTGCTATGATTCCGCACTCGAATCGTTCTCTCATTAAGAATAGCTTTCAACTGTGTCAATATAATGGAAAGGCAATGAAAAAAAGATAAACTTCATGACTTGAATATCTCAACATACCAATAGATCGACAAAGTTTGTTGACTTTCCATAATTAGAATCAAAATTTAGGTCGAGCGAAAGTAAACGGGAATGAGTTTCTTCGGACTGACATTTTTGTGATTTCGCAAATTGACTGGTGCTACAATCAATTGTTGAAGCAAAGTTAGTTTTACAAAACAAAAATCAACGAACCAAAAGAAAAGAAGGTAAGGTATAGAAATCGGCGTACCTCACGAAAGTCATCCCTTGCAATGCATCAAAACATTTTTCTCGTGGCATCGCGGATAATGCTACCCCTTCTAGCTTTGACCATCCATTATCGAGGTAATGCACTATAAAAAGAAAAATACATAATAAGCGAGTTCATGGTTAATCTGACTTGGCTCCTTAACTTACATAAAAATCTATAAAATCCTCTTATTTTCGCTACCATATCTTGGTCCTTAAAGAAGTTCAACGCCACTGCTTCTTGGGTTAGTTTAAAACCCATAATAAAATCAGCGGGTTGAAGAGCGGAAGTCATCTTTAAAGATTTCTCGTCGCTTTCAGGAGGATGAGAAGACATAGAAACACCAGCCAAATAGGTTGCACTCTGTAATTGAGTACACAAAACCTTCATATGCCACTCCAAAGTGTTGCTCTTCGAATCTGGAGAAGTCTCCGAAAGAAATATTTTTCTAATTTCAGGTGTGAAAAAAAGCATCATCAATATAGGGGCAGCATAACTATCACCCTGCGAGTCAACCAAATTTGCACAGTCCCAACCAGGAAACAAACCCTCTGTGAAGTTGGAGGAAACATACGGATTTATAGTATGCGTCAATTTGTTCACTAGATCTCGCGAGGATGAAGTTCGAGGATCTGCCTTTGTGTCGTAGGCAGCATTCGACAGCAGAGGATTGTACAGGAATTGATTGGGATTGGACTTGTCTTTTGGCTTTGATAACGAATGGATATCTATTAACTTTTCCATAGGACAGCTAAATACATTTTCTTGTGTTTCTTTATTACCATCATCTCCGTTCATGAGATTGCGAATGACTTCATTAAATAGACGCTTACTGTGTGGAATTACTGGTTTAATTTTTCTTTTTTGATCGTATGGAAAAGTGTTCTTAACATCGCTTGCCATTGGACTGTATCTCAACGTATACTTCGCAAACGGCATCTCCTGCATCGAAATTGACATTGAATGATCATTTTCCACAATAGGTGGATATAGAGGAGGTTTACACAAATGCCCAATGCTGAAGGGTGTTCTTTTGGGTAATGTAGGTATACCTTTCCCCAACATTATCATCGCGGCATGAGTAGTCCCAATAGCTATCTTTTCTGTGTTCATGTACTGATTTGAATCATTGGAAATTTTTTGTATATCCTGGGAAGATAAAACCGCAATAGAACTGATACGCTCACCATGTTGTGTGTCAAGGTTTGGCCATATCGTTTCATTCAAGGGAGTGCAAGTATTGACATCGTAAAGGCGCATGCAATGGTCGCTCGCCGACAGAATGCAGGGAGATGCATTGTTTAAATGCATGAAACAAATTTTTCTTGTAGCAAATTCCGTCGCGATTGATGCTACTATACCTCTACTCAACATTCGGATGTCAAAAATGTTCAAGCACTGCAATTCAGGCACAACTGCATAATCACCCCATGTTGCTAAGGATTCAACCGCAGAAATCATAGCAATACCACCAGCGCTTGCCATTACTTGATCTCCCTTCGCCGATAAATTTCCATCAATAATGCGTAGTATCCCTTGATTCGTTCCGGCAACTAAACAATTATATTGTAGATTCGTCTCCATCGTAGATATATCTTGTGCACGGTTGGAAGACCAAAGCTTGATACTGGCAATTTCCTTTAGCCCAGCATAAATATCTAGACAGAACACGTTTTTATTTTGATGTGAAGTTGAGGATGCAGTATACCCACTTTTGGTGGTGGCACAAGTCAAGTGTGTAGGCATAGTCCCATATTGTTCCACGTATGGATGGATGGCCGCGGCGGTTGTTTCTATAGCAGGCCCATTATCCTTACCACTAGAAGTACCACGCACGGAAAACTCGCATAACTTTAAACCACCCCTTGTGTGCGCTCGAACCCCTGCTGAGCTCACCGACAACGCAAATGGTCTCGTCTCCCGATTACTTCCCGGTTCTGCTATGGTACTTTCGTCCGGAATATAATTTACCAAGGGAACTATCCTAAATATCCCCCCATCATGATAATTTCCAGAACTAAAGCGATTATGACGATGACTAAGCACCGAATTGGTTTTTAAGATGGGATGTGCCGCTACAGAAGAATATAACTCCAACGTATCCTCCTCATGTACATACATCATGGACACTCCCCCACTCGCATTGTTCTTATTATTATTATTGCGCATCGACCGAGTTGACGATCCCCGAGCATTCGCTGCACTGTATAAACATCTCCCACTACCAAACGCCAATGATGTGATGGAAGGAGGTGCGACAGCATGTTGTTCTTGATAGGTAGAAGCTGGTGAGTAACACCGATTCACTTCGAAATATTCGTCGTTATTGTTGTCGTTGCTGACGGCAGTGTTGCCACCAATCGAAGGGTGAGCTGCAATTGATTCGCTGATGGATGGATATTGATCGGCGTAGTACTGCATCCTATGTGTATTTATGATACATATAGGAATGGATTTATTTTCTGTTATTGTTGCGACGTTCTGTATGATCTCTGTGATCGTTGATATCGTATCAAGTTTTCGTTCAAAAATGGTGGAGGAAAATCACAAAACGTCATGGACAAACTTCGCTGTACTTACGTGCACCGCGCGTATCTCAGCCGGTCGTAGAGCAGTAGGTGATGTGTACCCTTTGTTCAGATGAAACTGCTGTCTAACCAGTATACCATGTAGAAAGCAACTGTGCATACAGATTGCAGATTGCAATGGTATAGGGTGATAGGATGCTTGACTATACTAGTCCAAGCAAAGTAGGCATAATAGATGTAGATGTAGGCTAATAATACGACACTAGTAGTTGAAGGTAGTATAGGATGCTCATGCAGAGCCATCATCATGGTAGTTAGGTTACATATATAGTAAAAGAAAATCACATCATTCGGGAGGATCCGGGCAAGATCACAACCCGACGCCACTCGCCGAAAAGGCTAGAATAGCTCACCACAGTGAAACTAATCCAGTCCCCGCAAGCTTACAAGTGATAGTGCGC
>Ga0115008_10003027_pt1 | contig 13883 bp, 17 predicted proteins | sample FraStrMetagenome_FD_87164 | JGI IMG/M metagenome (GOLD analysis project Ga0115008, IMG submission 87164) | Marine eukaryotic phytoplankton communities from Arctic Ocean - Fram Strait ARC3M Metagenome | ecosystem: Environmental > Aquatic > Marine > Oceanic | place: Fram Strait | collected...
AACAATGATATATTTGATTACTTTTATAATAATGATTTTGATGGGACTTTTCAAGCTCAAGAACGTGCTGATGCTCGTATTGAAATCAATCACATACCATTCAGAAGGGGTAAAATCCAATTGGAAGGATCAGAAATAAAAAACAATAATCCTGAATCTTATAAGATTACATTCTATGGAGACGTTGTTTCCCTGAAAGATTTATTCGGGACTTTAAAATTGTCAGATTTAGATTACTCATCTATTGCTTTTGCTTATACAGGATCTACCGTAAATCATAGAATACAAACTGTAGGAGATTTAGACGTACGCTTTCCTTTAATTAGCTCAGATAAAGTTTGGACTTATGGAGATTCAGGAGCAAACGATATATCTTTACCTGCACATCCTATTTCTTATACAGAGTTATTTCCTGCTGTGAAAGATAAAGCTATAATGGATATAATACAAACACAGTTTGGGGTTACATTTAATAGCAATTTTTTTGATGGAGATTATTTTAAGAACTCTTTTACTTGGTGGAAGAATAGCGAAACTGTTTTCTTTTCAAGTCCTCCAACTCAATTACTTTTCAATGATTCCTCTGCTAATTCTAATTTAGTAAGTAATGAGGTTTTAAATGTATACGGAACTCCTATTGGGGATTTTTACGATACACACGAATTGAACTTAACAATAGCGACAAGTCCTACTGCTAGTTATTTTGTGGATGTATATAAAAATGGAGCTTTATTAACTACAATAGATAGTGGATCTAGTACTTCAGGTACTCATCAGATTTTTACTAATGTATCTAGTTCCCCATCTTTAAATGATACTTATACATTTGAGGTAAGGACTTATAATATGTCTGCTGCAACAACGGTAACAGGAAGCGTTCAGTTTGTCAAATCAGGGGAAGAGCAAGATCCTGGAACAGGAGCATTAATTCCAATAACCAATGTTCAAAATGCAGCAGTAACTATTGCAGCTGCATTAGAGATACAATATAACTTTAATACTACAGCTCCTGATATAACAGTTTCAGATTGGTTTAGTGGCATTCTAAAGATGTTCAACTTAACTTGTTATCCAATTGAAACAGCTACGCATTATAAGGTTGAGCCATTAATGGCGTGGTATTTACACGGAGGAGAAATAAACATAACTGAATATACAGATGTTGAAAGCATAAAGGTAGATAGACCAAAACTCTATAAAGAAATCTCTTTTGAGTATCAACAATCTAAAGCATTTTTAAATGAAGAGTTTAGAGGAAGGGTAGGATATAACTATGGAGATTTATCCCTGGGATTTTCTTATGATGGAAAACCATTTAAAGTTAAATTACCTTTTGAAAATATGCAGTTTACTAAATTCAGCTCAACTAATTTACAAGTTAGTTATGCTTTAGATAGTGCTGAAAATGGAAAGCCTTACATACCAAAACCTGTTAAATTATTTATGGATGAATCTAAAGCAGTTTCATTTAGATTTAACGATGGAAGCAGCACTTTTGAGGCTACAACTTATATGCCATTCGGTCAGGATCAAGTTTACAATACAATGAATTTTAGCCAAAACTTTGGACTAGAGTTTTCAACTTTAAAAGAGGAGGAGATTCCTTTATCATTATATGCTACTTTTTACCAAGCGTATATAACAAATTTATTTGATCCTAAGACACGGAAAGTTACAGTTAAATGTAGATTACCATTACCTGTTTTAACGATGCTTACGTTAGATGATAGCATCATTTTAAGAGATAAAAGATACTCTATTGATACAATGAAAACAGACTTAACTTCAGGGGATGTTGAGTTAGTTCTATTGTCAGATTTTAACAGACCATTTTTACCTACTATTCCTGATGTTCCTCCAGGCCCAATTACAGGCCCAAAGTCTATTGCTTTACCTATTAAGATGATAAAGTCACCAAATCCAACAAAACAGTTTGGAGGAGGAGGAGGATATATAACTCTTTCAGCTACTGTAGAAACTTCTTTTGTTTCATTATCAATTAAAGGAGGAGCTGTAAGTTTACCATTGACTCTAAGTGCAGATACTATCCTGGATATAGAGTTAGCTAGAAATACAACAGGATCTGCTAGAAATCAAACTATACCTGTTACATATTACGATGCATCAGGGACAGCAATAAGTACAAGTTTCATATTCTTACAACAAGTATAAAATGATAGGAAAGATTTTAGAATTATTAAGCCACGATGAGTGGATAGGACACAGTCATATTATTGACGTAGCAAAAGGTAAGTACAAAATACCTAAGACAATTAAGGAGAAACGTGAACAAGTTAAAAGGGAGAAAGTATGGCAGACAGAATTGAAAAAATAGTTGACATAAAGGTTAATGCCAAAGGTGCTAAAAATGTAGACAAGAACTTTAAGGAAATAAATAAAGGTTTAAAAGACATTGAGAAACAAGCAGAGAAAGCGTTTAGTCCTGCACCTGCAAAAAAGCTGAATGATGAAATAAAAAAGACTGAAAAGGTTACTGTAGATGTTCGACAAAAGTTGAGAGATTTACAGAATCGTATGGCTGAGATTGGAGATGTAGGGTCTGCTGAATTTCAACAGTTAGCTGCTGAAGCAGGTAAGTATAAGGATCAGATGAATAATGCAAATGCTGCGATTAAGTCGATGTCTGCTGATTTCCCAAAGATGGCTTTAATTGGAGGAGGTCTACAAGCTCTAGGTGGTGCAGCTCAAGGTGCTACAGGTGCAATGATGTTGTTCGGTACTGAGAATGAAGAGGCAGCCAAAGCCATTCAGAAAATGATGGCTATACAGCAGGTTATGAACTCTGTTACAGTTATGTCTAACTCTTTATCTGATGAGTCAGCTCTAGGATTAAAAGTTAGAACTGTATTAACGAATCTAAAGGCTAAAGCATCTAAAAAGGATGTAGTGGCAACAGGAGCGCAAACGGTAGCTCAAAGTGCATTAACTATTGCAACTAATATAGGTAGTGTTGCAATGGCTGCACTTAATGCCGTAATGAATCTTAACCCTGTATTCTTACTTATAACAGGAATAGCTGCGTTAGGTGCTGCGATGTATGCGTTTAGTGATAGTGCTGAAGATGCAGCAGTAACAAATGAGAAATTAAACAAACAGCTAGATGATTTAGTAGCAAAAAGAGACCTTGTAAAAGAGGCAATATCAACAAATGAAGATATAAGAAGAAGGGAGTTATTACTTTCTGGAGCAACAGCAGAAGAGCTACACGAGGATGAGATTAAAAGAATAGAACAAAAAGAACTTCTTCGTAAAAATGATATGAAAGCAATTGAGTTTTCTAATCAGGCATTATACGCATCTAACAAATTACTACAATTACAAGGTAAGAACGATGAGATTGAAGCGAATGAGGACAAAATTAAAGCAAACAGAGATACTTATAATAAGTTAGTTTTAAACGCAAAAAATTATAGTGTAGAAATAAGGGAAGAGAATAAGAAGTTTAATGAACAAGAAGTTAAAGACCAAGAGGCACAAGATGCTAAAAAACTAGCAAACCAAAAAGCATACCAAGCAAAAAGAAAAGCTCTAAAAGAGTTTAACCTGGCAACTTTAAGAAAGATTGAAGATGAAGAGTTAATATATTTACAAGAAGGTAGGGAGAGAGATTTAGAGAAACAAAGACTTGATTTTACAAGAAGATTAGAAGATTTAAAAGCAGATAAAAGACTAAGCAGCGAGCAACTGTTAGCTTTAGATATGGCAGCTACAGAGAAAAATAGGATTGCTATTGAAAAGATAAATAAAAAGTACGATGACATCGAGGATAAAAGAAGAGAGGAAAGGCTTAAAAAACAACACGCAGCTTTGACTCCTCCATCTGCTCCTGATTTTATTGACCCTGATGGTATTGTTGAGGTAAATGCAGAAAAGTTTAAAAATGAACAGCTTTTATCGTTACAAGAAAAGTATAACCAAGCTAGTTTAAAATTATCTGAGGAGCTAGAGGAAGGTAAGCTAAAAGGAGTGATGAAAGGGTTATCTATTGCAGCAAAAAACTTGTCAGCTTTAGGAGATTTAAGTGCATCAATTACAGAGGCACAAATTGCAGCAGCAGGAGATGATGAAGAAAAAAAGGAAAAAATTAGAAAAAAGGCTTTTGAAAGAGATAAAGCACTTCAGTTATCTCAAGCAATAGTATTAGGTATTTCTGCTACATTAGGAGCTTTTAAAGATGGTAATGCTAAAGGTGGCCCTGTATTGGGTGCTATTCAAGCAGCAATTGCAGCAGCTACATCAATGGCACAGATTTCTAAAATTAAAAATACTAACTACGAGTCGGGAGATCCTGGAGACCTTGCACCACCTGAAGGAGGCAACGCACAAGTACCACAATTTAATGTTGTAGGAGGAAGCACAGCGAATCAATTAGCTCAAAGTTTAGGTCAGAATCAAGCACCTTTAAAAGCATTTGTAGTAGCAGGAGATGTGACTACAGCACAAGAGTTAGATAGAGATAAGATACAGCTTTCAGGATTATAAAATAAAACATAAACAAAAATTAATAGTTATATAGATATGGAGGAAATAGAATTGTTTATTAGAAACGAAAAAGAGGATGGAGTATTCGCTGTTAGTTTAGTAGAATCTCCTGCTATTGAAGAAAATTGGGTTGCTTTAAGTTCTGAAGGTATAGAATTAAAAGTAGCTGATGAAGAGCGTAGAGTAGTTGTTGGAATGGCTTTAGTTCCTGATAAGAGAATCTACCGTAAGATGAAGGATAAAGAATTTAACATCTATTTCAGTAAGGAAACAATCGCAAAGGCACAGGAGTTATATATGCGTAATCTAAACGCTAATAATGTAACTACTGAACACGAAAAGCCAATTCAGGGAGCAACAGTTATTGAAAGTTGGATAGTAGAAAGTGAGAAGTTCGATAAAAGCAATATCTATAAATTAAATGCTCCTGAAGGTGCTTGGGTTATTATGATGAAGATTAATAATGATGAAGAGTGGAAGTCTATTAAGGAGGGAACGTATAAAGGCTTTAGTATAGAAGGAGCGTTTCAAGGTTTCGAGGCATTAGAGGCAAGTAAGAAAATTGCAGAAGATGAAATCTTAATAGATAAAATTAAAGATATCATAAACAAAAATTCTTAAAAACAAAACAAACTTTTTAAAAAGTAGTTATATAAATAAATCAATAATTTAATCAAATGAGCAAAGCAAGTAAAACATTAGATGCTATAAAGACAGCTTTAGGGATGGAGCTTAAATTGGCAACAATGAAGTTAGAAGATGGAGTAACTGTCCTGGAGGCAGAAGTATTTGAGGAAGGAAATGCTGTAAACATAGTTACAGAAGATGAGCAGCGTATTGCTCTCCCTGAAGGAGAATACAAACTTGAGGATGGAATGATCCTGAAAGTAGAAGAAGAGGGTATTATCGCATCTATTTCTGAAATGGAAGTTAAGGAAGAAGAAGAAGTAGTAGTAGAAGAAGAAGTTGCTGCATCTGAGAAAGCAACTGAAACTGTAGCTACTCCTAAAAAAGTAGTTGAGGCTGTAACAAAAGAGTCTTATTTTACAAAAGAGGAAGTTGCTAATTTAATAGAGTCTAAAATTGCAGAGCTTAAAATTGAATTAAATTCCGTACAAAAAGAAGAAGAAGAAGTAAAAGAAGAAGTTGAACTTTCAGAAGTTCCTGCTGCTAAACCAATTACTCACAACCCTGAGAATATGGAGAAAACAGCAAATGTAAAATACTCTCAAAATAGACAAAAAACTACTTTGGACAGAGTAATGGAAAAATTAAGTAAATAAATAATATTAATAAATAAATTTAAAAAAGATGGCAACAGCTTTAACAACAACGTATGCAGGTGAGTTCGCAGGAAAATATATTTCTGCTGCTTTATTATCTGCTTCAACATTAGAAAATGGTTTAATTACAATTTTACCAAACGTAAAGTACAAAACAGTACTACAAACAGGATCTTATGATGATATCGTAAGAAATGGAGATTGTAACTATTTATCAGCAGGAACATTAACTCTTGCAGAAAGAGTAATTGAACCTGAAGAGTTTCAAGTAAACTTGACAATTTGTAAAAAAGATTTAACAGCATCTTGGGAAGCAGAGCAAATGGGATTTTCTGCATTTGATAACTTAGCTCCAAGTTTCGCTGAGTTTGTAATTGCTTATACTGCTGCAAAAGTTGCTTCTAAAATTGAAAGCAATATCTGGGCAGGACAAACAGCTACAGAAGGTGAGTTTGATGGATTCTATTACTTAGCTGCTGCTGATGCAGGAGTTGTTGACGTAACAGGTATTGCAGTAGATGCTGCTAACGTAATTACGGAGATGGGTAAAACGGTAGACGCTATTCCTCAAGCCACTTATGGGAAAGAGGATCTTTTCATCTATGTAGCACCAAATGTTGCTCGTGCTTATATTCGTGCTTTAGGAGGATATGCTGCTAACGGATTAGGAGCAAATGGTATTGAAGGACAAGGTACAACTTGGTATACAAATGGATCACTTTCTTTCGATGGTATTCCAGTAGTAGTTGCTCAAGGGATGCCTGCTAACTCAATGATAGCTGCACAAAAATCAAATCTATTTTTCGCTACAGGACTGTTAAATGATACAAACGAAGTGAAATTGATTGATATGAGTGACCTTGACGGCTCGCAAAATGTGCGAATTGTAATGAGATTTACAGCAGCAGTTGCAATAGGTATTTCTGCTGACGTAGTTCTTTACGCATAAGATTAAATAAATAAATTTTAAAGAAGGGGAGGTAAAATGCCTTCCCTTTTTTTATAACATTAAATACATAAAAAAATGAGTTGTGATATTTCATTAGGCAGATTAGAGCCTTGTAAAGACAGCGTTGGTGGCATAAAGAATTTATACTTTGTGAACTTCGACCAAATAGATGGATATTCTTATGTAGACGTAGCAGATAACAGCGATGTACTTGCAGGTTTTGGTACGCTTGGAACTATAGTAGGATACAAATACGAATTAAAAGGTGGTAATAACTTAGAGCAAACAATTACAAGCTCTAGAGAGAATGGAACTACTTTTGTTGAGCAAACGCTTACAGCAGTTCTTAAAAAACAAGACATTGCTACGCATAAGCAAATTAAATTACTTTCTTTTGGAAGACCAAGAGTAATTGTTGAGGACTATAACGGTAAGTTCTTTATGATGGGATTGGAAAACGGTGCTGATATGACTACAACAGCTATCACTACAGGTACTGCAATGGGTGATTTAAATGGTTACACGTTAACGATGGTAGCTCACGAGAAGATACCTGCTAACTTTATCAATGCAGCAGATGAGGCTACATTAGGAGCATCTCCTTTCTTGACTTCTATTGTTTCAGGAACATAATTAAATTTAGATCCTGGATTAAACAGTTCAGGATCTATTTTATTTTATATGATACAGTTAGAATCTTATACAGACTATCCTAAACAAGCTCAGGAGAACGCTAAAATTGCGTTAAGATATGCTGCTTCTTTTGGATGGGGTTCTTGTGGAACTGCTGTAGGGAAAGCTAGAGCTAATCAATTAGCAAAAGGAAAGCCAATAACTAGAGATACAATTGCTAGGATGGCAGCTTTTGAGAGACATAGACAAAACAGCAATAAACCATTAGGAGATGGCTGTGGTCGTTTAATGTGGTTAGCTTGGGGTGGAGATGCAGGTGTAAAATGGGCACAAAGGAAGCTAAAGCAGATTGATAAAAAGTAAATAATAATTAAATCATTTAAACCTACCTTTCCAGGTGGGTTTTTTTGTGCTTATAAAACAAATAACCAATAAAGTAGTTATTTAGATATGGTGATATTAAAAGAACAATCAGGATCTCAAAGTTTTAAAATAATCCCAAGAGTAAACCAAGCAGATAGTATTGTAATTAAAGGAATAGAAGGATCAGCTACTGTTTCTTTTACTCCCACATTTGATTTATATTTTATGGTAGTATCAGGGGTGTTTACTTTAAAGGAAGGACAGCAATATGCTTTTGATGTAAAGAATGGAACAGAGATAGTTTATAAGGGTAGGATCTTCTGCACAAATCAAGTTATTGCAGATTACACTATTAACAAGGATACATACACAAAAACACCATCTAATAATGACTTTATAGTAATATAATGGAGAATAACGTACACATCTTAGAATTGGCAACTTATGAAAAGCCACAGGTAATAGAATCAACGAACAAAGAATGGGTTGCTTATGGGGAACAGAATAATTATTATGATTGGTTGATTGCTAGATATAAAAACAGCACAACTAACAATGCTGTAATAAACAACATTGCAAGATTAATCTACGGTAGAGGTATACACGCTTTAGATGCTTCTAGAAAGCCGAACGAATACGCAATGATGAAAGCAATGATATCTCCAAAAACATTGCGAGGGGTAGCGTTAAATTTTAAAATGCTAGGAGCAGGTTATTTCCAGGTTATTTACAATAAGCAACATACAAAAATCGTAAAGGTTGATTATATTCCTACTCGTTTAATCAGGGCAGGAAAATGTAACTCAGATGGATATGTTGATACTTATTATTACTCTGACAATTGGGAAGAGGTAAAGAAGTATCCACCAAAGAAATTTAGTGCGTTTGGAACTTCAAAAGATGCGATTGAAATTGACTGTGTAAAGTTTGATTCAGTTGATATGAAATATTATACAGATGTTGATTACAATGGAGCATTACCTTACTGTGTATTAGAGGAGGAGATAGCTGACTACCAAATTAACGATGTGCAGAACGGATTTTCAGGAACAAAAGTCGTTAATTTTAACAATGGTATACCTGGAGAGGAACAACAGAGAGCAATTTCTAGACAAGTAAAAAGCAAGTTAACAGGAGCGAAAGGAGATAAGGTTATTATTGCATTTAATGCGAATCAGGAAGCTAAAACAACTGTTGAGGATATCCCTTTAAATGATGCACCTGAACACTATCAATACCTGTCTACTGAAGCACAAGCTAAGATCCTGAACGGACATACTGTAATCAGTCCTATGCTTGTCGGAGTAACTACAGAGAATAGTGGATTTAGTTCTAACGCTGATGAGATAGAAATGGCTACAAAGGTATTCTATAACCAAGCAATAGTTCCATTTCAGGATGCTATATTAGATAAGATTGAAGAGTATTTGGCTTTTAATGGTGGTGCATTGGATCTTTATTTTAAAAGATTAAATCTAATGGATTCTATCGAAGAGAAGCAACAAGCAGTAGAAGAGGCACAGTTGACTTTATCTAGTCAGATGGAGGAAATAATTGACCAATATGGAGAGGAAGAGTCTGAAGATTGGGTGCTTATAGATGAGCGAGAAGTTGATTACGATTTGGAAGAGGATTTGGATAACCAAGTAAAAGAGTGGGAAGCAGAACTCCAGGAAGATGATAAAACTACTTTATCAAAAATATGGAACTTTGTTTCTTCAGGGATTGCTTTCCCAAACGCTAAAAGTTCACAAGATAAAGAGGTAAAAGGTTTATTCTTTAAAACAAGATATAAGTATACAGGAAATCCAAGTCCACAAAGAGGGTTTTGTCAAGTTATGATGGCTAAAAATAAAATCTACAGAAAGGAGGACATCATTAATATGGGAGCTGCTGCTGTAAATGCAGGATTCGGTGAAGGTGGTGCTGACAACTATTCGATATGGTTATACAAGGGTGGTGCTAGATGCCACCACAAATGGACTAGAATGACATATATGAGTGATACTCGAAGCATAGATGTAAAATCTCCTTTAGCTAATACAAAGCCAAGAGGAGGAAATGTGCATCCAAGTCAGGCACAAAATAAATATGGGTATAAAGTTAATAACGATAGTAAAGTAAATCAAAAACCTAACAATATGCCATTGAAAGGATTTAGTCCTAATAACCCTAATTTACCAAAAGACGTTAAATAAGAAAAAATGGGATACGCATTATTTATAACAACAGAAGACATACCAAAGTTTACAGCTTTAAACGCAAATACTGACGTAGATAAATTTGTACAGTTTTGTCTAATCGCACAAGATATACACATACAGAATTATTTAGGTAGTAATCTATATGATAAAATTGCAGCAGATATAACAGCAGGATCTTTATCAGGGAACTATTTATCTTTAGTAAATAATCACATTAAAAAAATGTTGATTCATTTTGCTATGGTTGAATACTTGCCATTTGCAGCTTATACAATTGCTAACAAAGGTGTATACAAGCACGGAACAGAGAATGGAGAAACAGTAAGTAAAAATGAAGTTGACTATTTAGTAGAAAAGGAGAGAGATATTGCACAGCATTATACTGAAAGGTTTATTCGATATATATGCGAGAACTCTGAGCTGTTCCCTGAATACAATAACAATACAGGAGATGATATGTCACCTGATAAGAATGCATTTACGAGTGGATGGGTATTGGATGCTATGCCTGATAAGATCCAGGGGTATGATAGGAGAGACGTAGAGTAATATGAAGAAACAATACAATCCAAAAGAGAAGAATATAATTAAGTTGAAAAATTATCTTAAAAAGTGCAAAAAATGAAAGACTTAATTATCTATTATGCTGCAACTTTTTTAAAGGTGCTAATGGTCTTTTTTAGTCCAATTTCAGGAATCATAATGTTAGTTGCATTATCTACAATTTTAGATACTATTGTGGGTTTATGGAAAGCAGCAAAACTTAAAGAGAAAATAACAAGCAAAAAAGCAAGGTTTGGATTCGTTCCTAAACTGATTAGTTATGTAGCTGCGATTATGCTCGTGTATATGTCAGATTATTTTATCATAAGCGAACTATTAAGCACAGTAATAAGCATTGAGTTTTTTGCTACTAAAGTAGTTGCGTTGGCCCTGATTAGTGTAGAGGTTAAATCTATTGATGAATCATTCAAAGCAGTAAAAGGTTGTTCGTTTCTGGAAAAGATTACAGGATTAATCTTAAAAATGAAAGATATCAAAAAGAATATTTAATGGCTAAACTTGAGTACCTTATAATTCATTGTACAGCTACTCCTGAAGGCAGAGAGGTAACATCTGAAGAGATATATAGATGGCACACAAATCCTAAATCAAAAGGAGGGAGAGGATGGTCGCAGGTTGGATATTCTGAATTAATCCATTTAGATGGCTCTATTGAAACATTAGTTGAGTATAACGATGATGATATTGTAGAGAGTTGGGAGGTTACAAACGGAGCGAGAGGTATGAACTCCAAATCTCGACATATTGTTTACGCAGGAGGATGTGATAAGAATATGAAAGCAAAAGATACAAGAACAGATAAGCAAAAGGAAGCTTTAGAAATGTATGTTAAAGCACATACTACTCTGCACCCTGATTGGGAGATAGCAGGGCATTATCATTTTGCATCTAAAGCCTGTCCAAGTTTTAATGTTGAGAATTGGTTAGAAGATATCGGAATCCAGGACAAGAATATTTATAGAAAATGAGGTTAATTATTTTATTGCTAATTTTATCTAGTTGCTCAAGTACATTCCATTTGAAAAGAGCAATTAAAAAAGATCCTGAAATCCTGCAAGAAAAAACAGTAACAGATACGATAAGGATTGAAACTTTAGATTCTATACCATATGTAGTTAATGATACTGTTCGATATACCTATTTTAAGAGCATTACAGACACTTTAATTCAATTTAGGTATAAGTACATAAAACCTATTAAAACAAGGCAGGAGATACGCTTAGAATCGAAAAAAGAAATTAAGGTAATTAAAGAAGATGCGAAGACAGACCGATTAGATGCTAGGTTAGAAAAAAGATTAAACCAAACTGAAGTTAGAAAAAGTGGTGGAGGTTGGCAAATATGGTTGTTTTGTTTTATTATAGGTTTTATATCAGGGATGTTTTTTTTATTAATGATTAAGAGATAATTTGTTTATTCAAAATCTTTACTATATTTGTAATTCCTCAATCGAGGTTTCATAGTTTAGTTTAATTGTTTAATCCCTTGCTTTTATAGTGAGGGATTTTTTAAAAATAAAAGTATGAAGGATTTTAGACCAAGAATAAAAGGTAATTTAAGAAAGGCTTACGATAATATCACAAAGAAGGAAACAAGGGTTTTAGTGATAGGTGACCTGCACGAACCATTTTGTTTAAATGGCTACCTGGATCATTGTAAAAAAACCTATGCTCAATACAATTGTAATAAAGTAGTTTTTATCGGAGACGTTATAGATAATCACTACAGTTCATACCACGAGAGTGATCCTGACGGAATGGGAGCAGGAGATGAGCTAGAATACGCCATTAAAAAGCTATCTAAATGGCACAAGGCTTTCCCTGAAGCTGATGTAACAATCGGAAATCACGACAGACTAATAAGAAGGAAAGCATTTACAGGAGGTATTCCTAAGCAATGGATCAAAGAATACGCAGATGTTTTGAATGTTCCAGGATGGAAGTTTACAGACAGAGTAGTAATTGATGGAGTGCAATATATACACGGAGAATCAGGAAGAGCATCAAAAAAAGCAAAGGATGATATGATGTCAACTGTTCAGGGACATAGACATACAGAAATGTTTACCGAGTTCGTTGTAGGTGCTAACTTTAAAATATTTGGATGTGCTGTTGGCTGTGGAATCAATCACGAATCTTACGCTATGGCATACGGAAAGAACTTTAAAAAACCTGCTATCGGCTGTGCTGTAGTATTCGGAGGAAATTACGCAATAAACGTACCTATGGATTTATAAAATTACCCTAACCATAAACAAAAAGAGCCTTATTATTAATTTAATGAGGTTTTTTTTATGTTTGATTATCAAGTACTTACAAATTAATTTGTAAATAAATACATCTTTTTTGTTAATAAGTGTTGTTTATTGAAAAAGTATATATATATTTGTCGGGTAGCAACGATGCAACAACAACTAAAAAAAATTATTATGATGATTCAAGAAAACATGAAAGTAGCAGTACAATACAAAGCAAGTAAAAGTAATAAATTTGTTCTTAAAGCAGTTATTGTAGATAGAAAAGTTAAGGGTTCTCTTCAAGGTGTTTGGAACATTCTTTTAAATAACAAGTTGGTAAAGTCTATTAACGTAATAGATATGAAGTCTTACAATGAAGTTAAAAATGTCTTTAGTGAATTATGTGAAGATTACAACTTACAAGGTGTAGATGAGAGCGAAGTAAGTATAGCTAATTATTAAACAATAAAACAAAGGGGGTGCAAGTCCCCCATAATTTTAAAACTTAAAAAAACGATTATGCAAATTTATTCAGTTAACGGGAGCTTTTATGAGAATTACGATTTAGCCGTTTTAAACGCTATTGGTACAAAATATATAATTAAATCTCACGAGTTAGTAGAGGGGTATGAGGTAGACATTGAAACAAGCGACAACAAAAGGCTTTTAACATTCATTGATGAAAGTGGTAAAGAGTACTCTGTAGATTTTGAGCTTTCCTTTGAGCGAAACTCAGATAATGATAATGGTTTCTGTTTTATTGATTATGAAATAGAAGACATTTGGGTTGAAGGGGAATCATTAGATACACTTAACTTAAGTAAAAAACTTAAAGAAGATATCACTTATGAGATTGAGAGAATTGCTGAGAATGAATCTCAAGAACTATATTGCGAGATATTATGAATGCATTTGACAAAATACAAGTAGTAGTAGCTCTTATTTTAGGGTTGGTAATAGCAGTAATAATATTAAATAGCGACAATGTATAGTCGCAAATTGATTGAATTCAGCCATTAGGTAACTAAGTAGTAACTAAGTAATAAAATAGATATGAAAGCAGAAGAAATAGAGGAGGCAAGACAATTTTTAATAGGTTCATTAGACCCTTTACCAGTTACTTTAAGTAAATACGCCAACCAAAGAGT